>Ga0315899_10008275_pt1 | contig 11151 bp, 10 predicted proteins | sample LakEriMetagenome_2_FD_203518 | JGI IMG/M metagenome (GOLD analysis project Ga0315899, IMG submission 203518) | Freshwater fungal communities from buoy surface, Lake Erie, Ohio, United States - Buoy 4 MA112 | ecosystem: Environmental > Aquatic > Freshwater > Lake | place: USA: Lake Erie, Ohio...
GCGGACCTGCCGCCCTTCACCGACTATGGGATGAACGGCCGCACCTACCGCTATTTCAAGGGCACGCCGGTCTATCGCTTTGGCGACGGGCTCAGCTACACCCGCTTCACCTACACCGCGCCTGTGGTCGATCCGGTGGGCGGCGGAACCGAAAACGGCATCACCGTGCGCACCCGCATCACCAACAGCGGCGCGCGCGCGGGCGACGACGTGGCCCAGCTCTACATCACCCCGCCCGGCTTCGAAGGCGCGCCCCGCATCGCCCTGCGCGGCTTCCAGCGCGTGTCCTTGAAGCCCGGCGAAAGCCGCGACCTCATCTTCACCCTTTCCCCCCGCGACTTGAGCTTCGTCACCATGGCGGGCGAACGCGCGCTCATCCCCGGCGACTATGGCCTGAGCATCGGCAGCGGCCAGCCCGGCGAAGGCGTGCAGACGCAACAGGCGCGCTACAGCATCACCAAGACAGTGCCCCTGCCCAAATAAACCGCATTAGAGGAGGATTTTCAGGATGACATATAAGTCCCTCACCCGGCGCGTCGCCCTTGGCCTGGCCGCCTGCGCGCTGATGGCCCCGGCCTTCGCCCACGCGCAGGACGACAAGGACAAGATGACGCCGATGGCGATCCCGGCGCAGCCCGACGCGATCGACCTCGGCACCGGCCCGCTGCCCGGTGCGACGGCGACCGAAAGCTGGCACCGCCAATATGGCAGCCGCTTCGCCCGCAACGTCACCGTGGCGACGCTCACCCCCTTCCTGCCCGATCCCGGCAAGGCGTCGGGCGCGGCGATCATCGTCGCGCCGGGCGGCGGCTTCCGCACGCTGTCGATGGACAATGAAGGCTATGACGTCGCCAGGGCGCTGGCCGCGAAGGGCATCGCCGCCTTCGTCATCAAATATCGCCTGAACCAGACGCCGGCCGACATGGCGGGCTTTGAAAAGTCGATGGCGGAAATGTTCGCCGGCGCCGCGCGCAATCCGCTGCCCGCCGCCAACCGGGCCGCGATGAACCTCGCGCCGCAACTGGAAGACAGCAAGGCCGCCTTCCGCCTGATCCGCAGCCGCGCGGCGCAATGGCATGTCGATCCCGACCGGATCGGCATGATCGGCTTTTCGGCGGGCGCGATGCTGACCATGGCGACCGCGCTGTCGACCGATGCGAAGCCCGCCTTCGTCGGCAACATCTATGGCCCGCTCGGCAGCATGACCGTGCCCGCCGACGCGCCGCCGATGTTCGCCGGCATCGCCGCGGACGACCCGCTGTTCGGCAACCGCGATTTCAAGCTGATCGACGATTGGCGCGCGGCGAGGCGTCCGGTGGAATTCCACCTTTTCGAACAGGGCGGCCACGGTTTCGGCATGTATCCCAAGAAGACGACCAGCACCGGCTGGTTCGACGCCTTCGTCCGCTGGCTCGACATGCACGGATGGCTCGCGCCCAAGGGCAAATGATCGCCTGGGGCATAAGGCGGGCGCGCCATTCGCGCGCCCGCCTCCTCGACCCGTCGCCGTCACGAAACCTTCCGTCCTGATCGAAATCAGATTTAAGCCCCTTGCCCAGCGCGTCTGGCGGCCTAGAAGCGGTGTATCGCCTGTCGAGTAGCCCGATGCCCCGATCCGCCCATCTCAGTCGCGAACAGTTGATCGACAGGCAGGCTTTCCAGATCGCACTGATCGACCGGTTGCGCGGGCTGGACAATCCCCATGCGCTGCTCGCCGCCGCCGCCGAAATGCTGGGTCAGCGGCTTGGCGCGGGACGATGCGGCGTGGCGGCGATCACGGCGGACGGCAGCCAGGTCCGCGTCGATGCCGACTGGTCCGATTCCCTGCCCGGCCTCGCGGGCGAAACGCGGTTGCTCGACAGCTTCGGCCTGAACGTGATCGCGGAACTGCGCGCCGGCCAGACTCTGGTGGTCGAAGATAGCGACACCGACCGGCGCGTGCGCGATCATGCCGCCGGCTGGGCCAGCATCCAGACCCGCGCCCTCATCGTCGTGCCGATCCTGCGCGAAGGCCGGCTGGAGGGCATCTTCTACGTCCATGACGGCGCGCCGCGCCAATGGACCCTGCCGGAAATCGCGCTGGCGGAGGATGTGGCGCTGCGCACCCGCGAAGCGGCCGACCGCGCCTGGAGCGAGCTGGAACTGCGCGCCAGCGAAGCGCGCTACCGCAGCCTCTTCAACTCCATCGACGCGGGCTTCTGCGTCGTGGAGATGAAGTTCGACGATGAAGGCCGCGCCCTCGACTATCGCTTCCTTGAGGTGAACGAATCCTTCACCCGCCAGACCGGCATCATGGACCCGGTCGGCCGCTGGATGCGCGACATCGCGCCCGATCATGAACAGACATGGTTCGACCTCTATGGCCGGGTCGCGCGCACCGGCCATTCGGAACAGGTGGAACTGCCGGCACAGGCCCTGGGCGACCGCTGGTTCCTGGTCCACGCCTACCGCGTCGATGCGCCGCACCTCAATCATGTCGCCATTCTCTTCACCGATCTCAGCGATCGCCGCCGCGCCGAAAGGGCGCTGGAACGCAGCCGGGAGGAACTGGAACTCGCCGCCCGCGCCGCCGAACTCGGCCGCTACGACTATCGCCCGCGCGAAGGGACGCTGGTGTGGGACGATCGCTGTCGCGAACTGTTCGGCCTGCCGCCCGGCGCGCCGGTCTCCTATGAAAGCGCCTTCCTCGCCGGTCTCCACCCCGACGACCGGGATCGCGCCGACCGCGCCGTCGCCGCCGCGCTCGATCCTGACGGCAGCCACCGGTTCGAGGTCGAATATCGCACCATCGGCATAGAGGACGGCAAGCTTCGCCATGTCAGCGCCCATGGCCTCGCCTTCTTCGACGGCCGCGACCCCATCCGCCTCGTCGGCACGGTTCAGGACGTGTCGGCCGAACGCGAGGCCGACGCTGCCCGGCGCGAGGTGGAGGAACGGCTCCGCCTTGCCGGTCGCGCCACCAACGACGCCGTCTGGGATTGGGATCTGCGCGCCAACCATGTCACCTGGAACGAGGCGATCGAGCGCAACTACGGCCATTGCCTGACGGAAGTCGATCCGACCGGCGACTGGTGGATCGCCCACATCCATCCCGATGACCGCGCCCGCATCAGCGCCAGCATCCACGCGGTGATCGACGGCGACGGCACCGACTGGAGCGACGAATATCGCTTCGCCCGCGCGGACGGCAGCTATGCCGACATTCTCGACCGGGGCTATGTGCTGCGCGGGCCGGACGGCGCGCCGCTGCGGATGGTCGGCGCGATGATGGACGTGTCCGCGCGCAAGGCGGTCGAGCGCCAGCTTGAGCGCGACAAGCAGCGGCTGACCGAGGAGGTCGGCGTCACCGCCGCCGAGCGCGACCGCGCCGAAGAAGCGCTGCGCCAGGCGCAGAAGATGGAGGCGGTGGGCCAGCTCACCGGCGGCATCGCCCATGACTTCAACAATCTGCTGACCGGCATTTCCGGCGCGCTGGAAATGATCCAGATCCGCATCCAGCAGGGCCGCGCCAACGAGCTGGAGAAATATTCGACCGCGGCGCAGGGGGCGGTGCGCCGCGCCGCCGCCCTCACCCACCGGCTGCTCGCCTTCTCCCGCCGCCAGACGCTCGATCCCAAGCCGACCAACGTCAACCGGCTGGTCCGCGACCTTGAGGATATGATCCGCCGCTCGGTCGGCCCGGCCATCCATCTCGAAACCGTGGGACAGGCGGGCCTCTGGTCCACGCTGGTCGATCCCAACCAGCTTGAAAACGCCATCCTCAACCTCTGCATCAACGCGCGCGACGCCATGCCGGGCGGCGGCCGCATCACCATCGAAACGGCGAACCGCCTGTTCGACGATCGCGCCGCGCGCGACATCGGCCTGCTGCCCGGCGGCTATGTCAGCGTTGCGGTCACCGACACCGGCACCGGCATGGAGCCGGACGTCGTGTCGCGCGCCTTCGATCCCTTCTTCACCACCAAGCCGATGGGCCAGGGCACGGGGCTTGGCCTTTCGATGATCTACGCCTTCGTGCGCCAGTCCGGCGGTCAGGTGCGCATCTATACCGAAGTCGGCGCGGGCACGACCATGTGCCTCTACCTGCCCCGGCTTGAGGGCGCGGACGCGGATCAGGACGTGGCCGACCCCGGCCCTGCCGCGCGGACCGACCCGCCCGATCCGGGCCTTGGCACCATCCTCGTCGTGGATGACGAACCCACGGTGCGGATGCTCGCGGTGGAGGTCGCGCGGGACGCAGGCTATCATGTGCTGGAGGCGGAGGACGGCCCCGGCGCGCTCGCCATCCTCGACCAGGGGCACGACATCGATCTGCTCATCACCGATGTCGGCCTGCCCGGCGGCCTCAACGGGCGGCAGGTGGCGGACGCCGCGCTCGCCCGCATCCCCGCGCTGCGCGTCATCTTCATCACCGGCTATGCCGAAAACGCCGTGCTCGGCAGCGGCCAGCTCGCGCCCAACATGGCGCTCGTCACCAAACCCTTCGCGATGGATGCGCTTGCTGATCGCATCGCCGCGATGATGGCTTAACCTGCGTTACCCACTCTTCCCTCCGCGCCGCTGAACCAGCGCCGGTCCCATGTGTTGGCCTTCCGTGAAAGGAGACCTTCCATGACCCAGCTCGCTTTAGACGCCCCCGACGACATGATCCATGAGGATGGCCTGCCCGGCCACGAATCCCGGCTGGATCCCAAGCCGGAATGGGAACCGCGCTATCCCGGTTCCGGCCGGCTCGCGGGCAAGGTCGCGCTCGTCACCGGCGCGGACAGCGGCATCGGCCGCGCCGTCGCCGCCCTTTTCGCGCGCGAAGGGGCGGACATCGCCATCCTCTATCTGTGCGAACATGACGACGCCCGCCAGACCGCCCGCATCGTCACGGCGGAGGGGCGCGACGCGCTCACCATCGCCGGCGACATTGGCGACAAGGATTTCTGCCAGGCCGCCGTCGATCAGGTGATCGGCCGCTTCGGCCGGCTCGACATCCTCGTCAACAATGCGGGCGAGCAGCATCCCGACAAGGACATCACCGACATCAGCGAGGACCAGCTGCGCCGCACCTTTCAGACCAACATCTTCGGCATGTTCTTCCTGACCCAGGCCGCGCGCCCGCACCTCACATCCGGCGCGGCCATCGTCAACTGCACGTCCGTCACCATGTATCAGGGCGAAAAGGAACTGCTGGACTATTCCAGCACCAAGGGCGCGATCACCGCCTTCACCCGCAGCCTGTCGGAAAATCTGGTGAAGGACGGCATCCGCGTCAACGCCGTCGCGCCCGGACCGATCTGGACGCCGCTCAACCCCAGCGGCGGCGCGACCCCGGAAAAGCTGGAACATTTCGGCGAATCCACCCCCATGGGTCGCCCCGGCCAACCCAATGAAGTCGCCCCCGCCTTCCTCTTCCTCGCCTGCGACGACAGCAGCTACATGAGCGGTCAGGTGCTGCACCCCAATGGCGGGACCATCGTGAACGGGTAAGGGCGGCGAAATGCCTCTACTTTGAAGGGGGCGGGCTGTTTCAGACGGAGCGATGTGGCGGATCGAACGCTTGCCATACTCGTCACCCCGGGCTTCCATCGCCAATCGCCTACCCACCCCGCCCACAAAAAAGCCGCGCCAGCGCCCCCCGACGCCGCGCGGCCCTTGTGCAGGCGGGCGGAAAACGCCGCTCAGTTCGCCTTGCTCAAATCCACCTTCTCCACCCATTCGGGGTAGAATGTCGGCTCCCGGTTGGACCATCCCGCCGCCGTCGCCGCTGCCTCGCTGATCGACTGGAGCAGCGCGCGCCGCTTGTCGGGGTGGAGGTGCGGCAGGCTCGCCGCCGCGCAGAAGGCGCCGGGCAGCCATGGCCGCGCCCCCGCGCCCAGCAACCGTTCGTAAAGGAAGCGATAGGCCGAAAAGCTCGCAAGCCTGTCCTGCCCCAGGTCGAAGGCCGACACCGTCACCAGCGGGGCCATGAACGGCTCCACCTGCTCCAGGCCGCTGTCGTCGGGCACCCGCGCCTTGATCTCGTCCAGCCGTCCGTAGATGCGCGCCTGCGCCCGGATCGATGCTTCCTCCACCATGTCGCGCGACCACAGCTTCATCGCGTCGCGGCGATGCAGCCCGATGTCGAGCGAACGTCTGATGTAACGCTGCGTGGCTGACGGGAAGCTGGCGAATTCTCGCAGTTCCGCGAGGGTGACTGCCCCGTCCGCCGGTCTTGCACTGGTGCCCATATTCTTGCCCTCCGACTTGAAGTCGCAGGATGAAACATGCGCCCGCCTTGGTTACTGAAGGCTTAAGCGCCCGTTCCACCGCTGTTCAGCAAAGGGAACAGATTTCGTTGTGCGGTGCAATATGTATCTTATGTGACTGCGACGAAAAGATTATGTCCGGGCGCATTCCGTGCCCGTCCCCCGCCCTGACAGCGCTGGTCAGGTACAATGCCGGTCAGGCAAGGGCGGGCTGCCGTTCCAGCAGCCAGGCCAGCGCCTCCGGCGCTTTCGCGAAAATGCGCATATAGGATTGGGTCATTTCCCGCCTTACCTGAAGCGTGGCGATCGCGCTCGGCGTCACGATGGCGATGCGCGACGCGCGCGGAAACTTTCCATCCCCCAGATGTTCGCGGAACGCCGCCACCGCATGCTGCGGCTGAACGGCGCTGCGGCTCATGTCCATGCGCAGCAGATAGCCGGGCGCAAAGCGCTCCTGCGCGAATCGCGCCTTCACCTCGCGGGCGTAGGACGCGACGGTCGCGGGATCGAACAGGCCATGCCAGGCGATGTCCAACAGATTGATGTCGTGGCGAAAAAGAATGTCGTACATGCGGGGCCTCCCGACACGCTCATGCCGGATCGACCTTACCGAATCCTTATCCGCACAGGATTGACGCCGCTTGGCGCTGGCGCGCCCCGGTCAGGCGCCGGCGCGCTTTTCCAGCACGGCGCCGATCATCGCGCGCCATACCGCGACATCGCCTGCCTGCGCCATGTCGGCGTCCGGCTCGCGCAGCGTGTGCAAAATCGCATAGGCATCGTCGACATGGTCGGGCCAGGCCGCGTCCACCGCGCCGGCCGCATGGGGATCGCTGCCCTCGCCATTCAGGCTCAACTGACGCCCGGCCAGCACGCGGGCGATCCGTTCGATGGCTGGGGTGGCGGATGTCGGCATGGACTGTCTTGCTCCTCTCTGTGACGCGCCTTCCGGCGCAGCCTGCGGGCCGGCGGCGGTTTCGCTCTCTCGCGGCCAGCATAGCATAGTCAAAATCGCGCCGCTATTCAGTCCTCCTCCTTGTAGCCGGACGACGGCACCGGGTCGCCATGGCTGCCCGGCTTGGTGGACGATGGCGGGTCGGACGCATCCATCGAATCCTCTATTCCCTCGTCCAGCTTCTCGTCGGCGGACAGCGCATGGTCCTGATCGTCGCTGCAACGGTCCACCCCGGCTTCTTCCCGGCTGTTGGGGCGCACGCCCCGGTCCTTGGCTTCGTCGGTCATCCGATTTTTCCTCCTGGTCGCGATACGGGTTCGTAAGGATCAACGGATGGCCCCTTGCGCCGGTTCCGCTTCGACCAACGTTGACCGCGCTTCGACCAGCAACGCGTCGCCGCTACAGACATTTCCGCCTGACATGCGTAAAACAGGGGGATGAACGATATTGCCGAAGACGGCGATCGCGGCGTCGCGCCGGCGGTCGCGCTTTATTCCATATTGGGTTTCTGGTTCTTCTACACCGTCATCGTCAGCCTGCGCGCGGCCGTGATCGGCTTCGACGCCCAGTGGGAACTCGCCGCGCGCCGCATGGTGGTCGCGACCATCGGCATCATCGTCACCTGGATCCTCTATCTCGCGCTGCGCCGCTTCGATGGCAAGCCGCTGGCGGTCCGCATCGTCGCCGCCTTCTCGCTCGCCGCGCCCTTTGCCCTCGCGATGGCGGCGGCCAACTATTACATCTTCAACGTCTATGATCCGGTCAGCCTTTTCCCCGACGCCGAAACGAAGAAGGAGATGGCGGAGAAGGGATATTTCCTCATCTCCATCGTCGAAGACGCGATCAGCCGCTACTTCTTCCTGTCCGCCTGGGCCGGCCTCTACCTCGCGCTTGCCTATGCCAGCGAAGCGCACCGCACCGAACGCCGCGCCGCCCGGCTGGAACGCGCCGCGCAGCAGGCGGAACTGCGCTCGCTGCGCTATCAGGTGAACCCCCACTTCCTCTTCAACACGCTCAACTCCCTCTCCACGCTCGTCATGCGCGACCGCCCGGACGAAGCGGAAAGGATGATCCTGTCGCTCTCCAACTTCTACCGCACCAGCCTGACCGGCGATCCGCTGGACGATGTGCCGCTGGAGGAGGAAGTGCATCTCCAGAAACTCTATCTGGATATTGAGGCCGTGCGCTTCCCCGACCGGCTGACGACGCAGATCGACGTGCCCGACAGCCTGATGGACGCCTGCGTGCCCGGCCTCATCCTCCAGCCGCTGGTGGAAAACGCGATCAAATATGGCGTGTCCCGCACTTCCAGCCCCGTCACCATCCGCATCACCGCGCGCGCGGATGGCGACCTCATGCACATCGCGGTCACGGACGATGGCGACAATCCCCCCGGACCCGGCGACGCGGGCAGCGGCATCGGCCTTGCCAATGTGCGCGACCGGCTGATCGCCCGCTTTGGCGATGAGGGCCGCATCGTCTATGGTCCGCGGGAAGGGGACGGCTTTTCCGTGCTGCTCACCCTGCCCATCATCCGCCGGGGCTGCTGACCGACCATGACCAATCCAGCGTCATCCACCATCCGCACCCTCATCGTCGATGACGAGCCGCTCGCGATCGAACGGCTCCAGATGCTCTGCGCGCGCGAACCGCGCATCGCCCTTGTCGGCACCGCCACGGACGGCGAAGCCGCGCTTCGCCTGATCGAAGGGCTGAAGCCCGATCTCGTCATGCTCGACATCGCGATGCCGCTGCTGGACGGGATCGGCGTCGCCCGCGCGGTGGGCCGCATGGGCATCCGCCCCGCCGTCATCTTCGTGACCGCGTTCGAAGGGTTCGCGGTGGAGGCGTTCGACCTCGCCGCCGTCGACTATATGCTCAAACCCGTCGCCCATGACCGGCTGACCCGCGCGGTCGACCGGGTGGCGGTGGCGCTGCGCAACCGCGCGCCGGACGATGCCGCCGCGCCCCCCGCCCCGCCGGCGCCCGAATGGGCCGAGGAATTCTGGGTGCCCCACCGCAGCGAACTCATCCGCATCGCCGCCGACCAGATCGACCGCATAGAGGCGGAACGCGACTATATGCGCCTCCACGTGGCCAGCCACAGCTACCTCCTTCACCAGACGATCAGCAGCCTGGAGGAACGGCTCGACCCGCAGCAATTCGTCCGCCTGCATCGCAGCCACATCGTCCGCCGCGACCATATCGCCCGCCTGCGCCATGACGGCAGCGGCGTCTGGTTCGCCGCGCTCGCCGACGGCAGCGAAATCCGCATCGGCCGCACCTTCCTCGCCAATGCACGAGCGATGACGGGCCGCTGACCGGTCCTCATTGTCCACCGGCCGCAGAGCGATCGTGGTCAACGACGGTCCGACCCGCACGATGATCTACGCGGAATGGGGGAGGACCGTCATCGACCATTTCTAGCCGTCCAACGGGCTTTTTCGTCCTTCCTGATAGCGGACGATGCCAATCGCCTGTATACGAGAATGATGCCTGCTTTTGAGAAACTCGATCCTGTAATCGAAAAATGGGTCTCTATCCTCGGCACAAAGTTATTCACCGAGTCGGCGCATCGTCCTGCACGATTTTTTTACACCCCCGGTGATCCACCATTTGAATGTTTTCAGATTAGTGTCGCACCACCGAAATGGGGCCGCGTGAAGGTTCATGCGCGAGCCGTCGATACGAATGATGATGTGGAACGCGAACTAGAACAAGTTTGGAAGGGTTCGGTCGTCGAGCTAGACGACATGTTGGCGGCGGCAGTTGAAACGATCAACACTTGGAAAACGCGAACTCGCCAAGTGCCCGATCCTCCATCACCATGGTAAGGCATACCAATATGGCATGCGGTTCCATGCCCCCGATAAGTCTGCTTTCCTGGAAATGTGCGCTCGAAGCCGATGGTCTCCTAACCACCCAATTCCGTCACCCCAGCGAAGGCTGGGGTCTCAGGAGATGGTGAACATTATGGCCTGAGATGCCAGCCTGCGCTGGCATGACGGGAGGGAGAGACCGTCCGCTCTCCACCCATCCACGCCATCCCCACCCATTCCCCCAAACACAGAAAGGCCCGGCGTCCTCCGCCGGGCCTTTCCGCCTTCATGCCCCGGTGGTCGCCGGGGGAACGGCATGGCTTCCGTCAGTTCCCCACCACCGGGCGCGCCTCGCGCGTGGCGGGGGTGGCGTCGGCGTAGCGCTCCTTCGTTTCGGCGCGGGCGATCGCGGCGCTGACGCGCGACTGCACCTGCGCCACCGCCAGCTTGCGGCATGCCTGCTGTTCGGCCAGCGTCCCGTTGGAACAGACCCGCCCGGCCGCCCGGCTGATCCGCGCCTGCAGGTGCTGGCGCTGGTCCGCCTTGGTCAGGTCCAGGTCGCCATGATAGACCTCGGCGGTGCGGCCGTTGGACTGGAATGCGTTGATCTCCGTCGCGCTGGCGGCGCCGGCGGTCAGGGCTAGGGCGATGGAAGCGCTGGCGATCGCAGCGATCTTGAACGAAGCGGACATGGGCGTATCTCCTCAAAAATCTTCTGTGGCCGGAGCCGCGCGATATGGGGGGGGGCCGCGAGCACCGGGTGCGAACGGGGGGCCGCCGTCAAAGGGTCTGGAGGAAGACAGCGTCCGTCCCCGTTCGCCCTTCCTCTCTAGGCTCGCCGGGCAAGCGCCGCGCGCCTGCTTCGACCCGGGTGCGACGCGCGTCGGCCAACGACGCGGCGACCGACGAAGCGCCGGCCCGAAAGGACGAACGGCACGACGAACGACATCTGCCGCCGAACGAACGACAGCCATGCCGTAGCGGAAAGCGCAGATCGCAACGATCGGGTGAAAAACGAAAACGCCCCCGGCGCAAGGGAAGGCCGGGGGCGTATCCAGGCGCTGTCGGGCACACCGGATGCAGGAAATCCGTCAGGGACGAAACGACGCCATCGGCGCTGAACCTCGGGTGAACCGCCCCT
>Ga0315899_10008276_pt1 | contig 11149 bp, 9 predicted proteins | sample LakEriMetagenome_2_FD_203518 | JGI IMG/M metagenome (GOLD analysis project Ga0315899, IMG submission 203518) | Freshwater fungal communities from buoy surface, Lake Erie, Ohio, United States - Buoy 4 MA112 | ecosystem: Environmental > Aquatic > Freshwater > Lake | place: USA: Lake Erie, Ohio...
GGAAAGGTCGGGTATCTTTTGTGGGATCCGCTTGTGAGGCTTCAGATTGGGTTAGTGTGTCGGCTCTTCGCTGCAAGAAAGCAGGCAATCAAAACCCAGGAGGGTCAATCGGGCTGGTTCTCACGTCTGCAAACAAAGTAGGATCCACATCTGCTGCTTGGTCCTATGACCATCACATCCTTTCAAAATTCATGTTGGTTGGCAACCTTCCGAGCACTGGAGTTACCTCCATCACCATCGTCGGATACAACTACGGATATGGAGTGAGAGGAGTCTCGTTGGCCTCTCGCGTTGGTCCCTCTAACTCAGAGTACACGGCTTGGATCAGTGACTCATCGCTCACCTGTCGAACAGGCCGCGGCTTATCTCGAACTAAACTGATGGCCGTAACAGCTGGAGGACAGAAAAGCAGTATTACAGAATCAGTAACGTTTGAGTCTGCCTTGATCAAACCAAAGGGGCGTCCGAATCTTGCTTCTACAGGCGCTATTAGCATGCTCGTTTTGGGCTCGGGGTTTGGCTTGGACTCAGCAACAGCATTCTATCGTGTTGGGAGTACCACTGCTGAGAACACTTACTGGACCAGTGACACACAAATCACGTCCCAGGTGTCTTTCATTTCCAGATGTGCACGTGCACACATTCTGCTTTCATGCTCGCGTTTTTATGCATGCGTTTTTTTAGCTCTCTTCATATGTACTATTTAGTTTGGTCAATGACGAGATGTGAATGCCCTGCACAGGTGGCAGCAAATGATGGAGCGACGCTCCGAATCGGAATCACGGCACAGCAGCGTGTTGATAGCGCCTCATCAATACACAGTTACAACTTGCCGCAAATCAGCATTGGAGTACCCTATTGCACGAAGGCTTTGAATGTATCCTGTGGTACTCTTTCACCTTTCAATTGTTATAGCTTCTTTCGAGACCAAAAGTTGATTGGGCAAATACATCCAGGTGATTTAAGAGTTCATGCAATTTTGGGTTTCTTAAATTTTGACGCAAGTCCTTTTGCACTTACATGGGAAAATACCCAAACCCAATATGCACCGTACATTGTGATCAACCCTGGTCTTTGCCCTGCCCACTTGAATTCAACGTTGAAGGAACGTGCATGTGAAGTAACAATCACCTTGCCCTGCACTATGGAGAAAGAAACTCCTAGAATATTCAGGCAACCCGCTGGAGTCTTGAACCTACCCTCTCCAAAATGCTGCGGATCGTCAGTGCTACTGACTGGTAGTACATTTTCCTCGAATGCAGAAACGACCATGCGTGTTCGTGCTGGGAAAACTGGAAATGAACAGACACAATGGATTTCAGACACCTCGATCTGGATAAAGACTGCAGCGGCTGCGGGGAGCGTCGCTTCACTAAAGGTGGCAATCACGGTTCACAATCAAGCCGGCAGTGTTACAGCAGCGGTATCGTATGATAGACCAGAATCTTTCTCCGCTCGGATTTTGGGCTTGCGAGTTGGGCAGCTCGATGTCGAATTCTTCTGTCCAGGACACATGAATTCTGCTCGTCCGTTTCTAGATTTCAACAAGGTTTTACCGTCAGTTTTGCCGCCAGTTTTGGATACAGATGCTTCATTGACAACGGAAAACATCACAAATCTAGCACAAGACATAGACAAAACATTTGTCTTGGGAAACGGAGATGGAAATTTTACACTGTTTGCAAACAATGAAAGACTCCATGCTTTTGTTGATGATTATCCGTGTGTCTCACTGAAAATGAATCAGAGGCCATCTGAGATCAATCCTGACGTTGCAATCAAAATTGAATTCTCGTGTCAATTGCGCACTCCAGTCCCTGATTGGGTACAGAAAGCGAGGAACAATGCAAACTTCAGCCATTCTATGTCGATCGCAATATTTGGATCGAAAATGGACCAGCCGTGCTTGAAGATTCTCAGAACGGGGGACAACAGCGCCACCTGTAGTGTGCTTAGGAATTACTCAGAGTTTACAAAATCTCGAAAGCTTGCTTTCGACGAAAGCAAGGAACGAAAGCTTGCTGCGCTCTGCACAGCGTCAGTGTCGTCGTTGGGACCCTCTGAAAATGACACGCTGCCCGCATCAATTCCCGTGTGGACCGAGACCGAAAATCCAGGATGCGAGGGTGATACATCATATTATGGTCGATTCGCAGCGAACGAGCCGCCAGAACGTGGCAGATCTCTGCGAATGCTAGCCATCGGTGGCAAAAATATGGGAGTTCACCACATTACACCAATGGCATCAGTAGGTTTGAGTGCAGCAGAACGAACATTGTGGACAAGTTCATCAACGACACAATGCCGCTTGTCTGCAGGAGTCAAAACAAGCGTACGTACAGTCCTTTCCACGGGTCTGCGTCCTGGAAGTCTGAGTGAGCTAGTTTCCTACGATCTCACACAAATTCGGGACGCGGTTGACTGGAAGCGAAACAACGTTCCTACTACCGGCTCCGTTACTGTTTCAGTCACCGGCATTTCATTTGGAGTGATGGCGTCAACGTCTAGACTTCGTGTTGCAGGTTCCTCAGGCGAACTCACTGTCTGGTTTAGTGATTCATCAGTCTCCGTGATGGCTGCTGCCGGAGCCTCCAATCATTCGGTAGTACGCTTGACCGTGGAGCAGCGATTTGACGGCAGTCTCACTGGAACGCTGTCTTTTGATTCACCTTTGGATACCAACGTTAAGCCCACGCACAATCCGTCAAGCGGACGATCGACCATTACGGTAGTGGGCTTTGATTTGGCTCTATTTGACACCTCTGTGCAAATCCGTATGGGAGGCTCGGCATGTGAAGCTTCTCGCTGGATCAGCGCCACCGCCCTGCAGTGTCGACTTTCTGCTGGTGCTGGCTCTGCTCACTCGATGGTGGTCACCATATTCAAGCAGTCATCGCCGTATTCTTACGATGATGTGGACACTCGGCTCAACCCCGTTAGTCCTTTCTCATTTTGCTATGAGGCGCCGAATCCCATCAACTCCCTGACAAAGTCGGGCTATGGAGGCTATGGATCAACCCGAGGTGGGTGGCTCTTGACTATTCAGGGGACCGGTTTTGGCAAATTTTCGGATGCAGTACGAATAATTGTGGAATCAACTCTATGGACAAAAGAAAATCGCGCTGGCATGGGCGCTGTCAAGCTTTTGCCTGGTCGTATTGAATGTAAAATACCGCGTGCATCTCTCTGTGTTGGGTGTGGCGATTCATTGATGTTTGACGCACGGACATCGGGCCATTATCGAACGATCGGAACCCACTGGACCAAGGAGCATCATCCAGAGCAATTGGACCAGTTGTTATGTTTAGTGCCAGCTGGCGTTGGAAATACTCTTGCAGCAGTGATGGCTGTCAATGATCAGCAAGGAGAAAATCAAAACCTGTTCTCATACTTGCGCCCCACTCTTAAATCAGTCAGCTCTGCTGACTACTGTTCCGACGGAACGTGCGGGGCCATGAGTCAAAGCCTGATCTACACAGAATCTCCATCTGAGGGTGATGTTTCTGTAAATCGCGTTCTTTACCTTCGTGGCGACAACTTTGGTCCTGCCAGGCCTGTCAAATCAACGTGGCTGGGCAGGGGGGCAGCGACTATGACATCTACATGGGCTGGCCCCCAGTCCCTGGCTGCAACTGTACAAGTGCAATATGGCCAGACACCGTGCACCGACGTAAAGGTTTTCGGGGGCGGAACTCTGATCACATGCAAGATACCAGCAAGAACACCTGGATTTGTCGGCTGCGATATTGAACGTGTGACCGTCACGTCTGGCGGACAAATAAGCGCAGGGTTCAGCAAACACTCAGTTTTGAGTCTAGAACCAATGCCCCTGGTGGTTCCGGTGAATCCAAACAAAAAGGCGACAGCGTGGATCGATGGAGATGGTGCAGGAATGACGATCACCTTCGGTCGCAAGCCAACGGGTACTGCATGGATGCCACTCCGCACAACAATGGGCAGACCTTTTCGCTCGAGACCGGGGGCGCGTTCAGATGACTTTAAAATGCTATGTGATACTTCGCCACAGCCTGTGATCGTAGAAAACTTTGGTGGATCTTGCGATACAGTGCTCATTTCTATGGCCTCAATCCCACTTGTAACAGATCGTCCCAGTACGCCCGTATCGGCCCCATCGTCGCTCTTAGGTGCCGGTGCCAGATGTTATTGGAAAGACCCTTCTATATTCCAGGTATTATTCGGGGCAAACGCTGCCATCACTGTGAATCAAAACCCCCCCGAAACTTTACGCCTACGACCAGGGGTCGTCTATACTTGGGGAGCGCCGTCATATGCTGCTGATGGCGAACTGCTCGTGGAGACACCAGACACGCCGTGGATGCTCCCGTACGCACCTGAAGCCTTTGAGCCACTTCCATATGCCGACACACCAAAAGTGTACCTGGAGGGAGAGACGGTGGTGGGGGTTTGTGACAGGCTTGTAATGATTGCTCATGTTCCCTGGGCGTCAGGCTCTCGTGAAAAGGGTCTCCTGTTCACTTGGAGCTCTGAACCGGACCTGACGGTAACATTTTCTTCCTCTCGGACCCATCCTCGGACCCATCCTTCGCCCCCATAACCTATCAAAAGAAAACTCTCTCTCGCTCGCTCGCTTGCTCGCTCGCTCGCTCTCTCCCTTTCTCTCCCTCCCTCTCCCTCCCTCTCCCTCCCTCTCCCTCCCTCTCCCTCCCTCTCCCTCCCTCTCCCTCCCTCTCCCACTCAGGCTCCTGCATCTTGCACAGTAATGATTGCCGCGTATTCTGACCTTTATTTGAGTGTCAGGTGGTTCGTCGGGCAAGTGGCGAAGGGCTTCAGGCATCTAAAGTAGAGGTTCCCACGGATGCCGAGGAGTTCGATACTGCTACTCAATGGACCATTACCGTCGTTGTCCGCAACTACTTGGGACAGGTTGCTGTTGTCTGTGTGCCGGGCAGGTAGACCGGTTTCGCATAGGGCTAGAAATGACGACGGTTTGGATGGAATTTGCAGGTAGGAACCGCTTCCAAGACGGTTCGGCGGGAAGAGCTAGGATTGCCCACCGTGACTATCATGGGAAATACACTTCAATACTTCACGCGCGACAAGGTTTGTTCTCAAGTCTGTTTTCTCTGTTCCGAAGTCATTCATTCATGCAAATGTGTAGCTCGTTTTCCTGTTCTTGACTCAGTTTGCTTCATTGCAGTTTTTCACTTTGACAGCCAAGTCATTTCTTCCGCCATGTATTGGCCGGACTTGCACGTGCACGGAGTCTATTAATGATGACGGATGGGACGGTGCATCAGCAAAATTAGAAATACAATGGGCTGTACTTGGCCAAGAAGAAGGAAGCCTGTTTTCGAGGCAGGTCGGGGTTGAGACAAGCTCTGTGCTCGTTGTTCCAGAGCAAACTGCACGCACGCTGAAAGTAGGCCTCACGTACACGGTGCAAGTCGAAGTAGGAGCATGGACTGGATTTTCCAGTAACAACATAGAACGGTTTGCTACAGTAGCAACGGTACAATTGAAAGTCCAGCCCTTGCCACCAGTTGTACGCATCAAATTTGGCAATCGTCATCTGCAGTGGGGACAAAAGTCAGATCAAAAGCGCCTTGTGCTCGACGGCTCTGAATCATGGGATCCAGACAGCGTCCCCGGAGACCCGCGTCTGAAGTATTTCTGGTTCCTGGATTGTGAAACGATGTTCCTGAGGCTTTCTCAGACTCTCAAGGATCGCTACGGCATAAATCGCAAAGCGTATTTGCAGGCATGTGCATCAACCACCCTGGGATCCAAGATTATGTTACTTGCAAATAAGGCGGTCACGTTTCTCATGCCAGATGGATCCAGCTTCGTACAAGTCGGCGTAGACGTATTTGACACGTTTGCATTGAGCGACAACAACGATGGCATTCCTCTTAACGACTTGATAACACTTCATCCAGCTGGCGCCGCATTCAAATTCCCTCTCGAAATTGTCATAGGATTACGTCTAACAGACGTTGATGAATCAACACACAATGACACCATATCCATCCTTCTGACCGACAAGGTAAGCCATTTATGCTTGCCATACCCCCTACTTTGTAGTATTATGCGCTTCTAGACTTATTTTTCGATCTTCTTGTCTTGATTGGGCTAAGTATGGGAAGGTTAACAAAATTGGTGCTGGCTGCAGACACAAAACATGATTATGCATCAACGATGTATCACTACGTGACGAAAACCATTTGTCTCGCAGGCATTGCGGGTGCCTTTCCCAGTGGGCCTTGAACCTTTCTACACCCGGTCCCTGCAGCCAGCGTCTCGGGCAATTATACGAATTGACTCTGAGACCCGCCAAAGAAACCATGAAACGTCTCTACTTTTCTTGATATTTGATTGCGTGCATTTGTTTTGTGAACATTTATTTGCTTTGACATCGGTTGGCTCCAATGAAATAACAAGTATGAAATGACAAATCAGCTCGCACACAAAGCTGCTGTGAGGCTTTGATTGCCTCGGATGCACTGAACCCTGAAGTCTTTTTGATAATTCTCTGGCACAGGGGCGAGAATATTAAATTTGTGTGGTCGTGCGACGGAAGTTCCAGACATATCCCGCTGCAGAGCGTTCCAAACCACGTGGGAGTTCTGGAGCTGCCTGGTGATGTGTTCGCGGGCGGTGTTTCCTACACCATTACGATGACAGCAATTTGGGAATCGGGAGCAAGCACCGAAACATGGATAACTTTTAGAGCTGCTCTAGGCCCACACGGAGGCACATGTTCTATGTCTGCTACCAATGGAACAGCCATGGTTGACCGCTTCGCCATCATTTGTCCTCTGTGGACTGCGTCCGATCCGGTTTTGCACCCTTGATCTGACACTCTGTTTTGAGCTCATCGCATGCCACAATAGTGTTCAATGTGTCATTACATGAGAACTATGCACTTCAGTTCCTGACACGAGTTTCACATACAGGAACTGCTCCCTCTGACATACAGCTTTCTGGTGGACCTTGGAGGCGGTGTGGATGAGTTGTTGCTACGCGACTCTCAGCATGCATCTAATCATGACAGTTTCATGCTCCCTTCTAGCCGTGCTACAATTTTGGACCAGCAGTTCGGCTGGATTCTATGCAGGGTCAACTGCCCTGTCACGATGATTGCAGAGGTGCAAGATTTGCACCGCACTTCATCGAGGTGGACATCAACCCTGCGTCTTCACCGTCCCGGGTGCCCTGATAGAGTATCAGCATGCATCAACAGCATCATGCTGGATATAGTGGATACATCCTTGCGATCGGTCGATGTATTTGTTGCTGATGTCCAACCACTCAATGCTATGATGATCCTCCTTGGCATTGAACTCTCAGACCTCGATCTTTTCTCAGTCAACGGAACCCTCGGCGCTAATCCCTTGCACAGATCCATGCGCAAGAAAATGGAACCCATTGAAAGCACCAAGCATTCAACTTCGTTGCGAGACCATGATTCGAAAGATAGCAAAGATGTTATCACTAAGTCTATGCGCGAAAAGGAGCAAGATCGCATGCGTCAGAGGTTTGTGTGTTGATTGCCATGTGCAGTGCCTCGTGTATGACTCGCTGGTTTCCTTTGTTTCTACCTTATCTATTGCCAACTTTCGCTCTCATTCGTGTGTTCGCCTTCTAAATCACAAGGTTCTCTATGAATTTGGGCAGGCGTAAGGAATCATTAGCGATCCTCCATGATCTTGAGACACAAGGTCTGTACAAAGCTCTGCATGAAGATCTCGCAGAAGTACTTGACGTTGGCGTGAGCGCATTGGATGTTCGCAGCGGAGCAGATTCGGCAGCAAGCCAAAAAAGCGAACCATCAGAAGATTTTGAAAGCATCCTCAAAATTGATCAGCCTCCCTGAAAGCATGGCTCCATGATATTATTGATTAGGTGGTCAGGCGGTCAGAAAAGGGATTTTCCTGTTAGAGCATAACAATATACACCCAGATCTAGATTTCGTGCTTTGAACATCTCATGCGATCTCTCGAGGCTTTCCTCTTGTGATGATATATTCTTAGAACATAAAAAATCGTTGCAGCATGTCAATACACTTGCTGTCTGCCGGGTATTCCATGCGTGTTTTCACCAGGTCAGGTCAAGCATCCAGGTCGGGGTCAATGAAGGCCAGGAATGACAACTGTTGTGTGCAAATATGAATCGTCATAACCTATCAACTGCCGTCCTTCTGTCGCACGCATCAGATCGCTTAAAATGCAATGAATTTCCCTCGGCACAACAAGTAGGGAGTCCTTCCAAATACCTGGTTGATAAATTTCTTAGCAGGCGGCGGCTTGGGTCCAGAACCTGATCTCAAGTTCTCCAGAGCTGCCAACTCTCCCTGTAGTGCCCCTGCAGGGGGCTCCCATCCAGTTCCTACCGTGCTTCGGAAGGGGGGCGGGGGAACTCTTGATTGTCCTCCTTGTCCACTGCCCGCTGAGATGTCACTGGGATCACCATATGTGTTTGACGATGCCCGAGCTATGAATCGTGATGCGGGGTCAGGGCTGAGGTTCAAACTGACTCGCTGTACCTGTGACTCCATGTCCTGTTTGGAAATGTGCAGACAAGCGTTTATGTGTGGGTATTCATGAATGTTTTACCTGCAGGATGTTTTAGGGATGTAGATCACTGAAATCGCGTATCAATCCATCGATGCCATCGATATTGCATCTAAGATTTGATTATAGTTGCAGTCACCTGCAGCAAATCATGTAGCCGGTCGCCGACAGAGATGCGTGATGAAGTGATCTGCGGGACAGTTATCGTCATCAAGCAAAATTAAGAAGCTTAGCCAATTAATTGAAGGTACCAACTAAAAAATCACTAGCAACAGCATATGTTTATCCAGGTAACTAACTTGCACGGGAGAAACCTGTTGATCTGTGAGATCTTGCCCATAGCGTTTCTTGAGTTGCGCATTGAGCTTGACAAACTCGTTGAGAGCAGCGCTGCAGAGCGGGAAAAGGACAGCAATGTTTACACATGTATAAATAACCTCACTCAGATAATTCCTTTCACGTCTCTCACTTTCTCAGACCGACAGATTTGTACACCCAAACGTGCAACAGGAGACACACACAAAAATATGCCTGGGCTTAGAGACGCGTTCTCTGTAAGCGCGCACGATGGCAGGAACTGTATCGATTTTTGCAGGGTTGTGCCGCAGATAAAACGCCTCTGCGCAGATGATGGGATCACACACTCCCTTGCACGAGTAAGAAGACATGACAGCAATCAGCAATGGTGGACTCGAATATCGCAATCAAATGAATTCGTGAAGAGCAAGCACCAAGAAGCACGTAGAGCACGTCGGGTGTAGGAGCACTCTCGAGCGTAGTCTGCTGACCACTCGTCTCGCCGCGGGGACTCAAGGTCCGAGCTGCCGATTTGGACATCGCCTGCAACAATTGCACCTGCGAAGGAGAAAAAAATGTAATGAAAATGCCCACGCTGATGCCGGCACAGAGAGAAACACTCGAATTTAGGTCAAACACCATAGCAAAAGAGGATACTCAACAAAAGGAAACGAGAGTAGGGATTAGAAAACAAAATCGCATTAGATTTGAACACAAAACTGCATTTCAATTCAATTATACCTGTTGCAACTGTTTGTGCTTGAGAGGAAACTCTAGCTGAGCTAGTTGCTCATACGACAATCCTGCCAAGCTCCCTGAATAGCATACACGAGCAAGAGTGTGTGCGAGTTTGATGATCTTCAGAGTTTGCTCATGCGTGCTTGCATAGGTGTCTATATATCTTTTGGCGTGTTGTGGGTTGGGGGGGGTGCACGTGCTTGTAAGGATCTTACCATTCATGAGCAAAGGAGTGGACTGAAGATCCGATTCTTTACCGGGACGTTGATCCGGCAAGTTCGACCAGCCAACTATCGGTATGTACAAAGCCGTTCATACACACACACATACAATCACTCTCCTCGTATTCTCTGAACGAGGGGAAACGAGACGTCGGAGTCGAACCTACGCGTGTGTGCAATATCGCATCGCAGTTACAGTTGGAGACATGTACTCTACCCGGCGTGGATGGTCGGAAGCTGGTTGGATGAGTAGGAGCGGGCGGAGCTGTGAAATGCTGGTATCCCGCCCCGACCACCTTTCCTGCAGTGAGCGAGGCGGGGGATCCGAGAGCTGTGGCAGCGGTTTGTGATAGTCATTGCAATTGTGTGCATTCATGATTGAGGGTTTAGAGTCCAGGGTGCGTCAGCTCGCGCGAATGTAAGAGTGCTTGGGTGCATGGGCGCGAGATCATATGTACTAACAAGTGAGTGGATTGGAAGGTCGGTCATTTCCCTTTCTTCCCTCGCCATTGGTGCTTCCTCCTCCAACAAGTGACCATAAATGGGTCTGTGGATCATCGAGGACATAATTTCTCGTGAGATACCCCGCCGACCCATCCTTCGTCTGCTTGCCTTGCTTGCCTCCGGTGGGCGCTGAGAAGGCTCCGAGAATGCGGATGTTGATGCTTTTGCTGGCATATCGCCCGCATTTCAAAAGTGATGCCTCGGCTCCCGCCTTTCGCACACACTCATGAGTCAGCACGTCATGCCACGTTGTTGCAGGGCAGGCATAGCATAATTGATCGATGCTGACTTTGATGAGTCCGCAGAATCTGCATGTTGTGCGTATGAATGTGGTGGCGAAAATATACTAGTAACCTGACGTTCAAGATCTCGAGCAGCGTTCAGGGCTGAGCGATCCGGGCCACACACGCCCTCTTCAATGTCTGTATACACATTTCGTCATTGACCGCAGGCCATGTATGAAAATCAGCAACACTGTCTACGAGGACCCCCTCTGAAGGACTCTTACCATACGCATTGGTGTGCTTTTGAGTGCTTTTGAGTGCGAGCGTATGTGCAAATTCTGATGTACTACATCTGAGTGCTGACGCAATCTGGTCGTACCCGCAAATACGACCAGAGTGTACGGAATCGTGCCGGGCTGCACGCCGACAATGTCAATCTTCTCTCGCATTCCGGCAATTGCGTCCGCAAGATCAAGTGCAACAGCGTGCTTGAAAGATTCTTCGATACCCTTTATATCCTTCATTTCCATATCCAGCACCAGGACCAACTTGATCCCTCCATTCGACCTTCCTGCTATAGTTCCCAATGGAACACCCGGAAGCAAAATTGGCT
>Ga0315899_10008277_pt1 | contig 11149 bp, 3 predicted proteins | sample LakEriMetagenome_2_FD_203518 | JGI IMG/M metagenome (GOLD analysis project Ga0315899, IMG submission 203518) | Freshwater fungal communities from buoy surface, Lake Erie, Ohio, United States - Buoy 4 MA112 | ecosystem: Environmental > Aquatic > Freshwater > Lake | place: USA: Lake Erie, Ohio...
AAATCAACACCATATTCAGCTACCTTAAAACCACCAGCTACATTCACAAAAACGTCTTGTTGTGACAAGTCAATCTTGCATTTCTTTTCTAAAATAGCTATTAAAAGCTGAAGTCTGTTTACATTAAATCCACTAGCTTTTCTCATTGGGTAACCAAAAGTAGTTTTAGAAGTTAATGCCTGTATTTCAAACATCAGAGGTCTAAAACCTTCCATCACAACAGAAACACAACTTCCAACGGAGGTTTTAGACCTCTCAGATAAAAACATTTCAGACGGGTTTAAAACTTCTTTTAAACCCTCTTCTGCCATTTCGAATAAACCTATCTCGGATACAGGACCAAATCTATTCTTGATGGTTTTAAGAACTCTAAAGAGATGATTATGATCCCCTTCTAAATATAAAACAGTATCTACCATGTGCTCCAGAACCTTTGGCCCAGCTACAGTTCCTTCTTTGGTTACGTGGCCAATAATAATAGTAGAAATATTAAGCCTTTTGACTGCATCTGAAATCTTTTGTACGCAGCCTCTAACTTGGCCAACTGAGCCGGCAATACCCATAAATTCCTGAGAAGTAATAGTTTGCATAGAATCTACAATTAAAAGTTTAGTATCAGGGTTTTGCTCAATTGCCCCTAAAACTTGATCTACATCTGTATCAGTGAGCATATATAAATTAGCGGTATTAACTTTTAGTCTTTCGGCTCTAAGTTTTATTTGTTCGGGATTTTCTTCTCCGCAAACATAAATTATTTTATCTTTAGATAGATTTCTGCAAATTTGAGTCAAAATTGTCGATTTTCCAATTCCTGGTTCCCCAGCCATTAAAATTACCTGACCTGCTACAAATCCACCACCTAAAACCCTATCAAATTCTGAAAATCCCGAAGAAAATCTTTGAGATTCTTCGTATTTAACTTCGGAGAGTTTGATCAACTTTACATTAACATTTGAGTAACTTTTGGTTTGATTTGGTAAGGTTTTTGTAATTACTTCTTCAACAAAAGTATTCCAAGATTGGCATTCAGGGCACTGACCAACCCATCTTAATGTTTGATAGGAACAAGATTGGCATGTATAGACTGTTTTATTTTTGGCCATTATTTTGGGTAGTTTTTCTTATTTCAATATGAATACTTCCATCTCTTTCAATAGCTTTTAATGAAAGAGGTCTGCTAGTTTGAGTGAGAAGTATTTCTGCAATATTATTAACTAAGTCTTTTTCAACAATTCTTCTTAGAGCTCTAGCACCATACTCTTTTGCATAACCTTTTTCAATCAGAAGTTCGTACACATGTTTAGAAATAATTAAATCAATTTTTTGTTTCTTTAAAATTCCAAGTAATTCTTTAAGTCTAATATCTAAAATCTTCTCGATATCTGACTTCTCTAACTGATTAAAGGTAACAACCTCATCAAATCTATTAATTAATTCTGGTCTTAGAACCCTCTTTAAGTTTTCAAGTAACTTAGTATTAGAAATTTCTTTGCTTAATTCGTCTTTAGTTAAACCAATTTGCTTAGAGTGGAAAAATTCGGTTCCAATGTTTGAAGTTAAAATAATTACAGATTTAGAAAAATCAAAAGTTTGACCTTTAGCATCAGATAATTCTCCTTCTTCCATAATCTGCAGCAGTATATTCAAAACATCTGGATGCGCCTTTTCAATCTCATCGAATAAAACTACACTAGAAGGATTTCTATCAATCTTATCTGTTAACTCTCCTCCGTCCCCAAATCCTATATACCCTGGAGGAGCTCCAACTAACCTTGCCACATTATGTTTCTCAGCAAAATCAGACATATCTAATCTAATTAATGAGTTTGCTCCGTAAAAATTATCAGCTAAAGATTTGGCAAACTCTGTTTTACCTACACCTGTTGGACCTAAGAAAAGAAAACTACCTAAAGGTCTTTTAGAGACTCTTAAACCTAGTCTAGCTTTAATTAAACTTTTAACTACAGTTTCTACACTATCGTTTTGACCAATAATAATTTTCTTTAATTTTTCTGATAAATCAGATAAGAATTTAAAATCTTGATTTCTTGATCCAATCTTGATATTTCCCATATCCTCCAAGACATCATCAATTTCATCGATAGTTAAAATTAAATTTTTTGATGAGTTATTTTCTCTATAAAGATTCCCGAGTTTAACTGAAAGTCTGTCTAGTTTCTTTTTAACTTTAATAGCTTCATTAAATTTCGAATCAGAAATTAAAGTATTAAAATCTTCATTGATTAAATTTTTTTGTTTAATTAAATTTTTGTAAGTTGCGGGAACTTTTGAATTTTTAAGAAGTATCTTAGTGAAAGAAGAATCTAGAACATCTACTACTTTTTTTGGATATTTATCAGATTTTAATTCTTTGGTTTTTTCTAAAACATATTCATAGACTTCAGGAGAAGCTTTAATGTTGTGATAAGAAGTTAATTCGCTTAATTTCTCTTTAATTATTTTTTTAGTAACATCTTCATCTGGTTCATCAATAGTCATTACACTAAAACCATCTAAAACATGTTCATTTTCAGCGACAACTTTTTCATAAATATTACTGTTCATTAGTCCAATTAATTTAACTCCATAGTCCTTTAACTGGTCGTGAATCATGGTAAAGGCTAATGGAACTGTTAAACCTCCTTGGGTTGGAATAAATATGGATTGGAAATTTTTAAAATAGAGAATAACCTTTTCAAAGCTTTCTAATTCCTCGGTTAGAGCGGAAATTCCATACTCTAAGCCCTCTTTATTAGAAAAATTTGAAATAAAAGCAATGATGTCGAATTCAAAAATAACAGTATCTAAAAGAAGAGAAGGAACTTCGTTATCAGTTAACTTTTTAACAAATAAATCAACCAACGATCTCTTTCCAACACCTAAATCCCCAACTATTAAAGAAGAATAATTATCTTTTTGTAAAAGAATTGAAACCAAAACCTCAACTTCTTCCCTATAGATAATTTTTTCGCTTTTTAATGGAGCTATTTTATTTAAGTTGACCGCAAAAGCATCCAAAATTGGAGTTCTCTTTTGAGATTCAACTGTTTTAACAAAATTTGGGAGTGAGTTTAATTTATTAATTTCTTTAACAATTGGGTTTAAATCAACTGAGGATGATAATTTTAAAAGGGCTAAAAGTAAGTGTTCTGTTCCAACGTAAGTAGATTTTTGTTTATAACTTTCATAAAAAGCTTCTTGAACTAAAGTGTTAAGGTCAATAGAAGTTTCATTTCTAACCTTAAATTTAGGCATACTTTGAAGAAGTGCTTTGGCAATCCCAGCAGAATTATTAATTACCTCTAGGATTGACTTAGCATCTTTAGTGCTGGAGTTGTTTTTGGACAACTCCAGCAATACGTCTTTTGCTTTTTCTGTTAACTTATCTAATATAAACAATTTATTTCTCTTCGTTTATTAACTGTTTTGTACTTAATGCAAGTTTCTGACCAGCACCATCTACATTAGTTACTACCGCTTCAACCTCATCACCAATGTTTAATTTATCTTTCATCTCTGAAACGTGAACTAAACCTTCAAGACCGGACTCTAAAGAAATGAATGCTCCAAATGGAACAACCTTTGATACTTTTCCGTTAACTTTTTGACCAGCTTTGTATCTTTCTTCAACACCTTCCCAAGGATTGTTTGAAAGTCTCTTAACTGAAAGAGCTAATTTCTTAGAAGTATCGTCAATTCCAAGAACTAATACTTTAATTGGTGAACCAACTGAGTAGTAGTCACCTGGGTTTGAAACTTTCTCCCAAGCAATTTCGGAGATGTGAACTAATCCTTCTAGGCCATCAAGATCAACAAAAATACCAAACTGCATAATTCCAGTAACAATTCCATTAAGAACGTCTCCTGCTTTTACAGATTGTAATTTCTTGCTTCTTTCTTCTTCTGAATATTCTTGAGTTGCATCTTTTTCGGAAAGAACTAGTCTGTTTTTAGCTTTATCAAGCTCAATAACTTTAACCATTAATTTCTTACCTGAAAGAACTTTTAGAGCACTCTTTAATTCATTTTCAGAACCACCGTTAAAATCTGAGATTTCTTCAGTAAAGTGAGATCTTTTTAAGTGTGAAAGTGGAATAAATCCTCTAGTTCCGTTAATTTCAGTTAATAAACCACCTTTGTTGTATTCAAGAACTGTTGCTTCAACAACTGAGTTGTTTTTGAAAGCATTATCAAGATCTTTCCAAGTTTTTTCTTTTTCAGCTCTTTTTAGAGATAATAAAGCGTAACCTTGTTTATCTTCAGATTGAATAACAACACAGCTAACATTATCACCAACCTTAAGTGTTTTTTCTAATTCATGATTTTCTGTGAATTCATCTTTTAGAACAACACCTTCAGATTTTGATCCAATATCAACCAAAATTTGGTCATTAGACACATTAACTACTACACCATCGACTAAGTCTCCTGGCTTGAACTGTTTTATTTGTAGAGGACTATTTTTCAATAAGTCTTCCATCAAAGAATTTGGATTATTTACTCTATAAGATTTCATAAAATTTCCTAACACTAACTAAATACTATATGTAAGGGCGATTATAATTAAAAATGGGTAAAATAACAATGATTTTGTGTTGATTTTTCAATGAAAATTTACTTACGAGCATTACCCCGGCGACGACCTATCTTCTCAAAGACTAGCTTAAATATTTTCGGCCCTGGTGTGTTTAACTTCTCTGTTCGGAATGGAAAGAGGTGGGTCCACACCGGTATCATCACCGAGGTAATGCTCATAAGTTTTTAAAGATCAAATATTGACCTCTAAAAATTGAATAAAATGTCTTTAACATCTTCAAAATAATCAAAAGATGAACACACATTAGTATCGCTTAGCTGAACACATTACTGTGCTTACACCTGCGACCTATCAACCTAGTAAACTCCTAGGAGGTGTTTCTCTAGCAAGCTAGAGAGAAAATCTAATCTTGACATGAGCTTCGTGCTTAGATGCTTTCAGCGCTTATCTCGACCGAACGTAGCTACCCAGCGATGCACCTGGTAGTACAACTGGAACACTAGAGGTTCGTTCATTCCGGTCCTCTCGTACTAGGAACAACTTGTCTCAGATTTTCTACGCATGAAGTGGAGAGAGACCGAACTGTCTCACGACGTTCTGAACCCAACTAACGCGCCACTTTAACCGGCGGACAGCCGGACCCTTGGGACCTACTTCAGCCCCAGGACGTGACGAGTCGACATCGAGGTGCCAAACCCCACCGCCGCTATGAACGCTCGGGTAGGATCAGCCTGTTATCCCCGGGGTAACTTTTATCCGATAAGCTCCGGGCCACCCATGTGGCCACGGAGGATCACTAAGTCCTGCTTTCGCACCTGCTCGACTTGTTTGTCTTGCAGTCAAGCCCCCATATACCTTTACGCTTACAGCACCATTTCCATCGGTGCTAAGGGGACCTTAGAACTCCTGCGTTACCTTTTAGCAGGAAACCGCCCCAGTTAAACTACCTTCCAAGCATTGTCCTCGTACCTGTTTAAGGCACATAGTAAGACTTACAATAAAGAAAGAGAGGTGTTTCATCGATGTTTCTTGCGAAACTCCCTCCTACACTACACAGTCTTTATCGTTCATCAATGCCAGGATATAGTAAAGCTCCACGGGGTCTTTTTGTCCAACTCCATGTAATCCGCATCTTCACGGATACTTCAATTTCGCCGAGCTCGTGATTAAGAGAGTGCTCAAGTCGTTACACTTTTCGTGCGGGTCGGAACTTACCCGACAAGAGATTACGCTACCATAGAACAGTTATAGTTACTGCTGCCGTTCACTCGAGCTTCGACCGAGAGCTTCTCCTTGCGGATGACCCCCAATGTTAACTTACGAGCACTGGGCAAGTGTCGGCCCTTATACCTCCGCTTGCGCGTTGAGCAAAGACCTGTGTTTTTGTTAAACAGTCGCTTGAGCCATTTTTGTGCCCCCTTTGTACAAGTACAAAGGGCATCCTTTTCCCTAAGTTACGGATGTAATTTGCCTAGTTCCTCAATCACGAATCACTCGTTCACCTTGGTATACTCTACCTGCCCACCTGTGGCGGTTTACGGTACTGGTACTTTATATTCTCTCTAGAAGGTTTTCTAGGAAGCTTAACTCGATAGAATGAACGTATTTCTACGCCTTTTTCACCTGCTTGACTTAACATTCGTGCGGTTTTTCCAACACAAAACGCCTCGCGTTCTGAACTCAAATCCTTAATGAGCTCTATCTATCATGCTCCGTCACTCCATTGATGATAACGATTATAAAGTAGTGCAGGAATATTAACCTGCTATCCATCGACTACGCCTTTCGGCCTCGCCTTAGGCCCAGACTTACCCTCCGATGACTGACATAGCGGAGGAACCCTTAGGCATTCGGTGAAGGGGGTTCTCACCCCTTTCTCGCTACTCATTCCGACATTCTCACTTGATATCGCTCCAGCATACCTCACGATACACCTTCTCAGCCGATATCAACGCTCCCCTACCATTCATACACTAAAGTATGAATTCGTAGCTTCGGTTACTAACTTAGCCCCGTTGGATTATCTGCGCAGAACCGTTTGACTAGTGAGCTGTTACGCTATCTTTAAAGGATGGCTGCTTCTAAGCCAACCTCCTAGTTGTTTAAACAATTCCACTTCATTACCCACTTAGTTAGTATTAGGGACCTTAGCTGACGATCTGGGCTGTTTCCCTCTCGCACTAGAAAATTGCTCTCCAGTGCTGACTCCCAGTCAAGGTATGCGCATTCGGAGTTTGGTAAAGATGGATACACTTGCGTGCTCCAGTCCTTGCCAGTATCTCTACCTCACATACCCATTAAGACTAGGGCTATACCAATATATATTTCGGGGAGAGCCAGCTATCGCCAAGTTCGTTAAACGTTTCACCTCTAACCACAAGTCATCCGAGCACTTTTCCACGTACACCGGTTCGGACCTCCGCTTAGTGTTACCTAAGTTTCATCCTGCTCATGGTTAGCTCACTTGGCTTCGGGTCTAATAATACGTACTTGTCGCCCTTTCAGACTTGGTTTCCCTTCGCCTACACAACACTAGTTGCTTAAGCTTGCACGCACTATTAACTCGTCGGATCATTCTTCAATAGGCACACCATTATCTCGTATATTGCTATAGAGACTCTGGCCGGTTGTTTGTATACGGTTTCAGATCTATTTCACTCCCATACACTGGGTTCTTTTCACCTTTCCCTCACGGTACTAAGTTCACTTTCGGTGTCTTTGCGTATTTAGCCTTTGCTGATGGTCCAGCTATTTTCACACGGAATTTCACGTGCTCCGTGCTACTCTGGAACAAACCCAAAAGTCTTTTTCGTTTCGAATACGAGGCTATAACTCTCTATGGCCCTCCTTTCCAGGAGTGTTCTTCTACAAAAAAGATTTGTAACTTTTCTGCAATTAAATGCTAGGGATGTCCAAAACCCCCAATCATAAATGTTTGGGTTTGGGCTTCTTCCCTTTCGCTCGCCGCTACTTAGGAAATGCTTAAATTAGTTTCTATTCCACTGGTTACTATGTTGTTTCAGTTCACCAAGTACCCTTCTAGTGATCTATCGCCTATTGCTAGGTTTTCAATCAATGATAATCTCAGATTTCTCTGGATTGAGTTTCCTCATTCGGAAATTCCCGGTTGTAGCGCTTTTTGACAGCTTACCGAGACTTATCGCAGTCTTACACGTCCTTCATCGGCACAAAGACCCAAGGCATCCACCGTACACATTAAGTATCTTATGATTTTATTTTTATGAAGATGCTAATATGACATTTTATTCAATTTTCAAAGATCAATCGGAAATTTTAATGGTGGACCCAAGGAGAGTCGAACTCCTGACCTCCACTGTGCAAAAGTGGCGCTCTACCAACTAAGCTATGGGCCCATGGAGTGACAGTTCTCACTTAAGTTATAAATATAATTTTATGGAATCAGAGCTTTGTTGTTATAAAGATTGAATTCCCACCAAGAGCCATGAATGGCTTCCATTTCCGTAATAATGATTATATATTTTTAAGTGCAGATGTCAACAAAAAGTTTTACCGAAAATTGGGGAGAAAGTAGGAAAACACTAAGTTGAAAAAATTGACCAAAAATAGTATAATATTTATAACCTATAGTATAGATTGGAGAGAGTTATGAGCGTTCATCAGTTCAGTCTATTTGGTGAGGTACGGGAGGTTATAAATGGAAAGGTTACAAAACTTACCATCGAACCACCTACCGCCAACCCGCAACAAGGGTTGGGCACACGGCAGACAGATACCTGTCGTAATTGCATCCGATCCGAGCAATCGGACGGTATGTATGGGTATCATTGCGGCAATTGCTATTGTTGCAAAGTTAAGGAGGGATGAGAAAAGGGGATTTTGGTTGCAAAACCAAAATCCCCCCTACAAACCCTTGGAAAACCACTAATCCTTGAAACTAAAGTTCCCGCAGTCTGGATGACAAGTAAACTTCTTCACCATCCTATCGAAAACTTGCCTAAGTTCACAAGATTCACACTCCCTAGTAGTTGTTAGGTCTAGGTTGAAATGAGTTTTGTGCTTTCCTTTTTTGCAGTCATTACAAACAATAAAGTTTCTTGAAACCTCAAGGCTACAACCACAACGACATTCGCAATAGAAACTCAAAGCACACCTCCTTATAAATAAACTCTTCCCAACCCAGGAATTTTAACAAAAAACCCTGATTTTACAATTTTTTTGAATAACATTACAATTTTATTGAATACTATTTTGTTATATTTTTGTAATATGATAAAATCTAGCAAAATCAATGAAAATTGGGATCGTAGCTCAGGTGGTTAGAGCGCTTCTCTGATAAGGAAGAGGTCAATGGTTCGAGTCCATTCGGTCCCACCATTTATATGGAAATTACCCACACCATTCTTATCTCCTTACTAACTTATAAATCAACAGATGTGATTGAGGAATGCCTAAAATCTCTACAAAATCAATCAAATCAAAATTTTAAATGTTTTGTATTTGATAATAACTCACAAGACAACTTAGCAGAAATTATTAAAAAGTATTCTTGGGTAACACTTATTAAAATAAAAGAAAATAACGGTTATACAGGTGGTCATAACTTTGCATTCAATTATTTCAGAGAAAATTTCCCAAACCATAAATATATGATGATTTTAAATCCAGATATTTATTTACCAAAAAACTTACTTCAAGGATTTTTCAATTTATTTAAAGTAAAAGAAACTATTCTATACACTTGCCCAACCCTTTATGATTTTAAAGGCAAAAAAAGATTAAGAAGTTCAAAAAATATCAGCTTACCAAGCTTCACTTTTTTTGGTAGAGACTTGAAAAATAGTGAAGTAAAGAAAAAATACATTAAAACCATGTTTGTTTCCGGAAGTTGTTTTGTAGTTAATTTACATAAATATAACTATAACTATCTATTCAAAGATTATTTTATGTATCACGATGAGATAGAGCTTTCACTAAGAGTTATTCTAGATGGTAACGAAAACTTGAGTACTACAATTGAAAATCATATACATTATCCAAAAAAAGATCCAGTTTCTGAAAGTGTAAATTACCTTTTAGAGGTTAATAGACTTAAATTACAAGTTGATGTTTTTAATCACTCATTTGTACTAATAAATTTACCTTTTTACTTAATTAATAGAATTTTAATTATCTTAATTTTTAAACCAGTTAAACACTACTTAATTTGCTTTAAAGGTTTAAAGGACGGATTGATATATTTTTATCAAAACGCATTTAAATTAAATGTTATTTCTTTTGAAAAAACTGTAAAATTTCTGTTTATTGAAAATCAGAAATATAAATAGTAAACCAATAAACCCAACTCCTAGGCCTAATATTATATCTGCAGGAAAATATTTCAGTTTTACAATATGTGTCCCAGGTTCTAAATAAATTTTTGAGAAAATGCCTTCTTTCTCAAGTTGTTTTCCATGCCCATTAACAGATAATTGAAAGTTTTTTGAATATTTTAAGTTTGTCAGATAACTTCCCGCTTTTTCAACATTAACTTCAAAATCAATTTCTCCTTCTTTATAACTTAAAATTTGACCTTTTAAATTGTCTCTAAAAATCCAAAAATTATTTTGTGGAAAAGAGAAGCTTTTGCCATTAGCAAGAAGTATTTTTTGAAAACCTATTTGATTCAAGTAATTTGTATTAAGCTCAGGTCTTACAATTTCAGCTCTTGGAGATCTATCTATATCTTGATAAAAATTTGTATTAAAAAAATCGATATATTCTTTATCTATAAATTGACTGTAACCATAAGGACTAAATGATTTAAAGAGCAAAAATTCATTTCCATTGTAACTAGTATTTTCTAGTAAACATCTTTTATTTAGACAATCCAGGTCTGTCTTAAAGCCAGCTTCTGATTTATACCTCAATACCCTAACAGGTAGTAAGTCTGAAGCGTAATACCTTAAATCAAAGGTGGAGAGAATTAGTAAAGCAAATATCAAATAAATCTTTTTTACTTTTGACCTAAAAAAAAGAAATAATAGAAAAATTGTTGAAAATAAAATTCCTACCCAAACAAGAATATCTATTTTCTTTATGTAATTAAATTGGTTATCAAATACAAAATTTATAAAATCTTTACTCTCGAAAAAGAAAGAAAAACCCAAAAAAGCTCCTAAAAATAATATATTTTTGTAATAAGGTTTTGGTAATTTTTGCATATTACTAAGAAGATAATTTATTGGAAAAATTAACAAGAAAGATAAAAGAAATACTCCTCGAGTCCAGTATCTAAAGTCACTATAAATCGGAATTCTAAAAGGAAAATAGATACTTATGAAAGTGAAAATTAAGTAGAAATAAGTAGAGTTTAGAACTAATTTGTAATACTTATCCTCGTAACCATAAAGTAAATAAAATACTAAGATTACAATCGAAACAATACCTAAATATGTATAAACCTCAACGTATGAAAAAGCTCCAGAAACCTCGTAGCCTTTAAAATTTTGAAAGTAACCTAAAGAGTATGGAAATAAATTATTTAAAAGTATAGTTGGAGAATTTGAATATTCACTATACTTTAGAACAGTTCCAACTCTTGGGGAATCAAAAAACACTGAAAAAGATGGGTATAGCTGATAAAGGCACAGA
>Ga0315899_10008279_pt1 | contig 11148 bp, 11 predicted proteins | sample LakEriMetagenome_2_FD_203518 | JGI IMG/M metagenome (GOLD analysis project Ga0315899, IMG submission 203518) | Freshwater fungal communities from buoy surface, Lake Erie, Ohio, United States - Buoy 4 MA112 | ecosystem: Environmental > Aquatic > Freshwater > Lake | place: USA: Lake Erie, Ohio...
AGACGATTTCGATTGTGTTTGGCTCCTCGACGAACCAGCCGCTTCGCAAGCGCAAGCGGCAAACGTGCGGACGGCGGAAGGCCTAACGGATCCACATCAGTGAAGACGCCTTCACGCGCGAGAACCCAGGAAGCATGAATAAGACGAATGAAAGAGCCAACTGACATCTTCTGATCTCAGAGCTTCCAGCCTGAATGAATGGCGACGATCCCGCCGCTCAATTTGGTGTACGACGTCCGAGCAAAACCAGCGTCGCCGATAAGTTGCCTGAATGTTTCCGCGCTGGGGAATTGGGCGATGGATTCAACCAGATACCGATAGGACGAGGCGTCGCCCGCGATCATGCCGCCGAGGCTGGGGATCAAGGAAAAGGAATAGGCCTTGTAGATCGATTCCAGCACGGGCACGTCCACATGCGAAAACTCAAGACACATAAAACGGCCGCCCCGCTTCAGCACGCGGAAGGCCTCCCGGAGAGCGAGTTCGCGCCGCGGAACGTTCCTGATGCCGAATGCGATCGTATAGCCGTCGAAACTATTGTCCTCGAACGGGAGGCTTTCCGCGTTCGCCTGCCGGAAGGAAACCTGCCCCAGCATGTTTTGGGTCGCGGCTCTTTCCTCGCCGACATCCAGCATGGATTGGTTGATGTCTGAAACGATCACGCGCGAGTCGAGCCCCGCCGCTTTTACGATTTTGAAGGCGACGTCGCCGGTGCCGCCCGCCATATCGAGGTGACGCCAGTGTCCGGACGGATGCAGCTCCTGTACGAGCACGTCTTTCCAGATCCGATGCTGTCCGAGGGACATGACATCGTTCATCACGTCATATTTGGCGGCGACGGAATGGAAAACGTCATCCACGAGGCCCTGCTTTTCAGGCAGCGGGACCTTGCTGAAGCCGAAATCTATTTCGGACTGTTCTTGCTTAGAGAATGACGCTGACGACATGCCGAGCTCCTGAGAGCGCGAACATAGCGTCTGCCGCCCCTTCTGGCTATGTAGACATGGGCGGCGCGGAGGACTCGGATGCCGGAATTGCCAGAGGTTGAAACGGTCCGAAGAGGCTTGGAGCCTTTTTTGGTAGGCAGGACCATCAGCAAGGTCGAACAGCGGAGGCGGGATCTGAGATTCCCGTTTCCGGAGCGTTTCGCCGCGCGACTGGAAGGCCGGAAAATAGACGCCGTGGGGCGACGCGCCAAATATCTCCTCCTCGACCTTGACAATGGTGCGGTGCTTGTCATGCATCTGGGCATGAGCGGCTCCTTCCGGATCGCGGGCCCTGCGGAGCAGGCTCCCGGACGGTTTCATCACGCCCGGTCGCGAAACGCGGCCCACGATCACGTCGTCTTTCACCTCACGGGAGGGACGAGCGTCACATATAACGATCCGCGGCGCTTCGGTTTCATGGACTTGACCATGTGCAGCCAGCTTTCGGAAAACCGGTTCCTTCGCGACTTGGGGATCGAGCCCGTCGGCAATGAATTGACGCCTGAGGCCGTCGCGCGGATGTGCGCCCAGACGCGCTTAAATCTGAAATCATTTCTCTTGGATCAGTCGAAAATAGCCGGGCTTGGCAACATCTATGTCTGCGAAGCCCTTCACCGGTCCGGCTTGTCGCCGGATCGGATCGCAAGCACGCTCGTATCGGCGACAGGGCGGCCCAGCGCCAAACTTGTCCGCCTGTGCGACGAAATCCGGAACGTGCTGGGAGAGGCGATTTCCGCTGGCGGTTCGTCGCTGAGAGATCATCAGCAGGTCGATGGCGCCCTGGGCTATTTTCAGCACACGTTCAAGGTCTATGACCGCGAAGGCCAGCCCTGTTCGGCGCCGTCTTGCAGAGGCGTCGTCGAGCGGCGGGTTCATTCCGGCCGCTCGACGTTTTATTGCGCGAAGTGCCAAAGATAGCTCAGGAGGCGCCCTGATCCTTCGCGCGCTCCGCCCGCTTGCGATCATTGGGATCCAGCACGGCCTTCCTGAGCCGGATCGACTTGGGGGTCACCTCGACGAATTCGTCGTCCTCGATATACGCCAGCGCCTTTTCCAACGTCATCTTGATCGGGGGCGTCAGCCGAACCGCTTCATCCTTGCCGGCGGCGCGGACGTTCGTCAGCTTCTTTCCCTTCAAAACGTTCACTTCGAGATCGTTTTCCCGCGTGTGCTGACCGACGAGCATTCCCTGGTAAACCTTCCAGCCGGGCTCGATCATCATCGGGCCGCGATCTTCAAGATTCCACATGGCGTAGGCCACGGCTTCGCCGGAATCGTTGGAAATGAGGACGCCATTGCGGCGACCTTGAATCTCGCCTTTGTAGGAGCCGTATTCATGAAACAGGCGGTTCATCACGGCCGTGCCGCGGGTGTCGGTCAGCAATTCCCCCTGGTAGCCGATCAAGCCTCTGGTGGGAGCGTAGAAGACGAGTCGCAGGCGCCCGCCGCCAGACGGTCTCATCTCCACCATTTCGGCCTTGCGCTCTGACATTTTCTGGACGACGACGCCTGAATGCTCTTCGTCGACGTCGATCACGACTTCTTCGATGGGCTCGAGCGTCTCACCGCTCGCCTCGTCTTTCTTAAAGACGACGCGCGGCCGCGAGATGCCAAGCTCAAAGCCTTCGCGGCGCATCGTCTCGATCAGAATCGAGAGCTGCAGTTCGCCACGGCCTGACACGATATAGGCGTCAGCGTTGGGCGCCTGTTCGACGCGGAGCGCGACATTGCCTTCCGCTTCCTTGAACAGCCGATCACGGATCACTCGGCTGGTGACCTTGTCGCCTTCCGTCCCCGCGAGCGGAGAATCGTTCACCATGAAGGTCATGGACAAGGTCGGCGGATCGATCGGCTGGGCTTGCAGGGGCTCATTGACGTCCATGGCGCAAAGCGTGTCTGCGACGTTGAAATTGCTCAGGCCTGCGATCGCAATGATGTCGCCGGCCTCCGCCTCTTCGATCGGCTGACGCTCGATGCCGCGGAACGCGAGAATCTTGGAGACGCGGCCTTGTTCGATGGGCTTGCCGCTATTGTCCAGGACTTTGACGGGCTGATTGGGTTTCACGCTTCCGGAAAAAACGCGGCCCGTGATGATGCGGCCCAGATATGGATTCGCCTCGATCAGCGTTCCGAGCATACGGAAACCGCCGTCCTCGACCTTAGGTTCGGGCACGTGCTTGAGGACCAGGTCAAAGAGCGGGCCCATGCCGTCCTCCTGCGATCCATCGGGAGACGCCGCCATCCAACCCTGTTTGGCCGAGCCGTAGATGATCGGAAAATCCAGTTGTTCGTCCGTCGCGTCGAGCGCGGCGAACAGATCAAAAACGGAGTTGACGACCTCATTGATGCGCGCGTCCGGCTTGTCGACCTTGTTCACGCAGACAATCGGCTTCAGTCCGATCTTGAGCGCCTTGCCGACGACGAATTTCGTCTGCGGCATAGGCCCTTCCGCCGCGTCGACAAGCACGATGGCGCTGTCGACCATCGACAGGATTCGCTCCACTTCTCCGCCGAAGTCCGCATGGCCGGGCGTATCGACGATGTTGATGCGCACATCTTTCCAGACGACGGATGTCGCCTTGGCCAAAATCGTGATGCCACGTTCTTTTTCGAGGTCGTTTGAGTCCATGACGCGTTCCGCGACGCGCTGGTTTTCACGGAATGCGCCGGAGGATTGCAGCAAGCGATCCACAAGTGTGGTCTTGCCGTGGTCGACGTGGGCGATAATGGCGATGTTGCGCAGCTTCATGATCTATATGTCCACATGTTAAATACGGAGGGATCGCGTCGCGACCCCCTCACTCTCATCGCTTAAGGAATTTCTTCGAGCTTACTCGACGAATTCTTTTGGCTGTTCGTTTGTCCGGACTCAGCGCCAAAGAGTTCTCAACGTTTGAACTTGAGATTTCTTTTTGCAAGCGTCCGTAGACGCAGGGCGTTGAGCTTGATGAAACCTGCGGCGTCGCGGTGATCGTAGGCGACGGCGCCTTCTTCAAAGGTGACGAGATCCTGGTCGTACAGGGAATATGGGCTCGTGCGACCCACGACCCAAGAGCCGCCCTTGTAAAGTTTCAGTCTCACTTCGCCTGTGACGTGTTCCTGGCTCTTGTCGATCAAAGCCTGGAGCATTTCTCTTTCCGGTGAAAACCAGAACCCATTGTAGATGAGTTCGGCGTATTTCGGCATCAACTCGTCCTTGAGATGGCCCGCCCCGCGATCCAGCGTGATCGACTCGATGCCGCGGTGGGCGAAATAGAGAATCGTTCCGCCGGGCGTTTCATACATGCCCCGCGACTTCATTCCCACGAAACGGTTTTCCACCAGATCGAGGCGACCTATTCCATTCGCCCGGCCAAGTTCGTTGAGATGGGTCAACAATTGGGCCGGGCTCATGGGGACGCCATCGACGGCGACGGGATCGCCGCGCTCGAATGCGATGGTGATATAGGTGGGGACGTCCGGCGCGTCCTCAGGCGAAATCGTGCGCGAATAGACATAATCCGGCGTTTCTTCCGCCGGGTCTTCGAGCACTTTTCCCTCTGAGGACGAATGAAGGAGATTGGCGTCTACGGAGAAGGGCGCTTCTCCACGCTTGTCCTTGGCGATGGGGATCTGGTTCTTTTCAGCGAAATCGATCAGCGCGGTGCGCGAGACAAGGTCCCATTCGCGCCAGGGCGCGATGACCTTGATCTCCGGCTCCAGCGCATAATAGGACAGCTCAAACCTGACCTGATCATTGCCCTTGCCCGTCGCCCCGTGAGCGACGGCGTCGGCCCCCACTCTGCGGGCGATCTCGATTTGCTTTTTCGCAATCAGCGGACGCGCGATCGAGGTCCCGAGGAGGTAGAGTCCCTCATATTGGGCGTTCGCCCGGAACATCGGGAAAACATAGTCGCGAACGAATTCCTCGCGCAGGTCTTCTATGAAGATATGCTCGGGCTTAATGCCCATGAGCAGCGCTTTTTGGCGGGCGGGCTCGAGCTCTTCGCCCTGTCCCAGATCAGCCGTGAACGTGACGACTTCGCATCCATAGGTCGTCTGCAGCCATTTTAGGATGATGGAAGTGTCTAGACCGCCCGAATAGGCGAGGACGACGCGCTTGATGTCCTTGGTTTTCATAGAAGGTTCCGCCATAATGGTCTGATCTTGCCGGAGATGGCGCGCACTATAGATCGCGTTCTTTTGAGCGCAACCCGTGATCATGAAGCCATTCCACTTTGAACCCGCGCCCGTCAGGTCCGCCCCATGACGCTCTCAGCTGAAGAATTGGAGCGTTATGCGCGCCATCTTGTCTTGAGAGACATCGGGGGGCCCGGACAGCAGCGGCTGAAGCTAGCGAGCGTCCTCGTGATCGGCGCAGGCGGGCTTGGCGCGCCCCTCCTCCAATATCTCGCGGCGGCCGGCGTCGGCAGGATAGGGATCGTCGACGACGACGAGGTCGCCCTCACCAATCTTCAGAGGCAAGTCATCCACACCGTTGCGGATGTGGCGCGGCCCAAGGTTGAAAGCGCGCGCGACGCGATCCACCGGCTAAACCCCCATGTCCGCGTGGAAACGCACCAAGCCAGGCTGGACGCCTCGAATGTGGAGGCGCTGATCTCGGGCTATGACGTCATTGCGGACGGATCGGACAATTTTTTGACGCGTTACGCCGTCTCGGATGGATGTTTCCGGGCCGCCAAGCCGCTCGTGACGGCTGCGGTTGGATCGTTCGATGGATCTCTGACCACGCTGAAACCATACGAGCGCGGGGATGACGGCGTCCCCAACCCGACTTACCGCTGCCTTTTTCCGGATTCGCCCGCCCCGGGCGCGATCCCCGCTTGCGCCGAGGCCGGCGTATTGGGCGCGCTCACCGGGGTTCTGGGCACGCTGATGGCCATTGAGGCCATCAGGTGCATCGTTGGTTTCGGCGACGGGCTGGTGCGCAAGCTCTTGTTGGTGGACGCCATGAACATGCGCTTCGAGACGCTCTCTTACGAGTGGGACCCCGCCAACCCGCTGAGCGGCGTCAGCACGCAGCGATGACGGCGATCTCGACCTTGTAATCGGGAGCCGCGAGCGTCGCCTCCACGGTCGCGCGCGCAGGCGTGTCCCCTTGCGGAACCCACTGATCCCAAACCGAATTCATCTCGGGAAAGGTCTTGATGTCCGTCAGCCAGATGGTCACGGACAGTATCTTGCTTTTGTGTGAGCCGGCGTCTTTCAGCAATGCATCAATGATTGCAAGGATTTCGGCCGTCTGCTCCGCGACGCTTTCGCCCTTCGTCGCGTCCGCCACTTGTCCGGCGAGATAGACGGTGTCCCCGTGCTTGACCGCCTTGCTCATTCGGGGGCCCACCTCGAAGCGTTCGATGCCCATCGATCTGATCTCCGTTCAACCGAGCCCGAGCAACTAAGGGCGCGCAAAGGCTTTGGCAAGCGGCATCCACGCTTCTGGATTATTTGTGTATGTTCCTGTTGAATTTATGTGGAATACTCGACCCTCTCGCCCCCAAAATCATTCAGATCCCGGCATTTAGCGATCGTCGTTTCGCCGGGGACGGAAGTTTGCGGTTTACTTCCGGGGCGGTAAAAGCGAGTGGATGGAACAAAGAACGACGGGGAGACGCGCATGACGAAGGATGAGGCGAAGCAGCGTTTGATCGACGCCGGCCTGGTGCTGGACGCGGCTGATATGGGCGATTTCACGCGAGGTCATGTGTCCGTGCGGGCGCCAGACGACGCTGGTCATTTCTACATGAAGCCGCATAGTTTCGGCCTGGACGAAATCACCCTCGAGAACATGGTGACGTGCAATCTCGAAGGTGAGAAAGTGGCCGGCGGCGGCCCGCGCCACAGCGAAGTCTACATTCACTCCGAGATCTATAAGGTCCGCCCCGACGTGAACGCCGTGATTCACGCCCATCCCAAACATGCGGTGGCGGTGTCCGCGACAGGACGGCCCCTGCGTCCCTGGAGTCAGCCAAGCGCTGCATTTGCGGACGGGCTTGGCATGTATACGGACACGATCGACCTCATTCGCTCAAAAGAGATGGGCGCAGGCGTCGCCAAGGCGCTTGGGCCGCACAAGGCCTGTTATCTCCGCAATCACGGGGTCGCGGTCGTCGGGCGTTCGCTTGAGGAATGCGTGATCCTCACCATCATGCTGGAAAACGCCTGCGAAATTCAGCTGCTTGTGGAAGCGGCCGGCGCTTCGGGGGCCGAGTTTCCCCCCGACGACGTAATGAAGCTCCACGACAAGATCGCGCGCCCCGAGCAGCATGTGATCAATTTCGATTATCTTGTGCGGAAGGCGCGTCGAAATCTGAATCGCTAAGGCGATTAAAAGCTGCTGACGGCGAAGGCCAAGGCCAAATATCGGCCCGTCTTCGCGATCGCCACCAGCGCCAAAAACGTGGGCAAGGGCTCCTTGAGGGCTCCTGCCGCGACCGTAATGGCGTCGCCGACGATGGGGGCCCAGCTCAAGAGCAGGGCCGCCCGTCCCCATTTCAGATACCATTTTTGCGCCTTCTCCAGCGCCGTCTTGCTCACTGGCAGCCAGCCGGCATAGGTGGCGTTGGAGGCCAAACGCCCTAGCCCCCAGTTCACGCAAGCGCCCAATATATTTCCGAGGCTCGCGGCCATCAGGATCCAGCCCCAGGGTTCCCTGCTCAGCGTCAGGGCCGCCACCACGGCCGCCTCGGATGCGACCGGCAAGATCGTGGCCGCAAGGAATGCGGTGATGAACAGGCTGACGCTCGTTTCCATAGCTCGGCGGGTTCAGATGGCTGGCGCTCGCAGGATTGCGGCTTGGCAGGATAGGCTATAGACCCCGCCTCTCCAAAGCATCCCGCTTTCGCGCCAACAAACCCGTGAACGAATGGGTCAGACGTCCGACGAATGGCTGAAGCTCGAAGAGGTCGCCTTCTCCCGCGGCCGTAAGCCCGTTTTCCAGAATTTGTCGCTGACCTGTTCCGAGCGCCGCATCGGCTTGTTGGGCGACAATGGCGCGGGCAAGAGCACGTTTCTGCGCCTGTTGAACGGATTGCTCTCCCCACAGCAGGGAAGGCTTCAGGTCGTCGGCCTGAATCCCGCAAGCGACGTCTCTGAAGCGATGCGCGCCGTCGGCTTCGTTTTCCAAAATCCCGATCATCAGATCGTCTTTCCAACCGTTCTCGAAGAGATGAGCTTCGGATTTCGAACCCGCGGCCTCACGCGAGCGGAAAGCTCCTCACGCGCTCTTGAATGGCTCGATCGTTACGGCTGCGCGCATTGGGCCGAGCTGTCCGTCGATGAATTGTCGGATGGGCAGCGTCAGAAACTCTGCATCATGTCGGTTCTGGCGCTCGAACCCAGTGTGATCGCTCTGGACGAACCTTTCTCCAGCCTCGATCTTTCGACCCGGCTGGAACTTGCAGATCTGCTCGCGCGCGCGCCGCAGCATCTGATCATCGCCAGCCACGATCTCGATTTGCTGCAGACGATGGAGCGGCTCATCTGGTTGGATCAAGGAAGGATCATCGCAGACGGAGCCCCCGGCGACGTCGTCAGGCTGTATGTTGAATCATGCGGGCGGCATGCGCGGCGGCGGGGGATGGTGTGATCAGAGGCTATATATCCGGCTCGTCCTGGATTCATCGCATTCCCGCCGGCGTCAAATTGGCGGCGCTTGCGCTCATCACCTGGGCGCTTTTCTGGATGGAGCGAGCCGTCACGACCGGCCCCGCATTGTGCATGGCGCTGGCGCTCTATTTGTCGGTCGGACGATCCGCATGGGGCCGCCTCCGGTCGCTTGCTTTCCTCTTGCCCGTTTTCGCGTTCATCGCTCTCCTTCAAGCGATATTCTCCGCGCCTGAAGCATCCTTTGTTTCTGTGTCTCGCCTGATGACGGCCTATCTGCTAGCCGACCTCGTGACGGCCACAACGCCCATGATGTCGATGATCGACGCTTTTCTGTGGGCGCTGCGCCCGTTGAAATCTCTTGGCGTGCAAACGCAATCCATAGCCTTGGCGTTCGCGCTCGTTCTCAGGTTCGTTCCTTTTCTGATGTCCGATTGGGAGCGCCGGCGCGAGGCTTGGCGCGCGCGAGGCGGCCGCGGCGCCGGCTGGGTGCTGGTTCCCGCATGGATCGCCGATGTGGTGCGCCTCTCCGACCGAATAGCGGAGGCTCTCGACGCACGCGGCGCCCATAACGATTCAAGGTCGAAACATGCGAAACCGTGAGCTGGCGCGACTCTCCATTTTCGCAGCCCTGATCGCCGTCTTCGGATTGATGCCGCGCCTCGATATTCCGTTCGCCGCCGGGGTTCCCATCACCGCCCAGACCTTAGGCGTCATGCTTGCTGGATTGCTGCTTGGGCCGAGGCTTGCGGCCATGTCCGTCGCCTTGTTCCTCTTGGTCGTGGCCTGCGGCGCCCCGCTTCTGTCTGGCGGGCGCGGAGGGTTGGGCGTATTTGCTGGCCCGACCGCAGGCTATCTGGTGGGTTGGATCTTCGGCGCCTTCGTTATCGGATTTCTCCTCGTGAGGATCCGCATGAAGTCGCCGTTCCTCGCCGCCTTATCGTCTTCGCTGGTTGGCGGAATTCTCGTGATACATCTGATCGGAGCGCCCTGGCTGGCATGGGCGGCCGGATTGACCCTGCCTCAGGCGTTCCTCGCGTCCGCAACATTTCTTCCCGGCGACATGCTAAAAGCGATTGCTGCGGCATATGTGTATCGACTTCACCACGCGAGAGTCTCCCGCAGTGAAAGAAACGCCTGAATTTATCGGATCTACGCTTTCGGGCTTCGCTGCGCTTGATCCGCACGAAACAGCGATCCATTACAAAAACGAACGCATAAGCCGAGCGAAGCTCGCGCATGCGACGCAGGCTCGCGCCAATTTCATCAAAACGCGCGCCGCTCATCGCCCAAAAGCAGTTTTGGATTTTCGTGACCCGCTTGAATTGTTGATTTGGTTTCTGGCTGTTTCGCTTGCAGGCGGCGAGGCCCAGGTCGTGGACCCTGATTGGCCCGACCCCATCAAGCAAAAAATGATTTCGCTCCTTCAGCCGAGCCTTGTTCTTCCGCGGGATTTGGAAACTGATGCGTTTCACATGCCCGACCGGCAGGGCGCCCGCTTCCGTGAGGATGATATCGCGTTCGGACCAAGCGGCCCAGACGAGAGTTTTTATGTCGGGTTCACATCCGGATCTACGGAGCTTCCAAAAGGCTATCGGCGAAGCCATTCGTCCTGGATCAAAAGCTTCGAGGCGGAGGGCGAGGAGTTCGCAATCACGTCCGACGACGTCATCTCCGCGATCGGGTCTCTCTCTCACTCGCTTTTTCTTTATGCCGCCCTTCGCGCCGTTCAAGTCGGAGCGCGGCTTATCCTGTCTCCGCGATTTGATCCTCACCACGCGGTCCAAGGAATGCGGAGCGCGCACGCGACCATCGTCTATGCCGCGCCGAGCCATTTAAAATTGTTGGAACGCGTAAAAGGGCCCCCCGTGACCTCGGTGCGGCTGCTCCTGAGCTCCGGCTCCAAATGGCTCGAACCGTCGGACAGTTTAAGCGCTTTGTTTCCGTGTGCTGAAATGTCGGAATTTTACGGAACGTCGGAACTGAGTTTCGTCTCGGTCAGACGCGCCGCCGATCAAGCTCCCAAGGGCTCGGTGGGGCGTCCTTTCCCTCACGTTCATTTGACCATCCGAGATCGCGAGGGACTCCGTCTGCCGTCTGGAGAGGTGGGGCGCATTTACGTCGAAAGCCCGTTTCTGTTTCAAGATTACGTAAGCGACGAGCAATCATTGCATCGCTGCGGCGCGGAGTTTTCGGTGGGAGACCTCGGCTGGCTGGATGAGCGCGGCTTTTTATTCCTCGAGGGGCGAGAAAATAGAATGCTCGTCACCTCTGGAAAAAACGTCTATCCCGAACAGCTCGAACATTCGCTTATGGCGCATGCCGGAATCGAACAGGCCGCCGTCCTAGGCGTCGAAGACGACAAGAGAGGATCAAGGCTCGTCGCCTGCATCATGCCGCGCGCCGGCTGCTCCGTCTCCGCTCGAGACCTCATCGTTCACCTCAAAAGCTCGACGTCGGCCTCTCTCATCCCCCTGACCTATCTGCTCCCGCATCAATGGCGCTGGACGCGATCCGGCAAGACTGATTTCGCGGCGCTCGCAGACGATGTGAAGCGCCT
>Ga0315899_10008280_pt1 | contig 11148 bp, 9 predicted proteins | sample LakEriMetagenome_2_FD_203518 | JGI IMG/M metagenome (GOLD analysis project Ga0315899, IMG submission 203518) | Freshwater fungal communities from buoy surface, Lake Erie, Ohio, United States - Buoy 4 MA112 | ecosystem: Environmental > Aquatic > Freshwater > Lake | place: USA: Lake Erie, Ohio...
GAACAACATTGTCTCGCTCAATAAATGCTTTTATTAAATCCAGCCCTATTTCATATGTTGTAGATCAGCGACTTGCAACTGTTGATTCAGATCGCCAAGCTGATCGAAAGTTCACACAGCTTCCAGATCTTCAAGGAGTCATTCACTCTGATGAATGGATTGCAAAGTGGAACAAAGTTTCAGAACGGGCACAAAAACTCATTGTCTCGCTAGATGGTTGGAATGAAGCGGTCATCGCCCGAACAATTGCGGCAAAGATTGCCAATGAAACAGCATTGTTTGTTTCATCATCTAGGCCAATTCGAGATTTAGAAGGTTTTGCAGCTCCTCGTTCTGGTGTTTACACATATGCAAATCGCGGGTTAGCTGGCATTGATGGCAATATCTCAACGGCCCTAGGTGTTGCCATGGGTCACAAAGCAACGATTGCAGTACTGGGGGATCTTTCTTTCTTGCATGATCTAACTGGATTGATTAACAAAGAAGATGTTAACTGCAAATTTGTAGTCATTAACAATGATGGTGGCGGAATCTTTTCAACACTTCCACAGCGCGGGGTCAATGGATTTGAGACGGTCTTTGGAACTCCGCATGGATTAAACCCCGCTGCAATAGTTGCAGCCATGGGCGTGCCCGCCAAACAGATTTCATCACTGAAAGAATTAGAAGCCGAAATCACTGCACCGATTTCTGGAATCAGTGTGGTTGTGTGCGATGTACCAAACCGCGAAGTGAATGCGGATAATCTAAAAAGTATTGTTGAAAAACTAAGTTCTATTTAAGCGCACTTCGCATGGGTGCAAACTTTGCATTTGTTTCAGCTAATTCAATTTCGGGGTCAGAGCCATCAACGATTCCACATCCTGCAAAGATTCGAATTGAATCCCCGTTGATCTGGCCGCAACGCAATGCAATTCCTAGTTCGCCATCACCTGCTGCATCAATCCAACCCACAGGGCCCGCATAACGCCCACGAGAGATCCCTTCTATTTCGGCAATCAATGCCGCAGCTTGTGGTCTAGGAGTTCCGCAGACTGCAGCGGTTGGATGGAGTTGTTCTAAAATTGTAAAGGCGTCAGTGTGTGCAAGTGTTTCAACTAGTGCCCCGGTTACATCTGTTGCAAGGTGCATAACATTTGCAAGGTGTAATACAAAAGGTGATTCTGGAACATTAATTGAGGTACAAAAAGGCTCGATTGCATCGGCCACAGATCGAACTGCGTACTCGTGTTCTGCTAAATCTTTTGATGAGCGGGCAAGGGATGCGGCAAGGGCTAAGTCTTTTTCATCATTGCCTGTCTTACTAATTGTTCCGGCTAAGACTCGTGAGGTAATCATTCCGCGGGATAAACGCAGTAATAATTCAGGTGTGGCACCGACCAACCCTGAAATTGAATACTTCCAGGTCGATGGATACTCGTTAGTCAGTTTGTTTAAAATTACCCGCGGATCAATACTTTTATCTGACTTCACATAAATATCACGGGCTAAAACAACCTTGTCTAACTCTCCGCGTTGGATTCGAGAAACAGCGGTCGCAACATGTTCTTTCCATTTCGTATCTGCTTCAGCTTCTTCATTCCACACCATGTCGCCATTTGTTACATGATCAGGTTCGCTCTTAAGGATTGGTTGTGCACCTGTTCCAATCCAGGTAATCCACGACTTGTCTGCTTTTTTTCCAACAACAACTTCGGGAATCACCAACACCGAAACATCATTTGGTGAAAAAGAAAATGAGGTAAACAAAACTGGACCGGTGCCGCTGCCATGAACCGAATTTGTAACAGCTAATTTTTCTAACTGCTTTTGCCACCAATGGCGCGCATCGGCAAATCTGTGTGGGCCACTTACTGTTGTTGAGGCATAGGTTCCCCAGCCAATTAATCCATCACCGCTTCGTACCCAAGCAAGTGGATTTGAATCTGGCAATAAATCCAGCAGCGGCAAATGCTCGCCCAAGCGAGTTGTTGTAACGGGAATTAATTGGCTCATTTGAGGCCACCAGCAAAAGACATGCGCGACCTTTCAATGAACTAAGTTGTGGATGAGCCTACTTCAAGGGAGAATGTCTCCATGTCCCGCGCACACTTGAACAAAGATCCCGACGAAGTCGCGGCGATGTTTGATGGGGTCGCAAAACGGTATGACCTTGTTAACGATCTCTTGAGTTTGGGTCGCACTAAGGCTTGGCGCAAAGCGGCCACCGCAATCATCGCTCCAAAGCCCGGAATGGTGATTTTGGATCTGGCAGCTGGACCTGGATCCTCATCCGAACCTTTGTTTAAAGCGGGGGCAACGGTTTTTGCCACCGATTTCAGCGAGGGAATGCTGGCCCAGGGTCGAAAAGCTCGCCCGTACCTGAACTTCTCCAAAGCCGATGCCCTCAACCTGCCCTTTGAGGCGGACACATTTGATGTGGTCACCATTTCCTATGGCCTTCGAAATACCGCCGATTTCGACAAGGCGTTGGCCGAAGCCCGACGGGTGAGCAAACCAGGAGGGCGCATGGTGGTCGTTGAATTTAGCCACCCAACCTGGCGCCCATTTCGCACCCTGTATACCGAGTATTTGATGCGCCTTTTGCCCGCAATTGCCAAGAGGACCGCCTCCAACCCAGATGCCTATGTTTATTTGGCTGAATCGATCAGGGCCTGGCCGGATCAGGCGGCTTTGGCGGCTCATATGGAAAAAGCTGGCTGGAGCCACATCACGTGGAAGAACCTAACTTTTGGGGTTGTTGCAGTTCACAGCGGGATCAAGGCTTAGCGGTCAACGGCATTGGCCTCGGCACCTTAGGATTTCGTCCGTGATATCTACACCTAATCCATACGTACCTATTTTGGTAATAGGTGCCATCGGTTTTGGATTTGCTGTCTTCTCAATTGTCGCTGGCGCCCTCGCAGGACCGGCCAGATACAACCGAGCCAAGCTAGAAGCCTATGAATGTGGAATTGAACCATCACCACAAGCTGTCGAAGGTGGACGTTTCCCAGTCAAGTACTTTTTAACGGCAATGCTTTTTATTATTTTTGATATCGAAATTGTTTTTCTATATCCATGGGCGGTCACCTTTGATTCCCTTGGCTTGTTTGGTCTGGTTGAAATGGCAATTTTCATTGGAACAGTTTTTGTCGCTTTTGCATATGTATGGCGACGCGGTGGATTGGAATGGGATTAAAAATGGGTCTTGAAGAAAAAATCCCTAGCGGTTTCTTATTAACTACAGTTGAAAAACTTGCTGGTTACATGCGCAAAAACTCTTTGTGGCCAGCAACATTTGGTCTTGCTTGCTGTGCTATTGAAATGATGGCGGTTGGCTCTGCTGCAAAGTATGACATTGCGCGATTTGGTGGAGAAGTTTTCCGTGCATCGCCTCGTCAGGCAGATTTAATGATCGTTGCAGGCCGCGTTTCTAACAAGATGGCACCTGTTCTTCGTCAAATTTATGATCAAATGTCAGCGCCAAAGTGGGTTTTAGCGATGGGTGCTTGTGCATCTTCTGGCGGAATGTTTAACAACTATGCAATTGTGCAGGGTGTTGATCATGTTGTGCCAGTTGATATTTACTTGCCGGGTTGCCCACCTCGTCCAGAGATGTTGCTCGATGCAATCTTGAAATTGCACGAACAAATTGGCGATTCAAAGCTTGGAGCAAACCGAGCACAGGTCATCAAGGAAGTTGAACTTGCTGCGATGAATGCAAAGCCAACCCACGAAATGAAGGGTTTGCTGGCGTAATGACTGACGGAATGTTTGGCGCAAAGGGCACCGGAGATACCTCTGGCTACGGCGGATTAGTTCGTCAAACCGTAATTTCAGGCTCATCTGAACGTCCATATGGAAGTTATTTTGATGAAGTTACTGACAATCTTGAGCGCACATATCCAGGTTTTTCAGAAGCAATCGAACGCGTTGTTGTTGACCGCGGCGAATTAACTTTGCACATAAAGCGAGAAAAGTTAGTCGAAGTTGCATTAATTTTGCGTGACACCTTGAAGTTTGAAATGTGCATGGGCGTAAACGGAGTTCATTACCCAGAACAATCGGGCCGTGAATTACATGCTGTCTATCCACTGCTTTCGATGACAAAAAATCAACGAATTCGTTTAGAAGTTTCTGTTCCAGATGGTGACGCACATATTCCATCCCTTGTTGAAGTATGGGCCGGAAACAACTGGCATGAACGCGAAACCTTTGACATGTTTGGAATCATTTTTGATGGTCACCCTGGATTAACCCGCATCTTGATGCCAGATGATTGGGACGGACATCCACAACGTAAGGATTATGCCCTGGGTGGAATCGCAGTTGAATACAAGGGTGCAACAACACCGCCTCCTAGTGAAAGAAGGAGTTACAAGTGACAACTTTTGATCCATATGCTCCTTCGAGAGATACAACTGAAGGAAAAGTTTTCTCTGTTACAGGCGGAGACTGGGACGCATTAGTACAAGACATTGGTGCAACCAAAGAAGAGCGCGTTGTTGTCAACATGGGTCCTCAGCACCCATCAACACACGGTGTGCTTCGTTTGGTGCTAGAACTCGAAGGCGAAACAGTTACCGAAGCACGTTGTGGAATTGGTTATCTACACACTGGTATTGAAAAAAATATGGAGTACCGCAACTGGACTCAGGGAACAACATTTGTAACTCGAATGGATTACTTGGGACCACTTCACAACGAGACTGCATATTGCTTAGCAGTCGAAAAACTTTTGGGAATTACTGACGATGTGCCAGAGCGCGCATCTGTTATTCGCGTAATGATGATGGAGCTCAACCGAATTTCATCGCACATGGTTGCACTTGGCACCGGAGCCCTTGAATTAGGTGCGATGGGCCCTATGTTCTTTGCTTTCCGTGACCGTGAAACCGTGCTTGAGATCTTCGAAATGATCACCGGATTGCGCATGAATATGGCCTACATCCGCCCAGGTGGAGTCCAGCAGGATCTTCCAGATGGCGCACTGACAAAGATCAGAGACAGCGTAAAGCTGATGCGCAAAAACTTTAAAGACAATGCAACGTTGCTTATTGGTAACTCAATTTGGATGAAGCGCACCCAAGGAATTGGTTACCTAGATCTTGCAGGGTGCACAACACTTGGAATTACTGGACCGGTACTTCGTTCAACTGGAATGCCATGGGATCTTCGCAAACTCCAACCATATTGTGGATATGAAAACTACAACTTTGATGTAGTAACTGCAGATACCTGCGATGTGTACGGTCGTTTCTTGATTCGTATGAACGAGCTAGAGCAATCACTTCGCATCATCGAACAATGTGTAGACAAGTTAGAAAAACTTCAAGGCGCACCAGTGATGGTTGCAGATAAGAAGATCGCTTGGCCTGCACAACTTGCAATGGGTGGAGATGGGCTTGGTAACTCACTAGATCACATTCGCCAAATCATGGGAACATCAATGGAGTCATTGATCCACCACTTCAAACTTGTTACAGAAGGTTTCCATGTTCCTGCCGGTCAGGCATATGTTGCGATTGAATCTCCACGAGGAGAGCTCGGTGCTTCTGTTGTTTCAGATGGTGGAACTCGTCCTTACCGCGTTCACTTCCGCGAACCATCCTTTAATAATTTGCAAGCAACGGCAGCGATGAGTGAAGGCGGAATGGTTGCCGACATCATCGGCGCGGTTGCATCAATTGATCCAGTTATGGGAGGGGTTGATCGCTAATGGCATATTCAGAAGAAGATATTCAGATAATGGAATCAATAATCAAGCGCTACCCACGCCCAAGGTCTGCAATCATGCCTTTGTTGCATTATGTGCAATCAAAAGCTGGCTATGTAACTAATGAAGGTATTGAAGCCATTGCCAAGATTCTTAAGTTAGAAGCGGCAGAAGTGACTGCTGTATCTACCTTTTATACCCAGTACAAGCCAACGCCAGTAGGCGAGTACCACGTGGGTGTCTGCACAAATACTTTGTGCGCAGTAATGGGCGGAGATGCAATTTTCGCTTCCCTTAAAGATCACCTAGGGATTGAAAATGATGAAGTAACAGCCGATGGAAAAGTTTCTTTAGAGCACATCGAATGTAACGCTGCTTGTGATTACGCACCGGTCGTTATGGCTAACTGGGAGTTTTACGATAATCAAACAGTTGAGTCTGCAAAAGATTTAGTGGATTCAATGCGCGCTGGAAATCCAAAGCCACCAACTAGAGGTCCCAACAAGTTGGTTACATGGAAAGAAGCATCAGCGGTTCTTGCAGGATTAAATGATGGACTTGCACACGAAGGTGTGCAGGCTGGGGAACCAACATTGCTTGGTTTGAAACTTTCGAAAGAGGGCAAGTAATGACAAAGCTAGCTCCGGTTTTATCAGCACACTGGGATGAAAAAGATTCATTTACTTTAGAAGGCTACAAGCGCCATGGTGGCTACACAGCATCTGCCAAAGCACTTACTATGGATCCAGATGCGGTTATTCAACTTGTAAAAGATTCAGGACTTCGCGGTCGCGGCGGTGCAGGCTTCCCAACCGGCATGAAGTGGGGATTTATCCCACAAGGTGACAACAAAGATCACTACCTAGTTGTGAACGCAGATGAGTCAGAGCCAGGAACATGTAAAGACACTCCATTGTTGATGGCTAACCCACACGTATTAATCGAAGGTTGCATTATTGCTTGCCATGCAATTCGCGCAAAGCATGCATTTATTTATATTCGAGGCGAAGTAACACATGTTGTTCGTCGCGTTAACCAGGCAATTGCAGATGCCTACGCTGCAGGAATACTTGGAAACGGAATCGATGTTGTTTTACACATCGGCGCCGGTGCATACATCTGCGGTGAAGAAACCGCCCTTCTTGATTCTCTCGAAGGCTTCCGCGGACAACCTCGTTTGCGTCCACCATTTCCAGCAATTGCAGGCCTTTATGCACGCCCAACTGTTGTAAACAACGTTGAATCAATCGCATCTGTTCCAGCAATTATTAAAAACGGCGCCGAGTGGTATCAATCAATGGGAACAGAAAAGAGCAAGGGAACAACCCTGTACTCATTATCTGGCCATGTTGTTAACCCAGGTCAGTTTGAAGCACCACTTGGAATCACACTTCGTGAAATTCTGGATTTAGCAGGCGGAGTTCGACCAGGACACAAACTAAAGTTCTGGACACCTGGCGGTTCATCTACACCTTTATTTACAGATGCACACCTTGATATTCCATTGGATTATGAAGGCGTTGCAGCTGCGGGCTCAATGCTTGGAACTAAAGCGCTACAAATTTTTGATGAGACAACTTGTGTTGTTCGCGCCGTATTGCGCTGGACCGAGTTTTATAAGCACGAGTCATGTGGAAAGTGCACACCATGTCGCGAAGGCACTTGGTGGTTGGTTCAGATTCTTCGTGACCTTGAAGCAGGTAAGGGCACTGAAGCAGATCTTGCCAAGTTACTTGATCTTTGCGACAACATCATGGGCCGATCATTTTGCGCACTTGGTGACGGAGCTACTAGCCCAATCACATCTTCGATTAAGTATTTCCGTGAGGAATACATCGCACACTTAACAAATGGTGCCTGTCCATTTGATCCAGTTGCCTCAACTTTATTTGCAGGAGCTGGTGCGTAAATGACAACTGAAGTTGTTGACATGATTACCGTCGTAATCGATGGTTTTGAAGTTAGCGTTCCAAAGGGAACTCTTGTCATTCGTGCGGCAGAACAATTGGGAATTCAGATTCCACGTTTTTGTGACCACCCATTGCTAGATCCAGTTGGTGCATGCCGTCAATGTTTAGTTGATATCGAAATTAACGGTCGTGCATTTCCAAAGCCACAGGCATCATGCACAATTCCGGTTGAGCCAGGAATGATTGTGAAAACACAATTAACATCACCGGTTGCCGAAAAAGCACAACGCGGAGTCATGGAGCTCTTACTTGTTAACCACCCGCTTGATTGCCCAGTGTGTGACAAGGGTGGCGAGTGCCCATTGCAAAACCAAGCGATGAGCACCGGCCAAGGATCTAGCCGTTTTGAAGGCGTCAAGCGCACATTTGAAAAGCCAATCAATATTTCATCACAGGTTTTGCTTGACCGTGAGCGTTGCGTTTTATGTGCACGCTGCACACGTTTTTCAGAACAAATCGCAAGTGATCCATTCATTACCTTGAACGAGCGCGGAGCGCTGCAGCAAGTTGGAATTTACGAAAACAAACCATTTGAATCTTATTTTTCCGGAAACACAGTTCAGATTTGTCCAGTAGGGGCGCTAACTGGTGCTGCTTATCGTTTCCGTGCCCGTCCATTTGATTTAGTGTCAACGCCTTCTGCATGTGAGCACTGTGCATCAGGTTGCGACATGCGCACCGATGTTCGCCGTGGAAAAACTCTTCGTCGCCTTGCTGGTGAAGATGCATCCGTCAATGAAGAGTGGAATTGCGACAAGGGTCGCTGGGCATTTAAGTATGTAACAGCGCTTGATCGCCTCAAGACACCGATGGTTCGAAATGAAGAAGGTGTTCTTGTAGAAGCATCATGGCCTGAAGCGCTAGCTGTTGCCGCTGCAGGATTAAAAGCAACAGCAGCTGCAGTATTAGTTGGCGGTCGCACAACACATGAAGATGCTTATGGGTACAGCAAGTTTGCTCGTGTTGCACTGGGCACCAACGATATTGATTTCCGTGCGCGTCTTTCATCTGATGAAGAACGCGAATTTCTTGCAGCTCGCGTAGTCGGATCAACCACTACTTACCTCGATATTGACAAAGCAGACAAGGTCTTACTTGTTGGCTTTGAACCAGAAGAAGAATCACCCATTGTTTTCTTGCGTATCAATAAGCAATTCCGCAAGCGCGCACTCAAGGTTGTTTCAATTGGCTCAAAGGAATCAATTGGCGTAGATAAATTAAAGGCAGAGTTTGTAAAGGTTGCCCCAGGCCAAGAAGCTGCCGCAGTTGCAGCACAATCATTAACAAGCCAATCTGTAATTCTTGTCGGAGAGCGCGCAGCAGAAAGTGCTGGTTGCTTAACGGCAGTTGCCGCACTTGTCGATGCAATGGGTGCAAAGATGGCGTGGATTCCTCGTCGAGGAGGAGAGCGTGGCGCACTTGAAGCTGGCGCAATTGGAAACCTCTTGCCAGGTGGTCGCCCAGTCACAGATGCTGCAGCCCGCGTAGATATTGCAACAGTGTGGAATACAGATTCTCTTCCAGCCGAAATTGGTCGAAGCACATCACAAATCATTGATGCGGTACATGCCGGACAGATTGGTGCGCTACTTGTTGGTGGCGTTGATCCACTTGATTCTGACAACAGCGCTGCAACACTTGCCGCTCTTGAAAAGGCATTTGTGGTCTCACTTGAAATTGCTCCAAGTGCGGTAACAGAGCGAGCAGATGTTGTTCTTCCAGTGGCAGCGGTAACTGAAAAGTCTGGTTCATATTTAAACTGGGAAGGTCGCCCGCGCTCATTTGATGCAGCCGTTAGTGACTCACTTAACCGCAGCGACTTGCGAATTCTTTCAATGATCGCCGAAGAAATGAATGTTTCACTGAACTTAGGAACAGTGACAGCAGCGATTAAAGAGATTGCATCCATTGGTAAGTGGGATGGTGCTCGCGCATCATTTAACAAGGTCAGTCCACCTGCTCAACCAACACTGAAATCAGATCAAGCCTTGATTACTTCCTGGCGCCGACTACTAGATCTTGGAACATTGCAACAAGGTGAAGAAAATCTTGCAGGCACATCGCGCCGCACAGTTGCTGTGATTTCTCCTAAGCGCGCAGCAGCAATGGGTGTTGTAGATGGCGACCAACTGAAGATTTCAACCGATGCAGGTTCGGTAACACTTTTGGCACTAGTTGAAAATATTCATGATGACGCAGTATGGGCGCCACGTAACTCACGTGGATCTCAACTATTGGTAAACCTAGGCGTCGCACATGGCGCAGTTGTTACGGTGGTGAAGCTATGAAGACAGCAGAGCTCATTGGGGCAGATCCAGGTTGGTTGATTGCGGTTAAAGCTTTACTCGTTTTTGCTATCTGCGTTTTGTTAACTCTTATGTCTGTGTGGGGTGAGCGTCGACTCGTTGGTCGTATGCAACAGCGCCCTGGCCCTAACCGTGTTGGACCATTTGGTTTGATTCAAGCACTTGCTGATGGAGTAAAGCTGGCTCTGAAGGAAGACATTATTCCGACAGCAGCAGACAAGGTTGTTTTTGTTTTGGCACCAATTATCAGTGCTACAACCTGCTTTATGTCCTTTGCGGTTATACCTATCACTGGTGAAGTAACCATGTTTGGTCGCCAAACTGCAATGCAACTGACTGATATTCCAGTAGGTGTCCTATACATACTTGCCATCGCATCAGTGGGTGTTTACGGAATTGTTTTAGCCGGTTGGTCTTCTGGATCTACTTACCCACTGCTTGGTGGACTTCGTTCAAGTGCTCAAGTGATTTCATATGAAATCGCGATGGGCCTTTCACTTGTCGCAGTCTTTATCTATGCAGGTTCAATGTCCACATCTGACATCGTGGCCGCACAATCTTCATGGTGGTATGCAGTTGTTCTATTCCCATCCTTTGCAATCTATGCAATTTCAATGGTGGGCGAGACAAACCGAGCACCATTTGACTTGGCTGAAGCCGAAGGTGAACTAGTGGGCGGATTCCACACTGAGTACTCATCACTTAAGTTCGCGCTATTTTTCCTTGCTGAATATGTAAACATCATTGCAGTTTCTGCTCTTGCTACGACCTTGTTCCTTGGAGGATATAAGGCCCCACCAGGACTTGGCTTTACCGAAAGTTGGCTCGGTGGTTGGTTTACAGCGTTCTGGTTCTTCTCCAAAGTCCTTGCCTTCTTCTTCGTATTTGTGTGGTTACGTGGAACATTGCCGCGTCTTCGTTACGACCAGTTCATGCAGTTTGGTTGGAAAGTATTGATCCCAGTTTCAATCTTGTGGATCTTGGTTGTGGCAACACTTCGTTTGCTTTCTCTGCAAAATGCGCCAACAGCGATCGTGATCGCATTCACCAGCAGTATCGTCTTTATAATCCTGGCGATAAATGTGGGATTTGAAAGATCCAAAAAGAAAAAACAAGATGCTGTGGCCGACGGTGATAACAAAGCTGCACCAAAGTTTGCTGTCCCAACACTTCC
>Ga0315899_10008282_pt1 | contig 11147 bp, 10 predicted proteins | sample LakEriMetagenome_2_FD_203518 | JGI IMG/M metagenome (GOLD analysis project Ga0315899, IMG submission 203518) | Freshwater fungal communities from buoy surface, Lake Erie, Ohio, United States - Buoy 4 MA112 | ecosystem: Environmental > Aquatic > Freshwater > Lake | place: USA: Lake Erie, Ohio...
CTGGTTATGGATTTAATAAATCCCATGCTGCGGCCTACGCCTTACTGTCGTATTACACCGCGTATTTAAAGACACACCATCCCGCCGAGTTCATGGCAGCCAACTTGTCATTGGCGATGGACGATACCGACAAAATTAAAATACTTGCTGAAGATGCGCATGTGGTTTGTGGTCTGACCTTACTACCACCCGATATCAATCAATCGGATTATCGTTTTATACCGGTGGCCAATCCAGGCAAGAAAGCTGATCGTATCCGCTATGGCCTGGGTGCCATTAAGGGTTCAGGCCAAAATGCTATTGAGGCTATTGTTGAGGCTCGCCGTGAAAAGCCATTTACTGATTTATTTGATTTTGTTCGTCGCGTAGATAAACGCCAAATAAATCGCCGTACCATTGAGTCTTTAATTAAAGCAGGTGCCTTTGATAGTCTGGGTGTTAACCGAGGTGTGTTGCTAGCTTCAGTAGGTCTGGCTATGGAAAGTGCAGAACAAGCCGAAGCTTCTGCGCATCAGGTGAGCTTGTTTGATTTGGCTGAGAGCCAGTTTGATGATAGCCCTCAGTATGTGAATGCTCCCGAGTGGACTGAAAAGCAAAAGCTCACTGAAGAAAAAACAGCCTTGGGGTTTTATTTGTCGGGCCATTTGTTTAATGCGTATGCCGAAGAAGTAGCAAAATTTGCGCGCGTGCGATTAGTTGACCTCAAGCCTGCGCGCGAGCCTAAGCTTATTGCAGGCATCATTTCGGGCGTACGTACGCAGATGACACAACGCGGTCGTATGCTGATAGTGACCTTAGATGACAGCACTGCTCAGGTTGATGTGACAGTCTATAGCGAAGTTCATGAAGCAAATCGGTCCTTGTTTCGGGAAGATGAATTTCTCGCTGTGCAGGGCAAGGTTGCAGAGGATCGCTTTTCCGGCGGGCTTCGTATTACGGCTGATCGTGTTATGGATATTGCGACAGCGCGAGCGAGCTTTGTAAAAGCCTTGCGACTGTTTATGAATGGACAGGCAGATGCTGGAAAATTACGCGAACTCATCGCGCCATATCAGCAAAGCGAAGCGTCATGTCCTATTGTGGTTCAGTATCAAAAAAATGGTGCACTTGGCGAGCTTCGTCTGTCAGACGATTGGCGAGTACGCGCTGATGATGCATTACGTGCCAAGCTATCTGATTGGCTCAGCCCTGATAACGTATGGTTTGAATATTAATGAGCTTGTCTGATACCTTCCGGCGTATTCTCAGCCTGTTATCTCCCTATAAATCACGTCTTGCACTCGCACTTGCTGCGATGACAGTTACGGCAGCGACCGAGCCTGCTGTAGCCGCCATGATGAAGCTGCTATTAGATAAGGGCTTTTCGGAAGTGCGTAGCTTTTCATTGTGGATGGTGCCTGTATTTGTCGTTGGTATCTTTCTCATTCGTGGCTTATCGACGTTTACCACCAACTATCTGATGTCGGCTATCTCAGGGCGTTTGATTTCCACTTTGCGCCAACAAATGTTTTCGCGTCTATTGGATGTACCTTTAGGTTTTTTTCGGGATAATTCAACCGGAAAAATTATCAACGCCATGATGCTCGAGGTGAATCAGGTACTCGACATGATACGCAGCGTAATGATAGTGGTGATACGTGACAGCCTGACCGTGATCGGTTTACTAGGTTATTTATTCTGGCTGAATTGGAAGCTCACCCTGGTAACGATAATTCTTGGTCCAGTAATTGCCTATGTCATACGACTTACCGCGAAGCGTTTAAAACGTCTGATAACCCAGAATCAAACGCTCAATGCAGAAATTACGCAGACCATAGAAGAAACGACACGGGCACAACAAGTTATTAAAATTTTTGGTGGTCAAAAATTTGAAGCTAAACGATTCGAGCAACGATCGGAACGTTTACGAGGTTTTATGTTGCGGGTAGCTAGTACATCAGCTACTACCGAGCCCATAACGCAATTCATTAATTCATTGTCAGTTTCTGTGATTATCGTGATTGCCTTGTCCCAGGCAGGTGACGGCAACATGACTGTCGGCGGATTCGCATCATTCATCACGGCTATGTTAATGACCCTCACACCACTTAAACATTTAGCGGCAGTGAATGGTCCGCTGCAACGTGGACTGGCTGCTGGTGCAACAGTATTCGGCATCATTGATACAGCTCCCGAGCGTGAGACGGGCATCATTTTGCGCGAACGTGCTTTAGGCAAATTAGATTTTGAGCAGGTAATTTTTTCTTATCCAGAGCAAAAACAAGCGGCGCTAAACAATGTTTCTCTCAGCATCGCTCCAGGTGAGACGATTGCATTAGTGGGTATGTCTGGCGGTGGTAAAACTACACTGGTAAATTTAGTGCCGGAATTTTTTGTGCCCACTTCAGGGCGTATTTTACTTGACGGTCAAGCGATTAGCGAAATTTCCTTGCAGAGTTTGCGCGCACAAATGGCGATGGTTAGTCAGCATGTAGTTTTGTTTGATGACACAGTAGCCGCTAACATTGCGTATGGTGATCCCAAGCCTGATCAACAAAGAATCATTGAAGCAGCCCGTGCAGCTCATTTGGCTGACGTCATTACCAATCTGCCAGAAGGCTATGACACCGTGATAGGTGATAACGGCATGAGGCTATCGGGTGGTCAGCGTCAGCGATTAGCTATTGCTAGAGCCATTTACAAAAATGCACCCATACTCATCTTGGATGAAGCCACCTCGGCATTGGATACGGAATCTGAGCGAGCAGTACAACTGGCGTTAGATACGTTGATGAAAAATCGAACCACACTGGTTATTGCGCATCGCTTGTCTACTATTGAGCATGCCAACCGAATAGTCGTACTACAGGAAGGCAGGATTACCGAGGTGGGTAGTCATGCACAGCTTCTTGCAGCCAATGGCGTCTATGCACATTTGTATCATTTGCAATTTTCCAAGGAATCATAATGAATTCTGCAGTAACTGCCATTTCGAAATTTCCGGTACCAGAGTTAAATGATCTACCTGAAGATATACGCTCAGTCATAATCGCTGTCCAAGAAAAAGCCGGTTTTGTACCGAACGTTTTTCTGGCACTTGCGCATAGACCAGCAGAATTTCGGGCCTTCTTTGCCTATCACGATGCTTTGATGCTCAAAGAAACAGGTAGCTTAAGTAAAGCTGATCGGGAAATGATAGTCACTGCTACTAGTGCAAAAAATCATTGTCTCTATTGTGTAGTGGCTCATGGCGCTTTATTGCGTATTTACGCAAAAAATCCATTAGTAGCTGATCAGGTAGCGGTGAATCATTTGAAAGCAGATATCTCACCTCGCCAGTCAGCAATGTTAGATTTTGCTATTAAGGTTTGCTTATCGTCTGCAGAAGTAACTGAAGACGACTATGCCACGCTACGCAAGCACGGTTTTGATGATGAAGATATCTGGGATATCACTGCCATTACTGCTTTTTTTGGTTTGTCCAATCGTATGGCAAACGTGATTAGTATGCGGCCAAATACAGAGTTTTATCTGATGGGACGTATGCCTCGTCAGGCGTGATGTTTATTCACGCCACACATCATCGACCCAGCGAGTCGGCAAAATGAAATGCCGTAAGTTAGAAAACCGATTCCCTTTGAATTTTGGCGATAACACTTCAGCGATATAGCGTAGCCTTGTGTTGAACAATAATCCTCGTGGCCCCCAGCGGCCTTCTATGGCGTGTGTTGGTAACAGATCTCCAGGAAAAATTACAATTCGCGCATTGCGCGGCAGTCGCGGCGGAAGAAAAAAATTGAATGGAAACGTGATTGAACAATTCTGTCTGAAGTGTGCAATCCATCGTTTTGGGAAAAACTTCACTCCACCAGGTGCATTCGCGGTGACAAAGCGCTGTTCAAATCGGTATTTGTCCGCGGTAGCTTGTGGATCGCTAGCAAATTGCTGTTGTAGTGGAAAGAGTTTACCCACCGGAAAACGAAACACGGATGTTTGTCCCATGCGCTCAAACTGACCGAAGCGTCCTAGTGAAGCTAATTGATTTCTACAAAGTACAACGTCGTCAGGATTTCCATAATCGAAAAAAGAATCCAGGCTGCCGGTAATGACAAGATCCAGATCCATGAACAGTACTGGCCCTTGCAGGTCGGCTAGTTTGGGCCCCCACAGTCGTGACTTTTGCCAAATGCCAGGCGTGCCGACGGGAAGACGCGCATCGAGTGGAGGTAGTGCCTCGCAGCGTACTTCGGGGCGAATACCAGTCGAGTTGTCTGTGAAACACACAAGTTCGAAGGGGGATGTGATGTTACGCGCCACCATGGCGTAGAGCCTATTAATATAGGGCGATCCGTATTTGGTACCCCAGTTAATACAGATGATGGTTTTTTTTTGAATCATGTCAGGCAGTGTCATGAAAATCGGTCGGATCCGACCATTTTAAAGCACTAAGTTAGTCCGGTCAGTAGATTCGACAGCGGTAAATAACCACGATAGTTTGTCCGGACAGGGCACTTGATTTTGTATAATCACTCTACTCTCTCCAATCTAACCGTGAATATGCTCGGAATGTGCTGCCAAAGGCATCCAACCATTCAGGTGAACTTAGTCGACGTTTAAGCGAGATCCAAATCTCATGAAAACCAGCGTTATTTTCACGACGTACAATTCGCCAGAATGGCTAGAAAAAGTCGTGTGGGGTTTTTCTTCACAGACAGTTCGTAATTTTGAGATCATCATTGCTGATGATGGCTCAAGTGAGGAGACGCGAGAATGTATTAGACGTCTTCGTGCTGAATTATCGTTACCGATACGGCATGTCTGGCAGCCTGACGATGGATTTCAAAAAAGTCGTATCTTAAATAAAGCAATTGCCGCTTCTCAAGGAGACTATTTAATTTTTACGGACGGTGACTGCATACCGCGCCAAGATTTTGTTGCTGAGCATCTGCGTCATGCTGAGGATGGTTGCTATCTTTCAGGAAGCTACTACAAACTTCCTTTAGACATTAGTAAAGCTGTGACAAAAAATGATATTTTTACCCAAAAAGTTTTTTCCCCAGTCTGGTTGCGTGAACGGGGAAAGGATTACAGCACTGGCAGCCTGAAACTTGCATCGCGAGGATGGATAGGCGATTTATTGAATTACTTACCGATCAACCCATCCTGGAATGGTCACAATTCGTCATGCCTTAAAAAACTAGCTATTAGTGTTAACGGTTTTGATGAAAATATGCAGTACGGTGGACAAGATGCAGAGTTTGGTCTGCGTTTACGTTATTCTGGCGTTAAAGCAAAGCGCGTTCGCTATTCCACTATTTGCGTACACCTTGATCACGGGCGCGGTTATGTAACACCAGAAATGCGGGAGAATAGCAGGCGAATAGGACTGAATACGCGCAGGTTAAAACTTACCTGGGCCGAGCGTGGACTAAATCAATATATTCAACCTGATGGAAACCTCAAGGATGATACTGATTTAGTTCACTTTACCTAAACGTACTTGGTATTCATTTACGAACATAGAAAAAGAATTGCTATGGTTAAGTTTCTTGATCTTCACGCTGTAAACGCCGCTTATCGAAAAGAAATTGATCAGGCGATCGCTGTTGTATTGGATTCAGGTTGGTATCTGCTAGGAAAAGCAAATGAGTCGTTCGAACAAAATTTTTCAAATTATTGTGGTGTAAGTAGTACTGCAGGAGTGGCTAATGGACTCGATGCGCTCAACCTTATTATTAAAAGTTATGGTTTTGGGCCTGGAGATGAAATTATTGTTCCAGCCAACACGTACATAGCATCTGTTCTGGCCATCAGCCAAAATGGATGCACACCGGTTCTTGTTGAGCCTGATTTGGAAACCTTTAATTTAAATGTCGACTTAATAGAAGAAAAAATAACGCCTAAAACCAAAGCAATTTTAGTTGTACACCTTTATGGTAGGGTCATGGCCATGGAAAAAATCTGGCATCTTGCTGAGCGATATAACTTAAAAATTATAGAGGACTCCGCGCAAGCACACGGTGCGATCTACCGGGGCCGTCGAACAGGTAACCTTGGTGATGCGTCAGCTTTTAGTTTTTATCCAGGAAAAAACTTAGGTTGCCTTGGTGACGGTGGGGCGGTGACAAGTAATGACATACATCTTATTAAAAAAATACGTGCTCTTCGGAATTACGGGTCATACGAAAAATACATTAATAACTACAAAGGTCTGAATTCTCGACTCGATGAAATTCAGGCTGCAGTTCTTGATGTGAAACTCAAGGGACTTGATGGTGATAACAATAAAAGGCGCGAAATTGCCACTCGCTATCTAACTGAAATCAATAACCCTGAAGTTGTATTGCCTAGGGCACCCGAAGATCCGCTGGAGCATGTTTGGCATCTTTTTGTTGTGAGCACTCGCAGACGAAGCGACTTGCAGACATTCTTGCAAGATCAGTCAATCCAGACGCTTATTCACTACCCCATTCCGCCGCACCAACAACATGCATACCTAGATCTGAAGGATCTATCGTTCCCAGTAACTGAGAAAATCCACAAAGAAGTTCTAAGCCTACCGATTTCCCCGGTGATGTCGTCGCGTGAAGTAGAATCTGTCATTCATGCAGTAAATTCATTTAGGTAATCTGATATGTACTATAAGGTTTACGACTTAGTTGATACGGGCGATGATAAGGGCGGGCTTATCCCTTTTGAGATGGGAATGAATGTGCCTTTTGAAGTTCGACGGACATTTTATATTTTTAATACTAGACCGGGCACTTCACGAGGGAATCATGCAAATCGAAATTCTCAATTTGTTTTAGTTGTGATATCTGGCAGTTGCAATGTGAAGATAGATAACGGTATTGAACAATCTGTTGTTACATTAAATCGACCTAATCAGGCACTCTGGTTGGATAAAATGGTTTGGAAAGAGATGTACGATTTTTCGTACAACGCGATACTTCTTGTGTTGTCGAATGAAAAATACGATGAGAACGAGTACATCAGAGACTATGAGGACTATCAAGTGGTATTGAGTACTGATCTTTCAGTTGGTAAGGGTGCTGATGCTAACTCTTGATATTGCGTTTACGCTGAATAACGCCTATGCGGAGCCACTGCGGGTGCTATTGACTTCGATTATGGCATCGAACTCTGAGCACCATTTAAGGTTTCACGTTATTTGCTCTGATTTTTCTGATGAAAATCGCCTCAAGAATCAGAAGATTATTGATTTTTTCAAAAACGGTTCAATTGATTACAAAGAAATTGATCCTGTAATGTTTGAAGGTATGCGACTGCCAGACTACCGGGTATTCCCTTTGGAAACCTACTATCAATACCTTTTAGTCGATGTATTTAAGGAACTTGATCGCATCTTGTATCTTGACGTCGATATTGTTGTAAATGGGGATCTGGCCCCACTTTGGAATACGAATTTAACGGGGTTTTACTGCGCTGGAGTAGTCGACTTCAAATGCGATAAAAATGGCCATAAGTACGTTTTGGGGATGACTGACAACCATATCTACGTCAATTCCGGGGTGTTATTGCACAACCTAGAGAAAATTCGAGCAGACAAAAAAGCTCAGGAGCTTTTTGCGGACACTTTTAACCTCAAAGACATCATTAAATACGCTGATCAGGATGTTATAAATTATACCTATCGAGGTTCCATCAAAGAGATTGATAACATATATAACTTTGGTTCATCTTATGTTAATCGTCAGTTTTGGAAGCGTCGTAATGCTGTGATCATCCACTATCTTGGACGTACTAAGCCCTGGCGTAAGTGGAATCCCTTGCGATTGCATGAGGTTTACTACCGGTTTGAATGGCAGATGAAGAAAATTTTGGGAGAGCCGTTCAATTTGTTCACTATGGCCATTAATCGAGTACTTGTTGCTAGGATGCGCAAGAAAACACAGTAGTTTAACAATACCTTCCTGAGAAAAAATAATAAGTAACCTGACCCATAGAATCCAGAACGATATTATGAATTTTTAGAGTTTTGTTGTGGTCATAGTTCTCATTGCGCGGTAAGTTAGGCATTACGCTATCTCATAACTCACTTTTGTTTGGTTTTAAGCTACCTACATGTCAGAGTAAGTATATCAATCTGTTAAAAAATAAAGCTACTAATGCAGTGATATGTGATTTAAAACGTATTTGCTTCCCAGAGCCTAAATTGGGAATAAATCATTATTGAACACTTTAATTCGAGTCTTAAAAAAGCTTTATATTATTTCCTATCTACTAATTCAGTTATTGGTCTGTGCTAGTGCGCGGTCTATTTTTTTGTAGCTTGTAGGAGCACCAGTTGAATACACTATCCGAGCCTATACTTGTACTTTGCATGAAATGGGGCAAAGCTTATGGCCCTGAGTACGTAAATCGCTTGCGCAACGGGGTAGCTCGTAATTTGAGTTATCCGCATCGTTTTATTTGTTTTACCGACGACGCTTATGGCATTGAACAGGGGATAGAAATTTTTCCCTTACCCAGCATAGATTTGCCCCCTGAGAACCAGGATCTTCGCTGGAGAAAGCTTACTTTACTTGGCAAAGACATTTATGGTTTGACGGGCACTGCACTATTTTTGGATCTCGATTTAATAGTGGTCGATAAGTTAGATGCACTTATAGACCGACCAGAAAAATTTTTAATAATTCGGGATATGGATTTATTTAGATCTAAACCTTTAAGAAAATTAAACCCGGCCAAAAATAAGTTTCTAAATAGCATTGGTAATTCGTCAGTATTTCGTATGCAGATGGGTGCGCATAGCGATATTTTGGATGAATTTATATGCGATCCGGTTGCAGCATTGAGTACATTTAAAGATGAGCAGCAATTTTTGAGTCACGAGCTAGACAAACGTGGATTGTTAAATTATTGGCCCAAAGAGTGGTGTGTGAGCTTCAAAAATAACTGCATACCGAAGTACTGGAGAAGTTATTTTCAGGACCCGTATATTCCTAGTGGTGCAAGGATTGTGGTGTTTGCAGGTAACTTGAAAATGCAAGATGTAGTGGAAGGAAGGGGTCAAAAATGGTACAGGCGAATATCGAAAATTAATTGGATTAATAGTTATTGGATTTGAAATAATTTTCAAGTTTAAAAAACTTGCAAGAGGATTTGTAATGCTGACATCGCTTGGGATTGTAAAGAAAATTATCAAGCAGTTTGAGTGGATAACTCAAAAAGAAATTTTTATTGAAAATATGAAGCATATTTTTAAAGACAAAAATATTGCAATAATTGGGAGTTCCCCTAGTTTGATAGGATCGAATTTGGGTGAATTTATAGAAAGCCATGATCTGGTAATTAGGATAAACGGTACACGTCGAATAAAAAATGTATCAGACTTTGGGCAGCGGACAGATTGTGTATTTTTGGGGGCTACTTTCTCAACACCTGAAACGCTAAGAAGCCGAATACTAGACATAGACAATAACTGTATTATTTTCAGTACATCAAAAAATAAAGCATTAATCGATGAATATTTTTATTCACAAAAAGTTATGTACTACCCACAAAATCTCCCCAAGAAAATTGCTTTTCAGACAGAAAAAGATACTGGGATGCCACTTTGGGGCAAACCGTTTCGCCCACCAAGATCAGGATTCGTAACGGTAGCTTCAATTTGTTACTTTGCCGAACCCAAAAGCGTGTCAATAATTGGTATGTCAAAGGACAAAGTGGCTGCAAGAATGGTAGTTGATGAGGTATTGCAAGAAAAAAAATATAACGAAGAATTACTATTATCAAAGCACTGCGAACCAAATACTGAAATAAAAGCTTTGCTTACCTTGGTAGAAAAAAATAAAAATGTAAATTGGTTAGATAATTAGAATTCAGCCATTAACTAATTTTTTTAAACAGAGAATAAAATGATTGAAATCATTGCAGAAGCTGGCAGTAACCATAACGGAGAACTTAGCCTTGCACTTGAATTAGTAGATATAGCAAAAAATTGTGGGGCAGATTCGGTAAAATTTCAGTTTATATACCCGGAAGGTTTATATATTCCTAGTTATGTAAGTGCTGATTCGTATACTGATAATCCTGTTTTCAATCGTCGTCAAAAGGAAGTATTAAGCCCGAACGAATGGAAGTCAATTTGGGCCCATGCGAAAGAATTAAATATAATTCCCTCTGCATCTGTTTTTGACATACGTGGTCTGGAGCTGTTGTCAGAGCTTGGAGCTCCCTATGTAAAAATTGCCTCAACTGATTTAAATAACAGTGCCCTTATTCGGGAAGTCGCAATGTCAGGTATGCCTGTGTACATGAGTACTGGAATGTCTACTATTTCTGAAATTGACGTAGCTGTTTCCGCATTTCAAAAAGTGGCTTCTCTGAGTATGCTTACTTTATTTCATTGTGTTTCAATTTACCCATGCCCAACTGAGGAAAGTAATCTTGAGATGATTTCTGTCTTGAAAAAAACTTTTGGTGTTAGGGTAGGCTTTTCTGATCATACTTCAACCAATCTGGCCTCTTGCATCGCCGTTGCTTTGGGAGCCGAGGTTATCGAAAAACACTTTACCGTAAATAAATCATTACCAGGTTTTGATCATGCACATGCATTATCGCGTGACGAATTAGCAAGCTTTGTTTCTGATATTCGCACGTCCGCACTTGCAATCGAAAGAAAAGTAACAAAAGTAGGTCAAGCCGAGTCAGTTACAAAAATAAGAGCACGACGTGGTCTGTATGCCGCAAGAGATTTGGCTGAAGGAGAAATATTGTCTGAAAAAGACGTTTTGGTTGTTCGTCCGAAGACTGAACTTAATCCAGATGATTTACATATGCTAATCGGTAAGAAAATCTTAGTGCGAATTAATAAATATGAGCCTTTGACTGTTGGTGATTCAGTTCAGGCTGCAATTCCGAGTTGGTCTGAAGCGGCTGATTACTGGGACAAAGAGATGCGGCACAAGAAAATTTCTACGTGAGACAATAATTTGAATTCTGGAGCAATAATTTTTTCTAGGACTGATTCCAAGCGGTTCCCAAGTAAGTGTTTTCACTATGTCAGTGACTACACGCTCTTGGAATTGGTAATAAAACGTGCGCAGTTAGCAGATATTGGTAAAGTAATCGTTGCTACTACCTTTAGAAACGTGGACGACGAATTAGCGGATCAAGCATTACGTTTTGGTGCAGTAGTTTTT
>Ga0315899_10008284_pt1 | contig 11147 bp, 5 predicted proteins | sample LakEriMetagenome_2_FD_203518 | JGI IMG/M metagenome (GOLD analysis project Ga0315899, IMG submission 203518) | Freshwater fungal communities from buoy surface, Lake Erie, Ohio, United States - Buoy 4 MA112 | ecosystem: Environmental > Aquatic > Freshwater > Lake | place: USA: Lake Erie, Ohio...
TTATTTAAACTTTTTTAACCAACAAAACATGGATAATATTGATGAAAGTTGCAACTCACTTGACTCAAGTGACTCAAGTGACTCAAGTGACTCAAGTGACTCAAGTGACTCAAGTGACTCAAGTGAAACTAATAGTGAACATGAAACAAGTGATAACGAAGAATTGGAAAGCGACACAGATAATGATAGAAGAGATAATGATGTTTTATTTTTAATAAGAGTGAATGATGATATTGTATGTTATTGTAAAGATATTAATGATATAAACGAGGCAGTCAGATATCATGTTGAAAATTTAAAATTTAAATGTATAAAAGAAGGATACAATGTACACACTTATGATGAAAAATGGAAAATTTTAGATAAGAATAGAATGGTATCTTATCTATATGGTAATAAACCAAACTCGTTAATTTTTTATGATAATATTTTATCTAGTGTTGAAATAGAGTTAGTACCAAAATTTAAAAAATTAAATTAAAATTAAATTAAAATTAAAATTAAAATTAAAATTAAAATTAAAATTAAAATTAAAATTAAAATTAAAATTAAAATTAAAATTAAAATTAAAATTAAAATTAAAATTAAAATTAAAAAAGTTATAGTTATAAATTTTTAATTTTTTATTTTATGTTTAAATAAAAAATTGATTTTATTTTGAGATTGTAGACAAGCATTAAAAATAACATACAGTTTTAAATTTATATTTAAAAAAAAATTATTTATTATAGAATAACACAATAAAGATGGAAAATAAAATGTATGAATTCCTCCTTTCTAAAAAGAAGGCAGTTAATGGTCAATCAGTGATTGTTAGTCAAGATGAACCATTTGGAAACTTTAATATATCAAGAAAAGATCAAGAAGAATTTTGGAAATTGTATTGTGATCTGTTACAAAACGGAGTACATCTTTCATTAGCAGAGAGACCAGATAATGTATGTCCAATTTTGAATGATACAGATATAAAAGTTCAATATGATCCAGAATATCATTCATTTGATGAAAAAGTATACGATGAATCACATTTAAGAAATGTTGTAAAATCTTATCAAAAACAACTAAAAACAAAATTTTCTAATTATGAACCAAAACACAGTATATGTTTTGTTTTAGAAAAAGATAAACCAGTTTTAAATGATGCTAAAAACGTATTAAATAATGGATTTCATTTGCACTTTATTTATTCATTTTTAAAAAAATGTGATATTGAAGAAGTTGTATTAAAGTCAGTAAGAAAAGAAATTGATGAAATGGATTTATTTTCAGATATTGGTATTGTTAATTCAGGAGGATGTATTGACAATATTACAAGTAAATACTGGCTTTTATATGGTAGTACAAAAAAAAGTTGCAAACAATATTATAAAGTAACAAAAATTTATGATGAAAATTTAAATGAAATAACACTAGAACAAGCATTATCAGAATTTAAGTTATACAATACAGAAGGAGATGAAATAAAATTAAACAAAGATAATTATCATTATTATTTACCTAGAATTATGAGTATATCTTCTGAAAATAAAGAAATTTTAAAATTAAAACCAGAATATGAAGGAATAAGTAAAAGAGAATTAAAACCAATAAATTCAATCAAAAAGAAAATAGATAATATTCCAGTACAACAATTATTAAAAACAGCAAGAGATTTAATGAAAATTATATCAGTATCAAGAGCAGATAATTATAATGATTGGATGGAAATTGGATGGATCCTTCATTATATAAGTGAAGGTTCAATGGAAGGATTTGATTTATGGAATGATTTTTCATCAAAGACTTCAAAACGTAATTCATACTCTGAAACAGAGTGTTTATATCAATGGAACAAGATGAAAGATAAACATATCAATCCTAAAACGATTGCAAGTTTATATTATTTTGCTAAAGTAGATAGTCCAGAAGAATATAAAAAAATACAAACAAAAAAAAATGAAGCATTAATTCAAAATGCATTTTTAAACAAAGGTCATTATAGTTTAGCAATGTGGTTATATGAACAATATAAAGATGAATTTGTTTGTGCATCTATAGAAAAAAATATATGGTATCAATATAAAGGTCATAGATGGAATTTAACATCTCAAGGTATTGAACTTAAAAAGAAAATATCAAACCATTTAAGAAACGAAGTGATGCAATTTAGACAAAAAGTATGTATAGAAATGTCTAAAGCATCAGAACAGTACAATTATAGCAATGAAGATGAAGAAGAAGAAGATAACGGTAATAATAGACAAAAGGCAAAAAATCCAGAAAAAGAATTACAAGATGAATTAAAAGCAGTAAATTGTCTTTTAGGAAAATTAGAAGAAAATTCATTTAAAAATGGTATCATGAAAGAATGTCAGGAATTATTTTACAAAGATGATTTTTTTAATAAACTTGACCAAGATATATATCTTCTTCATTTTACAAATGGTATTCTTGATCTCAAAGATTTATGTTTTAGACCAGGTAAACAAACTGATTATATTTCATTAACAACTGGATATGATTTTAAAGAAGATTATAGTCATGATGATCTAGAGATAATGGAAGCATTAGATCATTTAGATAAAACTTTTCCAAATAAAGAATTACGTGAATATTTTATTGAGTATTGTGCGTCTCTTCTTAAAGGTGGTAATTTTAATAAAACATTTGTTGTTATGACTGGTTCAGGTGATAATGGTAAATCAGTTAATATTGATATGATATATAATATTCTTGGAGATTATGCTAAACCACTTCCTACATCTCTTATCTTTGGTAAAAGAACACAAAGTAGTGGAGCCACTCCTGAACTTGCTTGTATTAATGGTATTAGATTTGCTGCTCTTCAAGAATCAAATGAAAAAGATACTATAAATAACGGTATTCTTAAAGAGTTAACTGGTAATGATAAAATCAGTGTTCGTGCACTTTTCAAAGAACAAACAACATTCAAACCACAGCTTAAGTTGTGTCTTATTTGTAATAAACTTCCAAAAATTACAGCAGATGATCCTGCTACTTGGGATCGTCTTCGTGTTTTACCTTATGAAGCTTCGTTTCCTAAAGATCAAAGCAAAGTTCCAAAATCTCCTTTTGAACAAAAACAAAAAGGTATATTTCCAAGAGATCCAACAATGGATGAAAAAATTAAAAATCTTAAACAGGGATTTATGTGGATATTTTATGAAAGATTTAAACATATTCAAAAACATGGAAAAATGGAAGATCCTCCACGTGTCACTGAAGCTACTTCTAAATATCGTGTTAGAAATGATCATTATGGTTCTTTCCTTATTGAAAGAATGGTTTCTATTCCTGAAAATCAAAGAACTAAACAATTTATTACATTTGATACAATTTACAAAGCATTCCAAGAATGGTATATTGATACTTATCCTGGTTCTTCTATTCCAAGTAAATTAGATACATTTGAAGAAATTAAGAAGAAATTAAAATTAGATAAAGATGTTACCATGTCTCGTACTAGAATTAATACACATCGTCTTAAAACTACTGCTGAAATTCAAGGTGATATCCAAGATGAAAGTTTACCTCAATTTGGAAGAATGTCAATTGATGATGATAAAAATAAAAGTGATGAAGATGTTGAAGAAGAACAAGATGATGAAATTTAAAATTAAAATTAAAATTAAAATTAAAATTAAAAAATATAATATTATAAAATACAATTTTATAATATTATTTCAATTTAAAAAAATTGAATTTTATAATGAAATAAATTAATTTTGATATATTAATTTGTTTTAGTGCTTAAAATATCAATTAAACTGTTACAAATGAATCCATTAGGTTTTACAGTTAAAGAGCATTTTGGAAATGAAATAAAGAATAAAGTAGTAGTTTTAAATAATGATGATATGAATAATACAAATGATAGTATTTCTATAAGTGTAAAAGATAAAGACACACAACAAACTGATGAAATTAAAAATGTACAATTTGGAATTTTTTCATCTGAAGAAATACTAAAATACAGTGTTGCACTGATTAATGAAAGTAAATTATCAGGTGAGGGAAGTATTTATGATGCTAGAATGGGTGTTATTCAAAATTATAATAAATGTGTTACATGTAAAGGAACAAATAAAGAATGTCCTGGACATTTTGGACATATTGAATTAACATATCCTATTCTACATCCATTATTTCTAAATCAAATACTTTTATATTTAAATTTATTTTGTTCAAAGTGTAATCATCTTTGTATAAATGAAGAAGAATATAATAAGACAATATTATCAAGATATAAAAATATTACAAGAAGTCAAAAGTTACATGAATATATTCAAAATACATTAAAAAAATGTTGTTATTGTAATCATAAAGGATATTTTTATATTCATGATGAAAATAATATTTATGATGAAAATGAAAAGAAAATAACATCAAAACAAATAAAGACAATTTTTGATAATATCACCACTAAAGAAATGAAAATGATTGGATGTTTAAAAAAAATGCATCCTTCTAATTTTATATTAACTGTTCTTCCAGTATTACCTTTGTGTGCTCGTCCATTTGTTGAAACTCCGAATGGTGTATGTGATGACGATTTGACTAATAAATATGTTGAAATTATTAAAATAAATAATAAACTCAAATTGAAACAAGATAAAATTATAAATGATTTCAAACAAAAAAATAAAACAACTAACTCTTATGATCTTGATAAAGAATTTTTAGAAACACTAAAACATTTAGAATTTCATATAAAAACGTTAATGGACAATTCTAAAGGAAAAGCAAGACAAATCAATGGACGTCCAATAAAATGTTTTAGAGAACGTTTAAATGGGAAAACAGGTTTATTTAGAAATAATTTATCAGGAAAAAGAGTTGATTTTTCAGCAAGAACAGTAATTGGACCAGATCCAACACTAAAAGCAAATGAAATTGCAATTCCTACTTATTTTGCAACTAAATTAACTTTTCCCGAAAGAGTTTATTCTTGTAATTTTAAAAAATTGGATAATATGATAAAAGAAAATAAAGTTAATTATGTTATCAGAGATAATGGCTCTAAAATATATGATATTAAAATTTATAAAAAGCCAAAAATATATTTTGTAAAAAGTGGATTTAAACTTGAACAAGGTGATATCGTAATCAGAAACAATAAAAAGATTTTTCCTGAAAAATATAAACAAATAAAAGGAGTTGATTTTGTATTAGAAGAAACTGATGGCGTTGTACGAAATGGAAAATTAATTAAAAATATAAAAATAAATGACGAAAATATACCTTTAACAATATCATCGTCTGATCGTATTTTAAGAAATGGAAGTATATTATACCCACATAATGAAAATTTTGAATTTAAAGAAAATGATATTTTAATTAGAACAATTGATGGTAAAAAAGAAAATTTTCCTATTTTTATATCTGCTGAAAGACATTTCCAAATAAAAGAAGGAGATATAGTAGAACGTCATTTACAAAATGGTGATTTGGTTTTATTTGGACGTCAACCCACTCTTCATAAAGGGTCAATGATTGCAAGACACGTTAAAGTTATAAATGAAAATACAAATGTGAATAATTCTCAACCTATTAAAACAATTCGTATGAATTTAGCTGCCACAAAAACATATAATGCAGACTTTGATGGAGATGAAATGAATATTTATGTTCCACAAAGTTATCAAACAAAGTGCGAATTAGAACATTTATCTTCAACTGAAGCATTATTAAAAAGTGGTCAATCTTCCAGATTATTGTTATGTATTTGTCAAGATGCTTTACTAGGTGGTTATTTAGCAACTCGTGGAGAATATAGAACTGTAAATGGTAAAAAAACTTTTTTTGATAAAGTTCAAATTGATGTAGATACTTTTAATGATTGTCTTATGAAAGTTGAAGATTGGTCAATTGAATATATATTTTCTAAAATAGATCATATAAAAAAGGTATTAAAGTGGAAATACTCACTTAATTGTACAGATGAGATTGATATTTATAACGGTCATTGTCTTATTTCCATGTTATTTCCTAATGATTTTGAATATACATTTGAACCTTTTAAAGTAAAAATAACAAATGGTGTATTGGTAAGTGGTATTTTAAATAAACAAACTCTGTCTGATAGTTTAGCTTCAATTGTTCATAAACTAGATAAAGAATATGGAGCAAAAGAAGCTGTTAATTTTGTTAGCAATTTTCAATTTATAATTAACCATTTTTTACTTGAAAGAGGGTTTTCAATTGGTTTACAAGACTGTGTTATTGAAAATACAAAATTAAATTCAAATAATAAAATTAAAAGTGAAATGATTAAATATTTTATAGAAGCTCAAAGTATCATCAACACAGAAACTGATGAACAAATGAAAGAACAAAAAATAAATAACTGTTTAAATAACGCTACTTCGGTTGGTCAAAAAATATCAAAAGAATCTTTAGATTTTGATAACAGTTTGAATTGCATGGTATTATCAGGTAGTAAAGGAAGTTATGTGAATATTGCTCAAATCATAGGTATAATTGGACAACAAAATGTTGATGGAAAAAGAATTCCTAAAAATTTTGGAAATCGTACTTTACCTCATTATTTTTCAAATGAAGAACAATACTTTAAAATTTCTGAGAATTCCTCTTCTGATACTGAAATTAAATTACTTGAACAACTTTTTGAAAGTAGAGGTTTTGTAACTACTTCTTATATTAAAGGTTTAAATCCAAAACAATTGTTTTTTCACGCAGCCGGTGGAAGAGAAGGTGTTATTGACACTGCTATTAAAACTGCTAAAAGTGGTTATATTCAAAGAAAACTTGTGAAGAAAATGGAAGATTTAAAAATTTCTTATAATGGTTATGTTGTAAATTCTAAGAATAATATAATTCAGTTTAATTATGGTGATAATTTTGATCCATCTACTTCTGTTAAAATTAATACTGGTAAAATGAGTTTTATAAACTTGCAAAATATTTCTAAAAAATTAAATGAAAAGTATGAATTTCAAAGTATCTAAAGTATTTTATAAATGGTGTTTAATTTCAAATTTATATTTAAATATGCACATAAGAACAACAAATAATATATAATTTTTTTTTATAATTTCGCTATAATTTGATAATAAATATACAATTAACAATCCATTTAACCCATCAAAATAGGTAACTATGTATTTTTTATTTCTTGTGATTGTAAACATAAATACTCCTATTGTTCTCCAAATTAATAAAATATAATATATGTTTTTAGTAACACTATCTAATCGGTCATTAAATAACAATATAAATAATATATATGTATATAAATCAGAAATTTTATCAGCAATTTGATAATCAGTATCTTCTTTTCTACATTTATCTTTTTTATTTAATATCCTAAAAAAATCACAATCTATTGAATCTAAAATAAAAAAAGATACGATTATATAAATAAATGGAGTATTATACTTTTTAAATACTAAAAAAAATATAGTTGTTAAAATTAATCTTAAACTTGATGCAATCATTAAATTTTGAAATTCTTTTGATTCAGTTTTCATTAAAAATATTTTTTATTTATATAAAATATCAAAATATTTATTTATTATTTACAAGTATTAAATAATAAATAACAATACACTCTAATCTATATAAAATGAATTATAACGATTCTGATAATAATTTTAATAATATTGGTACTGAAATTAAAAATAACATTTCAAATACAATTAATAAAATTGTTGATAATATAAAAAAATCACCTTCTTATAAACAACTTGAAAAGTCTAATTTATTTAAAATTAGAAGACAAATTGATACATCTAAAAACAATTATAATGATATGTTTATAAACTATGAAAGTAAAATGATTCCAGCAGATGATTATGTTAAATATTTAATGTTTTCTTTAGAAAATTTTTATATAAGAACTAAAGATGATATTGTAAAATATATATCTGATTTTGATTTAGATCCTACTAAATATATTTATTATAATAGATTAAATAGTTATAAAGAGTTATCAGGTGGTATTAATTTTAAAAAAGCACTTAATTGTTCAATTGATGTAAGAATTGAATATGATGAAAAAATATTAAAATATACAGATGAGAATGGTAAATTTATCTCATTTAATTACAATATAGAAGATATAGATGAAGATGATGATGATGATGACGATGATGACAATGATGAAGACGATAAAGTGGAAGAAGATGAAATAAATAAAAAAAATACTAAATCTTTTATAGAATTTTGTGATTTTTTAGTAAAACGAATTGAAAAATGTGGTGAATTTACAACCATATTACTTACAAATTGGACATCTTCTAAAACAGAAAGTTCTCTTAAAAAATATTCATCACATAGAAATATTATTTTAATACAAAATTTTAAAAATGAAATTGTATTTAATCATTATGAACCTCATGGATATTCTACAGATTATTATAAAGATGAACGTAATGAATTCTTTGAAATATTACTTGATGTTTTTGAAAAATCTTATCAAAAATATTACTTGAAAGAATCTTTAAAATCTTTAAAAAAAACTCAAAAAAAACCTAAATACAAACAAATCAAAATTATTCCATTTAATGCAAGTATTTGCTTTGGTATTCAAAAACAATTACAAACAGTTGATGTTGGTTATTGTTCTTTATTTTCTTTCTTTTGGTTATATTTTGTACTAACTGTTTATTTTGAATTAAAATTATTTTTAAAACAAAAAAATAATGAAATGTTTACTATTAATCAAATTGCTCCTATTTTTGAAAAACTATTAATACTTAAATTTAAAAACGATATTAACTCTCTTTATAAAATTGTTATTACTTTTTCTTTTAAATTATTTGAAGATTATTTAAAGAGTGATTTAATTTCAAATATAGATAAATCTATTTTCAATGACATTCAAAAATTAACTACTGATGATTTATGGAATAAATATCCAAATTTAACTGTTTATTATGAAAAATGGAATAAAAAAGACTTGTATTCTGATTCATATTATGATCTTAAATCTTTACCTAAAATATCTTTTAAAGATATACAATCAAAAGAAATTATTGATTCTAAACTTCTTGATGAAGAAGATAAAAATATAAAAAAGATTTTTCCAACTTTATATAAACCTTGTATTTATGATATGGATTGTAAAAATGATAGTTTATTATGTTCATTTGATGAAGAAACAAACGATAAATTATGCAAACACAAAAATAAAAATACCTTATTTTCTTATTGTAAAAATGATTATGATTGTTTTTCTGATAATTGTTTAAATAATATTTGTAAACCATACAATGAAAAACCTATTAAATCAATTGGTCAACCCATTGAAATTAAATATTTAGATTTCCCAGAAACTGAAGATATGGAAACTGAAGATATGGAAATTGAAGATATGGAAATTGAAGATATGGAAATTGAAGATATGGAAATTGAAAATGTAGATAATGGTCAAGAATTTGTTATTGAAAACGTAGATAACGGTCAAGAATTTGTTATTGAAAATAATATTTAAATTTTAATTAAATTTTATATATACATATAATAAAAATAGATATGGTATCAAGAAAACAAAATAAATCAAAAAGAACAAAGACTAATAAATGTAGATTATCTTCTGGTAAAAAAAGTGATATAATTAAAGAAATTAAATGTCATATTAAATATTTAAGAAGAACCAGTAAAAGAGGAGGAGATGATAAAAATTTAGAAGAAAAATCTGCATTTTATTTAAAAAAAATATTACAAAGTTATAGAAAAGCAACTGATAAAATGAGTTTACAAAAACGATCAAAACGATCAAAAAGATCAAAAAGATCAAAACGATCATTAAAATCTTGTACTAAACAAAGTTTAAAAAAGTATAAATCAAGAAATTCACCACCTTATCCAGCAAATAAATGTTGTGGAAAAGTAAAGAAAGGTAATGATAAAAAAATGTATACTTCTATTAAACGTGGTAATTCATGTAAATGGATTATAAAATCAAAAAAATAATTTTATATTAGTAAAAATTAAAATAAAAATTAAAATATTTTTTAATATTAAAATGAGTGATTATTCTTACATAAAAGCAGATAATGTTTTAAAAAAAACAAACTACATTTTATCACATAAGTCAAAAGAAAATTTTGATAAAATAAAATTTAAAACAACTAGAGAAACTATTTTTAATACTGCAATACAAGAAGGTTATATGTTTATTCCGGGTTTAAAATTTAAATCAATTTCAGATGGGACACTTGGTAAACATGTAATAACATCTAGTATCATTCCTGCTGATACAGATTTTTCAACAATTTTAAATGATACTAATAAAAGTTCTACTTCTGATAATATAAATAAATCAATTGCAATTTATTATACTGGAAATTCATCAACTGTTTATTATTTAAGACAATTTTGGTACGAAGATATTCAACCAATAAGACCTGAATTACAAATAAATAATCCAACAGCCGGTATTTTTTTTAGAAAATTAGGAAAAGTTTATGATATTATAAATTCTCCTGAAAGTATTTCAAATTATGAATGGATTAATAATGGATTTCCTGATCTTGGTATTAATAATACAAATAATATAACAAGAACAGAAATATATAATAATGAGGATGGATATCAATTATTAGATAATGTTTACTTTTTAATGGTATTAGATGGAGATAAAACAGTTGGTCCAGCTGGTGGATTTGATGGGGATCATACTACTCTAAATGTATATGGATTAGGTTTTACTCCTTATAAATCTAAAGAATTTATTGATAAAGGACAAAAAGATAAATTAAATCAATTTATTTTATTTAGATTAGAAAAAAACAATGCAGAAAATGGTAATAAAGAATTTCGTTTAAAAGTTTTTCTATATAATAATTGGACAGGTGTTGACTGTGCATCAACTAATAAGAATTGGGGTAAATGGGTATGTGTTACAACTCAGGTTCAAGATTGGACTGATGTTATAGATTTATATAATGATAATAAATTATTTAATTTTGCAAAAGTAGGGAGAGAAGGTGGACAATTTCCAGATCAACTTGCTGGAAATCTTCCAGGTCGTAATACCCCAAGACATAAAATTATACACCCTAATTATAAACTTATTTATAAAAAATTACTAGATTTACCTAATGTAAAACCTTATATTTGTATTTATGGAGTTCCTAATGATGACACTATGATAAATTTTTCAACAGATAAAGGATTATTGC
>Ga0315899_10008287_pt1 | contig 11145 bp, 5 predicted proteins | sample LakEriMetagenome_2_FD_203518 | JGI IMG/M metagenome (GOLD analysis project Ga0315899, IMG submission 203518) | Freshwater fungal communities from buoy surface, Lake Erie, Ohio, United States - Buoy 4 MA112 | ecosystem: Environmental > Aquatic > Freshwater > Lake | place: USA: Lake Erie, Ohio...
TCGTTGCCACCAATGCTTTTGGGATGGGGATCGATAAATCTGATTTGCGATACGTGGTGCACTTTAACACGCCAGGCACAATTGAGGCCTATTATCAAGAGGCGGGCCGCGCGGGGCGTGACGGGTTACCATCGCAATGCGTACTGTTGTACTCCCCACAAGATCGGTACATTCAAGAGTTTTTTATCGAAAACGCCAATCCATCCAAGGAGATCATCGAGAGCGTTTACAAGTTTCTTGTGAGTTATCCAACCGATCCCATTGAGCTTACGGCCGAAGAAATCAAGGAACGAATTAATGCGCCTGTTTCATCGGAGGCTATCAATTCGTGTTTACAGTTACTAGGTCGGACCGAGGTTGTTGAAAGGCTAGAGGTCGCTGGAGGCTTGGCCATGGTTCGCATCGATTCCAAGCTACACACTTTGGTGGATTTGCTTCCGAAGGAAGCGACCGTAAAACGATCTGTGTTGAGGATTGTTGAAAAAGCAGTGGGGGATCGACGAGAAGAGGCGGTTTACGTCAATCCTCGTTGGTTGATGCAACAATTGCAAATGGAGCGGGACACTCTAGCGAGGCATCTACGCGAGTTGTGCAATCTACCAGGCTTTGATTATGTGCCACCTTTTCGAGGGCGAGCGATACATATTCGGAAACGGGATGTACCTTTCAATAAGCTCGGAATCGACCATAAAAATTTAGCGGAACGAAAAAAAGCCGACTACGAAAAACTGGATCGCATGGTGGCTTATAGCCAAACTCGGTCGTGTCGCCAAAAGAATATTTTGGAATACTTTGGGGATGGTTCTGCAAGTGATTGCAAGCTCTGTGATCGGTGCCACGGCAAAGTGGGGTGGGTGCCTCTGCCTGAACTTCCTGTCGAGGTGCAACTCAAGATGCAGTCTAAGCCAAAGAGTTCCGATGCACTAAGGTCCGGAGGGGCCGAATCTCAAGAGACTGTTGCAGAAGTCGAAATGGATGCTCCGCAGGGGGTTGGGGCCGCTGAGAAATCACAGCCATCAGATTTGAATTCTGCACAATCTACAGTCCAAGCGATTTCGAAAGGAGACAAGAAAGGGGGGGGCGCACAATCAAAAAAGAAACCTACAGTTGGTAGAACCGAAACTGTGGTGCTGCTACCTGCCGAGCAAGAGCGCGCGCGTGCGATAGCGAATCAAGTGTTATCGGCGATTGAGCGGACGCATGGCTATTTAAGTAAAACCATTCTATCTCAGTTCTTTGCAGGGACTGACAACAAGGCCATACAAGGGTTGAGACTTTCGCGACTGAATGAGTTTGGAATGTTACAGGGGTGGAAGCGAACACACGTTTCCTCTCTTTTGGACTTAATGCTAGACACGACGCTACTGCTGTTGACTGAGCTTAGGCAAGGAAAAGTAACAGTAACCGTTGGCCCGATTGGATTGGCATGTTTGAACGGAAGTCAAGCGTATCCTGAGCAGGTAATCGAATTTATCCACAAGTCGAATCTCTCCAGTTCTCAGGTAGATGCGAATGGAGCTTTGGGACCAGCCAAGGAACACGTTCGCGATCATAGAAAACAAGAGGTCGCTATTTCTCAATCTGGGCAGATCGCCCCGAGTCACCTAAAGTTAGATTCGAATCTTCCGCCGAAGCATCAGGTTACTGCAAACAATAAGCGTGATGAGCCAATTGCTGCACCGATTCAAACCAATAACATAATCGATGTGGATCAAGATTGTGATTTTAGACGCCAAGAAAACCCATCATCTGATCCAGTAGAGTTGTCAGTTATGCAGAGTTCGAAACCGATCCCTGCTCCACTGCAAGATGATGCAGCACAGGCTTGGTTTGAAATCAGGTCGGGAGATCAATTAGCAGCTCCCCATAAATCGGACGCCAACGCGATAAGAGATCCCATGTCGCCCACGGTAGAGGATTGGTGCTGGAGTGCGAGGCTAGCTCAACATGGTTATCGCCTTGGTGAAATCGCCTTGATTCGTGGAAAGCAACCTGACCAGATCTTAGAGGATTTGTGCAAAGCATTGGATCGGAAAGTAAAAATTCCGATTGATCAACTGTTTGATCGGCGAACGCAGATCTCCATGCGGGAATTGCAATCGTCTGGAGAATCGCCTGGTGGGGCTCCCGCTTCGTTCTCGTCTTTTCCACGCTTGTGGGAGTTCGCAAAGCGATGGGCAAAACTTTAAGAATTAAAGGTGTAGCCAAGTTAGGAGTTTGGGGTAAACAAGCTAAGAAGGGATGGTTTTAAAGCGTCGCTACGAAAATTGCGGCTGTGATCTTACCTGTGGATGTATTTGGTGACGGAGTCGTTATACTTGCGTGGCACCGAAACAAAGACGTGTGTCCTACCACAGCAGTTTTATGAAGTCATCAGCCTCTCCTCGCTTAATCATTACGTCGATCGTTTGCTTGTTATTCAGTTTGCAGCTAAATAGATTGGCCCTTGCAGCGGACCCACCTATTGAGTTGCGATCTGTTACGCGAACTCCTCTAACACGCGCAGTGTCAGGCGGTTTGGTTTCTGTCAGGTCGCTTGTTCTTAATCGTACTAATGACAAGATTCAGCTACGGCTCAGCGGTCGAGTCGATGGATTTACGGATCAAGAACAAGTGCGAGACGTTGAGATTGCTCCGAAATCAGAGTGTCACTTTGATATGCTAATTCGGGTTCCCTCGCAGACCAAGGGGAGCGATCGTATCGAGATCGTTGTAGATGCGATGCAGCAAAGGGGTGGGAATTTTTATCAGCTCGAGGTTGATGGCAAGCCGATGAGCCAGACGTTGCCATTGAGCCTAGACAAAAGCCCCGTCTTTCCGGCGATGGTGATTGATCCCTTTCCACCGAACAAGCCGTTTTGGCATTGGCCCATCGCAGAGCCATTTTATTGCTACGAGCATATCAAAGCCTCATGCATTGACTCTGGTCTTTCGATTCGTACAGCCAATTTCGACGTTTATCCACTGCCGGTTAGTTATCTGGGGTGGGAAGCTATCGATTGGCTCGTAATCGGAGAGGAGGAAACCCTGCGGGATGCATCGACCGTCGAAACGATCAAACGCTTCGTCCAAACTGGTGGTAATTTGTGGGTTATGTTGGATCAAGTTCCTACGGAGCAAGTGCGACCGTTATTGAGTGGTCGTCAGTTATGTGAAACCGTGGATGAGACTGAGTTGACAGATTTTGTAGTCGAGATGGTCTCCAGTACTTCTGTTTTAGCGGAAGCGGATAGAACCGTTAAGGTCAGCACCCCCGTGAAGATGAAGCGAGTTGCAGTGGAGGGGGCGGAGGTATCACACAAAGTTGGAGATTGGCCCGCCGCGTTCCGAATGAGATCTGGATATGGATACATTTATTTCTCCACAGTCGGCAGCCAAGCGTGGATCAAAGAGCGGACGGGAACTAAACCCTACGACTTAAGTATGACGTCTGATTTTCAAAATCAGTTGTGGGCAATTGACTGGGTGCGCGAGGTTTCGAACATCCGTAGCTACCAGCCGTTTTCTAAGGATGAGACCAGTTACGCAGTAGAATTAATTGGATCTCCAGTGCCACCGCGATCGTTGATTGCAGTTTTGCTTTCAGGCTTTTGTTTATTAATCCTCGCGGTGGGCTTGTGGCGGTACAGTGTTGGGGACCTCAAGCAGATGGGATACATTGTCCCCATCGTTTCGGGACTTTGTGCTGCGGGTATTATTATTGGATCTGCATGGGTAAGAAGAGAGATCGAGCAGACGGATTCCCGATTGCAAATGGTCGAGTTGAGCGACGATGGCAACAACGCGTATGTGCGAGAGCACGGGGCGGTCTATCAAACCGAATCATCAGATATGCAGCTAGTTGGTCGAATCGATGGTAGTGGAACTCCCGATTCCTCTGTTACCTCAGGCATAAAGACGCTCGCATCGACAGACATTTTGAACTGGTCGATGCAAAACTCAGCTTGGCCGCCAGGCATTTGGAAGTTTTCGACTTCGGGAATTGTAGAAACGGATTCGATGCGTGCCACGGGGCGATTGACCGAAAAGGGGCTAGAGATTACCCCTCCCGGATCGCTGTCGTTGAGTGATGTCGTTATCAATTTTGTGCCAGGTAATCGAATGATCGCTTCCACGGTTGGCGAGAATATTTTGGTTGATGGATCGCTCAGTGCGTCGGGAGATCGATGGTTCGTTGATACATTGGTAACCAATGAGCAAACGAGAAGGGCTGCGGTTTATCGCGACTATTTTAAGGTAAAGGAACGCGAGACCCGCATGCCTCGCAGGTTGTTGGGATGGAGCAATCGATGGGAGGAATTACCCCAATGGAATCGCAGCGATTTGAAGCAGGCAGGTTCGGCTTTAGTAAGCATACCAATACAATTGATCCCGCCTGTTCCGAATGAGCCCATTCTGATACCGCACGGTTTAGTGACCATTCAGAATTCGCGAGATTCACTATCCTCCTCGACCGCATTTGATCAATCAAAAGGGGAGTGGATTACCGATTCCACCTATGCCGCAGAGGTGGATCTTGAGTTTCGCTTGCCAAAGGAGGCGCTGCCTTTTGCTGCGGATCAAATCGAGATCGAATTGGATATTCGAGCGCCGCGTCGGACTGTAACGCTTGTCTATGTTTCCGCTGGCAATTCGATTGAATTGGGTAAGATTGATAACCCGTCTGTACCGTGGCGTTTCAATGTGAGCGACGAACGTGTGCTGAAGGATTGTGCCGATGGCGTAGTTCGTCTAAAGCTGGTAGTAAGTGAACGAAACGATAAAACGACCGATCCAGGATCCGTGTCGCTTATGAGTTGGCAGGTTAGTCATTTTCATTTAAGTCTGCGAGGCCGCGTCGTGACCGATTCCGACATGGCGGCGGAAGTTATGGGAGCCCCATGAACCATTCAGAATCGTATGTAGTCGAAACAAAAAATCTCACCAAGCGATATGGAGATTTTATCGCGTTGGACGACCTGTCGATCCACGTTAAAAAAGGCCAGATACTTGGATTTATCGGTCCGAACGGAGCTGGAAAAACAACCACTATTAAAGTCTTGGTGGGGTTGTCTCGTCCGACTTCCGGATCTGCATTTATTGCAGGGGTTAATTGCTCGGAGAACGCTGGAAAGATCAAGCATCTAGTCGGTTACATGCCGGACAAATTTGGATCGTATGATAACATGCGAGTTAGAGAGTATCTGGATTTTTTCGGTGCAGTATTTGGTTTGCAAGGCAGTGAAAGAAATAAGCGTATAGACGAAGTTCTCGAAGTAACGAATTCACGTTACATGCAGGATAAATTCGTTGAAAGCTTGAGTCATGGTATGCAGCAGCGCGTGGGGATTGCTCGAACGCTTCTTCATAACCCTCAAGTTCTCATACTGGATGAGCCTGCGAATGGATTGGATCCAAAAGCGAGAATCGAAATGCGCGAGATACTTTTGCGGTTGGCCTCAGAAGGAAAAACGCTCATTGTAACCAGTCACATTCTGCCCGAATTGGCTCGAATTTGCGATACCGTGGCCATCATCACGGGAGGCAAGCTTCGAGCGTTTGGGGCTCTCGACGACGTGATGCGAGATCTATGTCCGACTCGCAGCTATGAGGTCCAACTCCTCTCCGAAATGGATGTTTCTAAAGCAGATTTGATTTTGCGAAAGCATCTCGGTGCGAACGTCGAGTTGCAACTCAGCAAGCAAGAGCGGGTGATCCGGTTTCCAACGTCGGAGTCTGAGCAGGCGTTATCGGAGTTGCTGAAGAATCTATTACAGCAGGGGGTTATGGTGTCACAATTTAGAGAAGTCGTGGGTGACCTTGAGGATGCATTCCTATCAGTTGCCGCGGGGTCGTCGAGTGATACGAAATAGGATCAGACCATGAAAGACGCGATACTGTTTTGGTTGAATCCAATTTTTCGACGAGAGCTTCTGGATCGATTAAGGTCGTGGAAGACTTTGGCGGCTATCACCAGCGTTGCGATTGTCAGTTGCGGACTTGTGCTGCTCCGATGGCCAACCGATTCCACTGTGGATATTGTCAGCCAGGGAGCAGTTTTGATTTTTCGTCCACTTGCGTTTGCCGTTACGTTGGCCGTTATGATGTTGGTGCCCGCTTTTCCCGCGACTTCGCTCGTTAGTGAACGCAAGAAGGGGACTCTCGCTATATTGCTCAATTCCCCAATGACTCCAGTTCAAATCTACCTGGGGAAGCTCGCGAGTAACGTGACTCTAGGTGCGATATTAATGTCTGCGAGTTTACCTGCATTTGCGGCATGTGTTGCGATGGGGGGTGTTTCGATTCGGGACCACTTGGGGCCAATGATTTTGGTCTTCTTGGCGATGTCCTTGCAGTATACTGCAGTTGGTTTATGGATCAGTCAGCGATCTCAGTCTACGGACGCTAGTTTGAGATGGACCTACATTGCCGTACTCTTCTTGGTTCTGTTTTCGATTGCACCGATGGTCTTTGTAGGAAAGCTGGCTGGGCCCAAAGCGTTTGTAGCACAAGCGTTGACGGCTGTTTCTCCTGCTTCGGCGTTGCAGCAAATCACGAGTTCCCAAGGAGCTGCAGCCGTTCTGGGCATCCAGACAGGATGGGGAGCTTTCCTTTTGGCAAGCGTAATAATCACCATTCTATTGGCGGTGATGACATTGCGATCATTGGATCCGGTTAAGCTGGATCGTGCGAGACCCACGGGCAAGATTATCGCCAGAGACGCCAATAAAGCTGGTGTCCTAAGAAGTGTCAATTACATTGTTGACCCCAACAAGCGGAAGACGGGTATTCCTCGTTGGCTGAATCCGATTATGGTCAAAGAGTTCCGAACGAGAAAGTTTGGAAGACTGCACTGGCTAATTCGTTTGATCTTTATCTGTGCGATCGTTTCACTCGGTTTGACGGTGGTTGCCGCGACGGGCACAGTTAGCTGGGGTGTTGCGAGAATTGCCAGCTCGATGGTATTGATGCAGCTTGGTTTATTGCTTTTGGTGGGGCCTAGTTTAGGTGCGAATCTATTCGCATCCGAATTGGAAAGTGGGGGATGGCCGATTTTGCGCACCAGTCCCATTTCTCCGCTGCGAATTGTTTCGGGCAAATTGATGAGCGTTGTTTGGACTTTGTTGTTAGTACTCCTAGCGAGCTTGCCTGGCTATGCGGTCATGAGTTACATCCAGCCTGATTTGAGCGGCCAGGTAAGCAACGTCATGATATCGATGCTGGTCGCGATTGCCCTAGTAGTTTGCATTAGTGCGTGCGTTAGTACTTTTGCCAAATCGACTGCTGCTGCGACCGCAATGAGTTACGGAGTTTTGCTGACTCTTTTTGCTGGTACACTGCTAGTCTGGTTGGCCCAGGGGAGACCGTTTGGGGCTTTGTTTGTAGAACGAGTTCTGATGTTTAACCCTGCTGCTGCCGCGCTCAGTGAGATGAAAGCACCTGGATTTGAAGCGTATCGTTTGGCACCGATGTGCTGGTGGATAGGGCTCGGTATATCGGCAGCGTGCGCGATACTGATGTCGATTCGCGTATGGAAGATGACCCGTCCTGACTAAAAACACGGCAATGAAATGAACCGGATTAATCTCATTAAATCACGAGTGTTGCGTTTTGCGACTGCGGCCACTTTCGCACTTTCCTCATTTGGTTCGCTGAATTCACAGGGGGTGAGCCAAAGCAATTTTCGAACCACAAACCGGTATGAATTGGATCCACCATTAGAGGGAGTCTGGGTTGTATCGGAGCCCCAAAACCCCATACGCGTTGCCTTCAGTAAGCTAGAGTCCAGGGATCTAGAGGTGCAACTCGATGAGCTTCGGCGCATCAACAAGTATGCAAACTTGGTTACGCCTGAAGAAAAAGCTCGCGTGTTGGAATGGGTCGAAAGCAAGCTAAAAGAATTACGGGCAGGCGACAAGAAGCCTGACCAGACCAGCACTCGCCTCTTTAGTCAGGCTTTGATTACAGCCGCCGGGAAACTAGGCGAAACAGCCCAAGCGGATTTGTTATGGGGAATCGCGCAAGACCATTCTGATTTAGCTCTTCAAGTTGAAGAGCGACTAATCGAATGGAAAAGTTCTTTGCCTCTGGCGACCTGGCGAACCCGAATTGTCGATCTAAGTGGCGATTGGCAAGCGATTAGTCTCGCAATACATGGCGTTGACGCGCTTAAAGATTCGGAGTCAATCCCGATTTTGACCGAGCTTCTCGCCAAACCAAACTTGCCGCTGCCAATCAAAATCTTAGGCTCGCGGGTTCTCGGTGGGTTGAAGACAACCGGATTAGAGTCGATCGCACGCGATTTTTTTTCCTCTCGATTCGCTTCCAAAGATCTGATCGCATCACAATTGCTGGCCGAGCACAACAGTCCCGAGGCATTAGCATTACAGCAGGAACTAATCAAATCAGATCAACCCGCAGCAGCACGCATCGCCTATGCAGCAATCAGTAAGTTTCATTTGCAACAAGCGGATCAGCTTGCTCCCTCGATGTTGAACCATAGAGAGGTTACTATTCGTGAGCAAGCCATTGAGAACTTGGATAAGAATCCTGTAGAGACGAATTTACGTCATTTAGGAAGTGTATTCCGTGACTTGCACGTCGGGTTGAGGGACAAAGCTCGCGAGGCGCTCTTTAAGCACGCTGCTGCCCCGGAGTTGAGGTCGATCGTTGATTCGATTATTGACGAGGGAATCGCTGGGCAAAATGATCTTGCCATTGAACAAGCTTTAATCTTGGCAGTTCAGCTCGACCGAAAGGATTTGTGTCCACGATTCTTAATGTTGTTAAATCATGAAAAGGAAATCGTACGAATTCGAGCTGCCTGGGGACTACAGGAGATAGCAACCGCCGAAGATATCATCGTGCAAGTTCTAGAGGTTGTTGCCAAGCTTACAGAGCAACTCAAGGCAGGTAACGGGGTGAGTTCCGCGGAGCGATTGCAGCTCGCTTATTTATTGCACGTTTTTGGCGCAAACAATTATCGTCCTGCTGAGGCTGTACTGCGTGAATACGTTCCAGAGCTAGCTCAAAAAATGACTCCCCATGCTCGAGCTTCTGCAATTTGGTCACTTGGTAAGATATTGCAGGGCTCCAAGGACTCCGCCCTTTCGGCACAGCTCCAAGAGCGATTCTTTGACCAAGGTCCCCCGGATGCAGAGATGGAAAATGTCCGATATGCCAGCGCGATCACCATGGCCCGGCTTGGAGCCATGGAAGATCCGACGATTTTAACGTCTGCTGGTGGGACTCCTCCGTACAAGATGGGGCTCGCCGTGCAATGGGTTATCGAAAATCACGGCAAGTTTACCAAGCCCGAATAATACGAAGTAGTAATCCAACGCGGTATTCTAAACTGGTATCAGTTGGGTTTTGATAAGAGATTTTGCAACCCTTTGATATTCTTATCGAGGCGTTGATATGCATCCTCTTGTGTGTGATTGAGAATACCTATCGGGCCTGAATAGCCAGATTCAGAAATTTGGCGAAACACTTGTGTGTCTCGATCACCTTCACCAATAATTAGTATTTTTTTCCCGATCTGATCGCCATTGGTTTCCATGCCATTAACGTTCAAGGCAAGCAAATGAGGTTTTAGTAGTTTAAGAACCTCGGGTAAACGATCGATTTGATCGTGAGCATGATGAAGGTTGTAGACAATACCGACGTTCGGACGATCGATCGCTTTCACTAAACGCACCATGTTCTCTGGGACGCCAAACCAACCTCCATGATTGTAGAGCGCAAGCGAGCAGCCAATCCGATGGCCAGCTTCTGCTATTGGACGCAGTCGGTTCACTTCGGAATCAATAAATCGATCTTCATCGGCTTTAGACATTTTCACATCGCCCCCACCCATAACCCAAAGTTGGGGTGTAATCTGATGCTTTTCGAACAACGCCAATGTCATCTTGGCCTCCTCGTTTAGGCTTCCAGGAAACCACCATGCGGTAAGTTCAATGTTGTATTTTTTTAACGCCAGAATCTCTTCCTCGAATGTGGGAACATGTTCCGCGCGGTAGTCGTAGGCGAACTTAGTGAATTGGAGATCGGATAGCATCTTGGCCCGTTCCAATGGCGGGCGGTTAAAACTATCAAAGGGAACGATACACCAGGCCATCAAGTTATCTCGGCGAAAAATCTGGGGTGATTCTCCTCTCGGGGCATCGGTTCCTGTGACATCCACAGCGGTCAGAGTGGCGAGGACAAGGCTCCAAACGAACCAAAAACTAGTAATTCTAAAGTGAGTAGAGGCTGGTCGAAACATTGGTAAACCACGAATGGACTTGTTAGGGAGGGAACGTTCACGACAGGGGCAATTCAATGGACTATAACATAATCCGTGGTGTTGGTGTTGAGTCAAGAATAGGAACGAAGTAGCGAATCGGAGCGATGGAGAAATGGGTATCATCCAAAGATTGAGTCCTGTCGACAATCGTGAAACGTGGCGTGGCCACTGGGCAACTCCCTATGAACTAGATGCCGCATACGAGAGGGCCCGCCATGCCTTTCAAGATTGGTCTAGGACATCGATTGCGGAAAGAATCGAATATATTCAGAGGTATTCGCAATCGCTGGAAAAAAACAAGGATGCCATCGCACTCTGTATAACTCTGGAAAGCGGCAAGCCGCTTTGGGAAAGCAAACAGGAGATCATGGCTGCTAGGAGTAAGGTCGATAACTCGATTGACGCGTTGCTAAAAAGGCGATCCGAATCATCCTGTTCGACATCGACCTCAACAAATGTGATTCGATATTATCCTCTGGGAACAGTGTTGGTGTTGGGGCCCTATAATCTGCCTCTACATTTGCCTGGTGCGCATATTGTTCCGAGTCTTTTGGCCGGGAATACAGTCGTTTTCAAGCCGAGTGAAAAGACCCCTGCAGTGGGAGATTGGATTGCCAAATGTTGGAGTGAAGCAGGGCTACCTGTTGGAGTGCTGGAAACGCTTCACGGAGGAGTAGAAGTTGCTCAGCATATAGTTGAAAAACCCGACTTGGCAGGGGTGTTTTTTACTGGTTCCCACAGAGGGGGCGTAGCCTTGCATCGAAAGCTCGCCGGTAGGCCGGATTGTCTGCTGGCATTAGAAATGGGGGGAAACAATCCACTTGTTATCGACGAAATTCTGGATGAGGAAGCCGCCATACAAGTAATTGTGCAGTCTT
>Ga0315899_10008288_pt1 | contig 11145 bp, 4 predicted proteins | sample LakEriMetagenome_2_FD_203518 | JGI IMG/M metagenome (GOLD analysis project Ga0315899, IMG submission 203518) | Freshwater fungal communities from buoy surface, Lake Erie, Ohio, United States - Buoy 4 MA112 | ecosystem: Environmental > Aquatic > Freshwater > Lake | place: USA: Lake Erie, Ohio...
GCGTGTGTGCGTGTATGGATACATGTGTGTGTGTGTGTATGTATATATATATATATATGTATATATTGTAAGTTGAGTAGTATATATATATATATTGTAAGTTGAGTAGTAGTAGTATATATATATATATATATATATATATATTGTAAGTTGAGTAGGTTGATAGAAAGTGAGTAGCGTGAGTAGCTTGAGTTGATAAATAGCGTGAGTAGCGTGAGTAGCGTGAGTAGGTGTGTGGCTTCATGGATATAGTCTAGAAAAGGTATAAAAGGTAGCCAGCAACGGGCTATTTAGATATAGTATAACTCAGGGAGACTATGGGAGGCTATAGTATAGATTAGGGAGGCACGGGAGGCTTCCCTCCAAACTTGTTATATTTTACGTTTATTATGTTACCTTTGGGGGGAAGCCTCCCGTGCCTCTTATAGCCTCCCTACTTTCTTTTGTATTTTCTTTTTACTTTCTAAAATAATAATGTTGCTTGTGGTTCCATCTACTATCGAAGAATTAATTATTGCCTCTAATTTTGCTAATCGTTTTTTAAGGTCATTTATTTCATTCTTTTGCTCCATAACAATTCCATGAAGTTGTTGGTAGCTGATACACTAAGCGTATATATATAATTCTTATAAAAAATATTGAAATCATCTACTATTTTACCATTTACAAAAAAATCATTACCATCTATAACATTATCTACTATTTTATAATTATCATATTTTTCTGTTATAGTATAATTAAGTTCACCTTTATCCATACACACACACACACACACACACACACACATAGCGCGCAATCACGGACCTGTCGAAACTCGAAAGCCTCAATCTATCCTCCAACAAAATCCAAGAGATCCCAGTCTTCCTGACGGCGCTGCATCGCCTAGTCAACTTGGACGTCTCGCACAACCTCATCACGACAGTGCCACGGGGCATCGGCTATTGCGCGGGTCTAGCAGCCTTCAATCTGGAGGGAAATCACATCTTTTCGCCGCCCCCGATGATTCTCAAGATGGGCACCAGTGCCGTTATCGTTTATCTCAGACAGCTTTGTGACGCTGACAAAAACGAGAAAGTCGATCTCCATGGGCTCGATTTGCCATTACTGCCCCAGGAATTGTCGGAACTAAGCCTTGTGAAAGACGTGGACATCTCCAACAACTTTCTCACCTCCATCCGCCCGTTGCAGGTGCTGACGCAACTGACCTCATTAAACCCTAAACCCTAAACCCTATACCTTCTCACCTCCATCCGCCCGTTGCAGGTGCTGACGCAACTGACCTCACTCAACGTGAGCAGCAACCGTATGATGATGTGACACCATGTATGATGATGTGACACTGTGTATCATGATGTAACAGGTGCTGACGCAACTGACCTCACTCAATGTGAGCAACAACCGTATCACGGAGCTAGACGACGATCTCAAAAAATTCCTGCACCTCAACACGCTTGATGTGTCTCACAACCAAATCCGCGAACTGGCATCAGCGATCCGGACCATGACGGAACTGGAGACGCTCAACCTGGCCTACAACCCATTGCACGAGGTGCCGCCGGGGCTATGGTCCTTGTCTCGCCTCGTGAAACTGTCTGTGGAAGGGTGTGACATTCGATTTCCGCCCCAAGATGTCGTGGCAAAGGGGGTCAAGTCGCTGCTCAACTTTCAGCGGATGATCGAGCGCGGCCGTTACACACGGCGGTTGGACCTGTCAGGCATTGGCTTCCACGAACTCGCGGTGCCTCACGATATGTGGGCGCCGCTGGTGGTGCTCAATATTGACCGCAACTATGTTTCGACACTGCCGGGGAAGCTGCAGGAGTGCACGGCGCTGACAGAGCTGCGCGCAGCCAGCAATCAGCTTGTCCGTCTACCCGAGGCGCTGGGCGAGCTCGACACAATCACCTTCCTTGACGTGCGCAACAACGTGTTGCAGTCACTGCCCCAGTCTATCATCCTCCTCCACAAGTGCGAGCGGCTCCGCGTGTCAGGTAACCGTCTCATCGCGCTGCCGGAACCCCTGAATGGCTTGACGGCGCTGATGCAATTGGAGGCAGATGATAACGCGCTGACCTCAATTCCGCAAAGCCTGTGTGAAATCGGCGCCCTCACGCAAGCGCGCTTCAGCCGCAATCGCATCGTGCAGCTGCCTTTGGCCATTGGTAAGCTCACCGCTCTCCAGGTGCTGACCCTCACGAGCAACGCCCTTGTGCGTGTGCCACTCAATCTGCGGCTGCTCACGAACTTAATGGAGTTTGACGCTACAGACAACCCAGAGATGGATCTGCCACCTGTCGCCGTAGTTGAGCAGGGCATTGGTGCCACGCGCGACTTTCTGAAAATGGTGCACGCGACACTCAAGACAAATCAGCTCGACATGTCTGGTTTCGGACTCATGTGGACGCCGAAATTCCTAGCGAGCATGACCGGACTCACGGGGCTGAATCTGAACAACAATCACATAGATGAGCTCTCCACAGTCATTCCCCTCGTCAATTCCCTCACTTCTCTCAGTGCCCTTGGGAACAAGATCAAATATCTGCCCATTGAGATCGGAGGGCGCACCTCCCTCAAGGACTTGCAGGTCGATCAGGAAATCTTGGATTTGTGTGCTACGGAGTTGCACCTCAGTGCGAGTCGGCACGTGCGCGACTATCTCCGGCGTATCCTGGAGGGGCAGGAGTCAAATTCCCTCAAGTTGGACAACATGGGGCTCCAGCAGTTGCCTGACGTGTATGCCAACAGTGATCTTTGGCTGAAATTGATGCACCTGGAGCACATAAGCCTGGAGAATAATCTCCTGCGCGATGTGCAAGTTCTCGCAAACTTGACCCTCCTCAAGACCCTTGAACTCAATGGCAACCAGCTCCAGACGCTTCCTGACTCTTTCGGGGCGCTGACAGCATTGACTCGCGTGTCGCTCCAGAAAAACAAGCTGCACGGGGTGCCTCTCTGCATTCAAAAGTGGTCTTTGCTCAAGGATTTGGTACTGGCCGACAACGAAATTGTCGGGCTGCCTGTGCCGTTGTTTGAGGCGCTCAAGGAGCTCGCAACGCTAGACTGCAAGAACAACAAAATCCACGAGGTGAAGGGCCCCATCTGGATGTTGCCGAAATTACGCATCCTCGATGTGCACGGCAACAATGTTGTGTCGCCGCCAATGGCCTTTGTCCACAAGGGCAAACGGTGAGTCACATCACACTCCACGTTGATGTGTCTCGTGCCGGCGCGCGTCTGCGAGCGCAAGCGCGTGGAAAGGTGTTTGTGAGAGATCCTGTGAATATGTGTGCCGCGAAATATTAACTTGTTAAGGAGCGCACAGGTCCGTGATGGCGTATTTTAAATCTCTGGATACTGCCTCGCGCTCAAAATCCCTCAGCCTGAAGCAGTCAGACTTGACATCGCTGCCGTCGGAGGTGATAGCTATTAAAGGGCTCACCTCGCTAGTGCTCGACGAAAACGAATTGGTCACCTTGCCCGATCACATTGCCCAAATGAAGGATCTTGCCACTTTGTCTGTCAAAAGCAACAGACTCGCCAGTCTGCCGGACTCTCTGTCGGCGTTGGTGAATCTGAAAGAGTTGAATTTATCCGAGAACCAACTGGCACAGCTGCCCATTGGATCGATGATGCAGATGCGCAAGCTCTCGCTGCTAAATCTGGAGCACAATCTGCTGCTGACAGCGCCGTTCGAGTTGTTTCAGACCACGACGCTCAAGAAAATACGCCTCGCGGGCAATGACAACATGACATCTCCGCCGCCAGCACTTATCAACGATGAATCCAAGAGCGAGGCCTTGATTGCATTCCTGCGGCTCGAGGCACAAGCGCTCAGCTCAGGCAAAGTAGTCCTGATAAATCAGCTAGCCTCGTCGTTTCCCATCGAAATTATTCGATTGCCAGTCGTCACGGAGTTGGTCCTTTCGAAAAACCGAATCAAGATGATTTCGGATCATATACAGCACCTGACGAGCATGCATAAGCTGAGTCTGGATCAGAATTTGCTTGAATCCTTACCTGCTGCCCTTGGCTCGTGCATCAATGTGACAGAGATGCGGCTCTCCGGAAACGAACTCTTCTCGTTGCCTGAAGAGCTCAGCAATCTGCAGCAGTTGAATCTACTTGACTTGTCGAAAAACCAGTTTCAAACACTACCCATGGCACTGCGGTCCTGTTCCCGTCTCATGACCTTGCTTGCTAATTACAATCTCATCACCGAAATTTCGCCTTGGATTTCGTCATTGTCGAATCTGCGATCGCTGCAGCTCGCAAGCAATCAAATCACGGCGCTTCCGTTTCAGGTCGCAAATCTCTCGAAGCTACATGAATTGGTGCTCGAAGACAATGACGTCACTTTCCCGCCGTCGGCTATTTTTGATGCAGGACTGGATTCCGTTCGCAACTACCTCCAGAGACTGAGCGAAGCGCCCATCACAAAAACGGTGGATTTCTCGGGTGTGGCAATGTCGTCGTTTTCGTGCCATCCATACATGGCGTCCTTTAGAATTACCAAGATGTCGCTAAAGCAATGTGGACTGAAGCAGATCAAGCCAGATATCTCACACTTGAGCGCGTTGCAGGAGCTCGATGTGTCGCAAAACATGCTAGCGGAGCTCCCGTCCACCATACGCGAGCTCTCGGCGTTGAAGTACTTGAACGCGGACAACAATGCCCTAAAAGAGATCACCAGCGCCGTTGGAGAGTGCCGGGTATTGCGAACGCTGTCGGTGGCAAACAACCAGCTGACGTTCTTGCCGCCGAGTCTCGGCTTTGCAACAAGTCTGAAGGTGCTCACAGTTTCTGGTAACAGTATTGTGTCACCTCCGGACGTCTATTTGCGCAAACGCAGCATGCCGTGGCTGCTGCAGTATTTGCGCGCAAGGCATGAAAGCCAGGTCAGCGGCAGTCTCAATATCACATCCATGTCCCTCTCCGACATCCCGGCCGATGTTTTGAGCCAGGAGAAGCTGCTCAAGTTGAATCTGAACTGCAACGATCTGCGTGACGTTCCGAAGGATTTACAGCGAATGGTCGGGCTGCAGAGTCTGTCGATGACAAACAACAAGTTGATGCGAGTGCCGGATGCAGTGTGTGAGATGACGTGGCTGCAGTCGTTGTTGCTCGACGATAACATGATCAAAGAGTTGCCCATTGCGATGAATACGCTCAACGGCCTCCGTTCCCTCTCGCTGGCGCATAACGCTTTGTCCTCCCTGCCCGTCAAACTGAATGGGCTCTCGAGCTTGCGCCGTCTATGCTTGGATGGCAACACGATGGGCGAGGTGCCACGTTCAATCATGCAGCTTACTGAAATTCGCATCTTGTCAATGCGTGACTGTGGCATTGCGGTGTTGCCCGAAGGCATCACAAATCTCGTCGCATTGCAGGAGTTGCACATGAATGACAACACACTCGAGATCCTCCCGGACCTGTCTCCCTGTGCAGATATGCGGATTATGCGGTTCACCAACAACCGTTTGCAGAAGCTGCATATGTCCGTCGTGGGGCTGATGGAATTACGTGAGCTGTCGCTGATGGGCAACATGATGCAGCGATTGCCGGATGATTTCACGCAGCTGACGAAACTCGAGATTTTGCACCTCGATGGCCAAAACTTTGACTCCATCCCTGCAGATATCACCGAACAAGGTGGTAAGCGGATCCTTGAATACATCAGGAAAATGGCCCTTGCAGACACGACTGCAACGCTGGATTTGTCTGGCATGGGTGTGCGGCAATTGCCATCGGCCGTCATGCTAATTTTGGGCCTGCAGCATCTGTTCCTGCACGACAATCCAATCGCAAGGATTCCACCAATGATTGCGCAGCTGACGAATTTGAAGACACTGACACTTAATCGCACGCGGGTGCACTCGCTGCCGATTGATTTGCCGGAGCTCTATCAGCTCAAGAAGCTCGAATTGGATCTCGAGCAAATGATGTTTCCACCCCTGGAGGTGTGCGAGCTGGGACTCAACGCCATTTTCTCGTACTTGCGCAAATTCTTGAATGGAGCCATCGTCGGTTCTTTGGATCTCAGCAACTCTGGCATGAAGGAAATCCCCTCCGATCTCTCGCTTTCGAATGGCATCAAGACCCTCGATCTCTCCAACAACCGCATAGCGCGCGTGCCGCCGGAACTTTGTCTCCTCACAAACCTCACCGTGCTCAACCTCGACATGAACCCGTTAAGACCGCACGTGCAAGATGTCGTCAGTCACGGGCTCGAGGCGCTGCTCAAGTACCTCAGATCTCTGTACTCGGGTGCGCAGACAGGCAAATTAGATGTGGTGCAACAAAACTTGAAGTTTTATCCTGACGAGATCCTCCCCGAGTGGCACATCACATGGTTGCGCCTGGACGATAACAAAATCCGCCACCTTCCCCGGAAACTGGGTCACCTGACAGACCTCACGACGTTCTCAGTCGTGAATAATCAGCTGGAAGATCTGCCCGAGACTATGGTCGCACTCAACGCGCTTAGCACGCTGCTAATAGACCACAACGAGTTCACGCAGATACCGTCTTTTGTGTGCAAGTTGTCCAATCTGACCGAGCTTTCTGCCACACACAATCGGCTACAGTCGCTGAGTGACGAAATCGGGCGACTGCAGCGGCTCCAGACGATGCGCGTGCAGGGCAATCCCGACTTGACTCATTTGCCGTTCACATTCGGTGGGATGAAGAATCTGAGGCATCTTGAATTTGATACCGAGAGTATGGTGTCACCGGACCGCCAGTTTCAAACCGACCATGCGTCGATTATGGCCTATTTGCAGACGCTAAGCGATAGCATGCTGTCACTTAGTTTGGACCTCAGCAACCGCGATCTCAAGGCGTTTCCTATGGACGTTCTCCTTCTGACTGGATTGACGTTCTTGACCATTGCGCGCAATAAGATCAAGACACTCCCACACAACATGTGCCATCACCTGTCGAATTTGCGCATGTTGGATCTCGAGTCAAACCAAATCGAGAACTTTCCGGACTCTCTCGGTTTCGCTCGCAACCTCACGTGCATCATGGCGCTCGGAAACAGTATAGCTGTTCTTCCCAACAGCCTCGGTCTTGTACACGATCATGGCATGCTCTTGGAGTTGGATCCGGACAAGATCACGACACCGCCGGGCGAGGTCTTTTCGCGCGGCACCAGTCAGGCCCTGGCGTACCTGCGGTTGTTGCAGGATTCCGTGCAGACGCGCACGCTCTCGCTGAGCAAGTGGCGCCTCTCCACGTTGCCCATCGAAGTGACGGATCTTGAGACGCTGACGGAACTTTCAATCACATTTAACAAGATGAAGGTGCTTCCTGCGGCAGTGGGAAAGCTGTCGCAGCTCACCCGTCTGAAGGCGTCGGATAATAATCTGGTAGCGCTGCCTCCGGAGCTTGCAGCTCTCACACGTCTCACCGATCTGGACGTCAGCAACAATCCGCTCGACGCAGGGTTTCCGCCGAAGTCTTTCCTTGACCGCGGGATCGGTACCATGCTGGCGCTCTTTCGCGAAGTCATGGTCTGCAAGAAGATCGGCATCCTCGAGATTGGACACCTGGCTCTCGAAGAATTGCACCTGGAAGCAAGTACGCTGATGGACATGCACAGGTTGTCGCTAGACAGAGCCTCTTCGGTTCATCTCCATCACTTTGCCTTTTCGGCAGATGCAAGTCAATTGACGGCACTCAAGGAAATCAGCGTGTGTGACGCGCAACTGAATTTTTTGCCAGCCTTTATCCCGCTCTGCACGATGATCCAGTCGCTGAATTTGAACAACAATCGATTTTCAGAACTCCCTAAGGAGATTTGCTGGTGTCTGACGATGCTCACGGAGTTGCGCCTGAACCACAACAACATCGTGGAGATAGCGGACAGCATTTCGCTGCTCACCGACCTCCGGGTGCTGGCTCTGGTAGGCAACCAGCTGACGTTTGTGAATGAAGTCATTGCCGAATGCTGCACAAAGCTCGAGGAGCTCCACGTGTCCAACAACATCTTGACGACGCTGCCGCAAAACCTCTCTCGCTGTCACGAGACTCTCAAGATCCTCGATCTCGAAAATAACAGGATGAGCAAGTTGCCCCCCGTCGCCGTCAAGCTCACACAGCTAACGAGCCTCAGACTGTCGGGCAACCCCATCGAGGATCTCCCGCTGGAGCTCGGAAGACTTATGTACCTGAGCGAAATCACGGTGCCGAAGAGCGATCTGGGCAACGTGCCCCGGGACGTCGTGCAAGCTGGTGGCAAGGCCATCATCAAGTATGTCTGCGGCATCAACGATTGCGCGGGTTCGGGGCTGCTGGATCTTTCTAACATGAATCTGCATGTCCTGCCACCGTCCATCCGCGACCTGTCAAGCTCCCTCACATATCTAAAGCTAGACGAGAATCCGCTGAAGCGGCTGCCCAACTGGCTAGGAGAGATGCAGCTACTCTCTCGCATCTCGGTCCGAGGCACCCCCATGCAACGACTGCCTGCCACTCTGGGCGCCGTTGCCTCGCTCGAGGAAGTGGCGTTGGACAGCGACAGTCCCACGCTCCAGTCGCCGCCGCTCGAAGTGGTGGCACGTGGCAACTCGGCCATTCTGTCCTACCTCCGGCGGTCATACTCTGCAGTGATTCATCGGCAGCTGGATCTATCGGGCTTCGGGCTCAAGCAGTTTCCGCTGATGGCGATCAGCACACCGACGACGCTAACGTCCTTGTCCTTGAATGATAATCATCTCGAGGAAGTGCCTGGCGAGGTGGCTACCATCACCGGTCTCGTCATGCTCTCGCTTTCAAATAATCACATCTCAGTGCTGCCCGCACACATGTTCACGAGGATGCCGCTTCTCAAGTCCCTGAATGTCGGCGGGAATCCCCTGGAAAGACTTCCCCTCACTCTCGGAGGGCTATCAAAGCTCGAGTATCTCGAGTTTGATGCAAGCAACGACCTGACCTCTCCTCCGCGAGACATCACCGTCAAGAGCGTCGTCGCCGTCGTAACGTACCTCAAGCGCGTGTGGGCTGGGCGCCACAGCGCCACGCTGGATTTGAGTGGTCTGGATCTTACCGACGTACCGCTCGAAGTCACCACGTGGGCACCTTTTTTTGCTCCGCCCAAAATTCGAGAAGTAGCCGAGGAGGAGGGCGCGGAGGAGGTGCTGGCGATGGGAAGGGAGAAGAAGACTGTGGGCGGTGGTGAGGGGGGGCCTGCAGCTGATGTGAATCAGATCCAGAATGGAGAGGACACTGGGCATGGTGGCGATGAGGAGGAGGAGGAGGAGGCAGTGCGGGAAGCGGCATACGCGGTGAGCGACGAGGCAGGACGAGAGGAGCAGAAGGAGGAGCGCGTCAAGGCATTAATCGCTGCCCCGGACATGCTGGCGGGGGAGCATGCTCCTCTGGAGGTGGATCGGTATCATAACCTGGATGACGACGATCGCTCGTTCGAGCGCGAGGAGGTCTGTGAAAACGGCTGTTTGTGCCTGCTTGCTCGCTGGCATGTGTATAGGTACCATGGCAACACTCTTGAGACGCATGCACGCGGTGTTGAGAGGTCTGACGTTGATGCCACTCCTCTTGTGTGACGAGCGCAGGATTTGGATGTGCCACGGACACAGGCGCTGCAATATACGCTTCGCGCGGGAGAGAACGAGGATGAGGATGCGGCAGAAGATGCGGCGGAGGTAGACAGTCTCGTGTCTTCCGACGAAGACCTGGGCGTGATGGAGGACGAGGACGACGATCAAGGTGTGCCCCTGCCGCCAGAAGATTCGATTTCCGGGTATAAGTCGCTGGTGGCACTGGATTTGAGATCGAACTCGATTGCGACACTCCGAGACGAAGTGGGGCGGATGCAGAGTCTGTGCTGCGTGTACATGTGCCACAACGACATCCGTGTGCTTCCGAATGCCCTTGCGAGACTGTGCAACCTCAAGAATCTTGTCGCCACACACAACTACATCAAGCAGCTGCCGGCGGATTTCGGGGAGCTGAAGGCGTCGCTCAAGATGCTGGATCTGCAGCACAATGAGTTGGACTTATTCCCTGAGTCGCTGGAGCATCTGGTGTCGTTGGTAGAGCTCAACGTCAGCAACAACAAGATTACCAAGATCGAAATCGGCGTCAAAGGCGCGATGCCGGGGCTCAAATACCTGCACATCAACAACAATGCGATCACGAGGTTCGACATCAAGGGCGAGGCCTGCTTCACCAGTCTGCGCGTGCTTACGGCTGTCAGGTATGACTTGTACACACACATATACATATACATATACATAAGTAGTAGTGTAATGTACAATAAGGATGGCGGTAAGTGATCAACCATAAATTTATGAAGTAAAAAGGCGCTCTAACGAGCGCCACCCTTTATTTTACTTCATGAGCTTCACAACCCCGTGCTCCCCCCGTACCGCCATCGTTATTGTACATTACTGATACCATGTTGAGGGTCCATTTGAATTTGAGAATTATATAAACGGTGGATACAAGTGATGAGAATGCGTCGGGTTTGGTACCAACAAACCACCAGGAAGAAGGAACACCATGATTCTTGGCATTCTTAATATGCATCTTTGTTTGTTTATGTTTCTTCATCACACCTATAGCATATGACTTGTTACATAGTTCGCATAGTACAGGTTGTTTTATCTTGCATATGTATTCATATTTGTAATCCATCCTATCTTACTGTAGATATTATATATCATATATCTTTAAGTCAGTTATAAACAAAAGGAATTGGTGAAGGTGTGGTTTCATTAATATATTGGTAATGTACAATAACGACGGCGGTCAGGGGGCAGCACGGGGTTGTGAAGCTCATGAAGTAAAATAAAGGGTGGCGCTCGTTAGAGCCACTTACCGCCATCGTTATTGTACATTACACTACTACTTACATATACATACATAATGCCGCTCATGTATGCATGCAGTGGTTGTCAAACGTGGGCCTGCAACCTCACGTCCGCGTTGTATGGGCGGTGTGCAGCAACGAGATAGTCGACTGGCCCGACTTGACGCAGTCGCGCCGCCTTCGCGAAATGCAGCTGTCCAACAACAACATCCGCAAGATCGGCGCCGAAGTCAAGAATCTGCGCTTGCTCAGGACGTTGGACATGTCGAACAATCAGCTCCACGACCTTGCGGCTGAACTGAGCGAGGCCATGC
>Ga0315899_10008289_pt1 | contig 11145 bp, 7 predicted proteins | sample LakEriMetagenome_2_FD_203518 | JGI IMG/M metagenome (GOLD analysis project Ga0315899, IMG submission 203518) | Freshwater fungal communities from buoy surface, Lake Erie, Ohio, United States - Buoy 4 MA112 | ecosystem: Environmental > Aquatic > Freshwater > Lake | place: USA: Lake Erie, Ohio...
CCACCAACGTGCGAGGACCTTGGCTATCCACCCGTGCCGTAATCCCAGGCATGAAGGAACGCAAATCAGGTCGTATCATCCACATCGCGAGCACGCTCGGATTGATAGGCTTGTCCAACCGCACGCCATATGCCAGCAGCAAAGGCGCGGTCGTGCAAATGACACGAGCAATGGCTTTGGAATTTGCACCTTGGAACATTACCTGCAACGCCATTTGCCCGGGCCCTTTCCTTACCGAGATGAACTATTCAATCGCTAACTCACCAGAAGCCTTGGCAACCATCGTTGGTGCCACGGCGCTAAATCGCTGGGGAGAACTGCGAGAAATCCAAGGTGCTGCAATTTTCCTTGCAAGCCGCGCTAGCAGCTACACGACCGGTAGCATGCTCGTCGTGGACGGCGGATGGACCGCCCGCTAGCGACGGATTCGGAATCGTATTTCCATGGGCCCTACCGTGATCCGCCCTAGGCTGCTTTTTTGAAAAGGCTTAGGAACCGCGTTTCAGCGCGGCGTCATTCCCTCATTCCTTCATACCCTCATTCAGCCGCCAATTTATCGCTGTTGTGCCAAATGGCCAGATCATTCGCTGGCCATCTCTTCGAGAATCCCAAACACCAACGAGGCTTTTCGGGGCAAACTGGCAAGTGAAACCCATTCCTGGTCACTGTGCAATCCGTCCCCGTCCGGTCCCAATGTGTCTACATTCGGAAGGTTTAGCCCTTGCAGTTTGTTCCCGTCGCTCGCACCTCCTGATTCCTTCCATCGAATCGTTTCACCCAACTTAAGAGCGGACCTTTCGACCCGGTGCATCAATTCGGTCGTACCCACATCCTGGATTTTTGGTGGCGCATGGATACTTCCCTGGACGGAAACGGAATAACCTTGATCTGGTACGTTGTAGGTGTCGACCAAACGTTGAACCTCGCTCTCGATCCATCGCTGATCGTCCATGCTGCTTACGCGAACATTCACGCGAGTCACGGCTAGATCAGGAACGACGTTGACCGCATGGCCACCACGGATCCGCCCGACATTCACCGTCACATTAGGTCGTTGTCCATTCAGTTCATGAAGATCCGCGACCATGCGCGATGCATGGACTACCGCATTGCGTCCAGCATTGAAATTTCTACCCGCGTGGGCCGCTTTTCCGTGCACGACGATCGTAAACGTGCCGGTTCCTTTTCGGGACGACACCAAAGAGCCATCGGCCATCGACGGCTCAAACAGCAACGCCCCGCCGAACTCGTGGGCGATCTTGTTCCAAAGCGTTATCGTGGATGGGGACCCGATTTCTTCATCGGGGGTCAAAACAACAGTCAAACGCAACCGACTCATATCGAGGAACTTGCTCGCGGCGATCGCTGCGTAGCGCATCACCACAATCCCACCTTTCGCATCGATAACCCCTGGCCCTCGCATCCGGCCACCCTCAAGATGCGTGCACTTTTGGAAAGGATCTTGAAGCCCGTAAACGGTATCGTAATGGATGGTCAGCAGAACGTTTTTTTCCTTGGGGATACCCTTTCCTGCCCCTCCAAGATCCCACCGCAGCGCAGGTCCCGTGGCGTTGATGGTTTCGTTGCCAAGATCGTCGATCACAGGATAGGTCGGCAACTCGATCCGTTCGCATGGAATCCCGAGAGGCTTGAAATACTGAGTCAGCCAGTCCGCTACACTCAAAAGCCCATCGAGATTATCGGACGATGAGTTCATGTTGCAGAGCGTCTCCAATTCGCTCGCCATTTCATTCGATTGCTTTTTCAGCCATTCGTATGCTTGATTCATCGAAGGATTCATCCCCAAAGTCGTTCAAAAAAGGCCTGTAGGTCTCACAACCGTACCCAGGAATACTTACAATTCCGCCAATCATGGCAACCCCAATTCGTATCCAAAGCGGCCAAAACGCAATCGTCAAAGCGACGGTAAAACTTCAACGAATATCGGAGTGCCAAAAAAGGGGCGAGTTTTTGGTCGAAGGGACCCATGCCTTAACCGAGGCCATCAGCACGAATTGGGATCTGTCAGCGGTATTCGTGACCGACCCATGGATGATCGATAACTCGCACCTTCTCGCTCAACTTCCAAAGTCTACTGCGCAATACGTAGTCACACCTGAGATCCTGGGCAAGATTGCGACGACCAGCACTCCTGACGGGGCGGTGGCAATCGGAAGATTCGGCACCACTGACCGCTCAGCGGTCCCAGTATTCGATCTAGCCCTCGCGTTGGAACGGGTTCAAGACCCAGGAAACGTTGGGACTTTAGTACGGAGTGCAACCGCAGCAGGTGCCGGTCCGGTCTTCCTCAGTCCTGACAGCGTTTCTCCGTATCACCCAAAGGTCTTACGCGCAACTGTCGGGCAGTGGTTCCGCAACCCACCCGTCTCAATCGGTATCGATGCTCTCCTCAAACACACGCGTTCCCTGAATATCCAAATTGCAGTAGCAGATATCTCTGGAACCTCATTTTGGGATTGTGATTTCACGAAGCCGACGTTGTTTGTGCTCGGTAACGAAGGGGAAGGGATCTCAGACGCGGTCCGCACACAAGCCGATACTGTTGTCGCCATTCCGATGAAGATCGGTGTCGAGTCTTTGAATGTCGCGACGACCGGTTCTCTCCTCCTCTACGAAGCACTCCGTCAACGCACAAAGAAACGTTAATCGGACCGCGAACTCATAATCCCGCTTGTCACTTTGATGGCGGTTGGAAGCCCAAACGAAGTTTTCGATTGGGTACCGTTACCTGATGCTGCGCACCATGCATCCTGCCCAATCCCTCCGCTGCCGGATCGTGGAAGTCTCGGGTTCGCCGATACCCTTTGACGAGACGAATACCACATTCCAAATCAAGCCATTCTCGGGCGGTTTCTTGAACGCTCAAGGTTCTCTGCTGGATCAAAGAATGGTCGCTGCTTTTCGTTTCGCCAACATCCTCGACAGTCCCTTCCACAAGTGCGGACTTCGGTAAACTCGCGACGTATCCCTCCGCATACGAAGCGCCGCTACCACGAGCGTACCCGCCGTATAAAAGCTTTGCGGCACTCGCGATCGTCAGGAGCAACTCACGAAATAACTGGATAGCATTGTCGACATCGAATTTCGGTCCATAAAAAAAGAACAAGGTGCGATGACCTTGCCGGTTGTAATACCACTGAGTCATCGGAAAAATATGGTCAGTCACGTAAAACGCCAAATCCTTCTCCCACGCCAATGCACGGGAGCCGTTGACCGCACAGGCGAGACGCGTGTGTTGAGTCGTGCTGTCGACCTCCTGGCCTGTGATGTCTTGACGCGTTAGGTTGTGTCGCATCAACAGGCTCTGCATCATTCGCAATGCATTCTCACGCTCGCTCTCGGTCGAGGCATGATTGCGGGCCGTATTATCGATGGCCCGAAGACGCTGAATAATCTTCTCAAATTCCGCTTGGGTCAAATCGTTATCGTGCCGTCGTGTTGTCGGCCCATCTCCGCGCTGCACAACTGCATTGGAACCGGGCGTCCAAACCGCATTCACCTCGTAAGCCATCTCTTCGCGAGGATCCCAAGTGTCATGCAAAACACCATCGAGCACCGCAAAAACATGGCCATTCCCGCGCCGTCGCTTTTTGCACTCGATAATGCTCGTCCCGGGAGGAACCAAGAAATCCTCAACCAAGACACCTGTTGTCGCCTGACGTTCCCAACCGCAACGGGCAAGGTACTGGCAGGTTACCGAGTCGACCATCCCGGCGCGAGGGCTCATCCCGGCCATCTTCGATAACTCGTTATAGACATCGCGGTAAACCAAGCCGGTCGCTATGGATATCGCGCGAGTAACGCAATCTCCCGCCAACCCAACGAATCCACAACTGGACCTACCACCGTCATTCCAGTAGAAGCGCTGTATGCGTTCCATTCCAAACTCCGTGGACTCTATACCCAAATACTCCGTTCAAAGATGCTGTGAAACCATGTCACTCGGCACCGTTGCGAACTGCTCGCCTACCCTTATAACGGACCACGACGGGGTTGTTCAAGTCTTTGAGCGATGGTTTTTCGACGAGTTGCCGCAACAAAGCTCGATTCGATTGCGAGTATCGAAGGCAATCGACCAACTACGCAGTGAAACGACCTTCGCGGGGCGCATTCTCGCCACGTGCTTGCACCGAAGATTTTTCCAACCAGCTCCCATCCATCAAACTTTCCAGCGTCTTATCAAGGGAGTTCAATCCATGACTGATGTTCTGTGCAGTTCTCGAAGGCAACAACCCCAATGAATCAAACCAAGCTGGATGCACCATCCCCAAAGCAGCTTGGCATACATCGCGACTCAACTTCGGAAATACGGTTTCGGTGCTGCAGTGAGTGCTCACCCACTTTCGATTCCCTGCCAATAGAAGAGACCAAACGGTCGATGCCGCGTCCCCCAAACTGCGGTAACTGTAATCCTCCGCGAACTCCGCGACGCGCTCTGGAGAAAATGCGTACTCATCGGCTGTACGAGCATCACCGAAGAAACCGATCAACATATCGGTCCAATGTTCGAGGTAGGATCGTATTCGATTCAACCGATGGGCGGACGCCTCCCCTTGATCGATTCCCTCAAGGGTCCAGCGCAGGCATCTCTGGCGGACTTCTTGATGTGCCGTAAAGACATTGTGCATGATCGCGCAGGAATCAGGATCGATTTCTCGATCCTCCAATCGACTCGCAACTGCCACACAAATGCGGCTCAATGGCTCCGCCAACAAGATCTCCTCGATCAAACTGCTCATCTTTTGCCAACCGAAGGCCCGCCGCGTCCCACTCGGTGAACTAATCCGCAAAGCCAATTCCGTCAGCATTCCATTCCATGCGTTAAACCGGACTCGATTTCGCAGCCAATATTCCTGCACTGCTTCGGTTCGCAGAGGATGCTGGGATCCCACCAACATCGACCCGTGGTATCCCCAAAGACTTGCTGATTCGACTAACCACCCTGGGTTCATCTTCATTTACCGTAGATTCGTGTGCGGGATTTCGTGAGATGGGACAACTCCTCCTTTCCACGATCCTCGAAAGGCGCACCGATCTCAATCGTTTTGCGATCCAATCGGCACAATTTCCAAGAGCAGCTAGCGATCCCGTCATCATGATCGATACAACCATCCAAAACCGGTTGCATCGACTCTGCCGAAAAAGCACCCTTTTGAACGCCGCAATTTAACGCGACTGGCAAAATTTTCCGGCATCTCCGGAATACGCGACCTATAATCGCTCGAGGGAAATTAGGTTCTTTCAGCGACAGGAATTAACTTATGAATTTTCGAGCCATCGTTGCCGTATTCGCCGCCGCTTTTATCGTCGCGGCTATGTCTGACACCGCCTCTGCCAAGCAGTACGTCAAGAACGTACACGGCCGACAAGTTGTCGTGCACACAAGTCCCATTCCGGTAGTCTTACACCGTTTGGTACCGCCGCAACACGGCCGCCATGTCACCGAACGCGAATTGCAATCGGGCCGATTGCCAAATCCAGGTCGATAGCCAAATCCAGGTCGATAGCCCGGAACCTCACACACCGCAATGAAAAACGCCCGGTCTAGCGAGAATAGCTGTACCGGGCGTTCCGTTGGTAGGTCGATTAACGAACTGGGGTTTGTCTATTGGCCAATCTTTGCGCTCGACGCCTCTGCGTCCACTTTGACACGTACCGATCCCTCGCCCACTAAATCGCGGTTCACCCCGACAAAGAGCCGATTCTCTCCTTCGCCAAACGCGATCTTCACGCGATTGCCCTCAACCGGGATCGGTTTGCCATTCGCCCACAACGAGATGGCTCCCTTTGGCGTTTGACCGAGATCGATTACAAGGTCACCTGCGCGAGCAATGTTCAGCGATGTCCTCAGGAACGTATAATTGGGTACGCCTGGATGGGGCCGGAATGTCGCCAATCCACGCATAGGAGCCTCCCCAGAGACCAGCGCAGGAAGCGATTGCCAAGTAAAGACGGATTGGTCGCCAACGATCGAATCCAAGCTGGTTCGATTGAACAGAACCAACGCCTTCTCAGTCCATGCGAGCGACTCCCAATTCCGAATCGAACCATCCTGAGAAACCAACATCTTCCCGTCAATGCGCCCCATCTCGATGATGAAACGGAGCAAGTCGACGGCTTCTTCCTCACTGAGAGAATCGAGCAGCCCGTCGGGCATCAAGGAACGTGAGTCTTTGATATCGGTGATGTCCGATTTGTCGATGGCTACTTCTTTACCATCGGCCAACCGCAGGACGACTTGGTCGTCCGATTCGCGAATCGGGATACCCGCGAGGACTTCGTCGTTATCCGTCTTCACGACCTTCGCGTTGTACCCTTCCTTGACCTTGGCAGCGGGATTCAGCAACGCCTCGAACAGATAATCCGCTGGGGCTTGTGCGCCGATACTGGTCAAATCGGGCCCGACCAGCCCTCCTACACCGCCTATGCGGTGGCATTGCACACACTGCAACTCCGCCCGACGATAAATCCACTCTCCACGCGCAGGATCCCCCTTCGTCTTCGCGAGCTCCAGCCAACGATCGCGAAGTGAATCACTGGCTTGCCATCGATTCTCCTGAAGCTTGCCTGCCGCATCGATCGCTCCGAGCAAATCGGCACCTGCATTCATCTTCCTCAGTGCAGACTTGAGCTGCCGAGCCGCCCCCGGGTCGAGCGTCTTGCCTTGGATCGACGCGAGCAGGTTTGCGGCGCCGTCTTTGCGTCCGAGCAGATTCGCTGCAAGATTCGCAAACGCATCAGCACGACTCGGGTCTTTGCTCATTCGGTCGACCAACGCTCGCGCTGCACCACCGAGATCGACATCGCTTTGAGCCGATATCGCCGACACGGCGACAGCTCCGTTTTCATCCGAACCCAATTGTTGCAACAAAGCTTTCGCAGCGTCGTCTCCAAAGTTCGAAACCGCTGCGATCGCAGCTTGTCGAACCACCGCTGAGCTACCTGGGTCATTCGCAACGGTTTCCAGCCAACCACGCGCATCTTTGATCCGCCATGGTCCAAGGGTTCGAATGGCGACAACCGTCGCAGCATTCGGGTCCAGTGAGTCCCCCTTCTTGTCTGACGCCAATGCAGTTTGTGCCAGCTTCATCAACGACTTCTGGGATGGTTCGTTCAGTCCCAAGGCTTCCTTGCGGCGCAAACTACTCTCAAGGATCCCTTGTAAGAGCGTGCCTCGCTGGGCTTCGTTCGGCAACGCCAACGGCTTCTCTTCATGGAGCAATCGATCTACAAGCCGGGTTTGCTGTGTTCCGTTTCCAAACTCCGCGACAAGCTTCGCGAGTTCAGGCTTCGATGCCAGCCCGCCAACGTCATTCGCTGCAACAGGCTCATCCAGCATATTCAGAATTGCGTCAACCGTCGTTGGATCCTCTACCGCTCGCATCGCAAACGCGATGGATCCCGGATCATTACCGAATCGGAACTTGCCGCTCCGGAACTCAGGTAGCCACTGCGGCGCCAAATCCCTCAAGGTCTGCCACAACGCAAAATCTAAAAATCGATCCATCGGCTTTTTGAGAATTGTGCATGCCGCATCAGCAGCTTCCGACGACGGCAATTCGGACAACAATCGGACAGCTTCCAATCGCACGCGAGGATGATCGTCGCTGGCCAGCTTGCGACCGAGCGCCGTCCACTGCGAGACCTGTGACGGATCCAAATTTCCATACTGCTCGGACTTCACCCAGCGAATAATATTCGAAATCTGATGCGTGTACGCTGCTCGCAACCGACCATCTTCCGCAGCGATCAAGCTCTTCTGCAGTCGGTTGTCGAATACACCCAAGCCCTCCATGACCCAAGCCAACTCTAATTGCTCGAGCCCACGCTTCGGATCTGCAGCCGCCTCATCGATCCGCTTGGATACCGCTTGGCGAACCTCGTCGCTTCGCTGAATGCCGACGCGAAGTGCTTGACCGGCAAACAAGCGGACCAAATCCGCGTCATCCTTGAGTCGTTCCAAATTTTTTCCGACCGGATCCTTTGCCGTGATCGACTCCGACGCGACCGGCTTCTGATCTTTATGCGTCAACCGCCAGATCCGTCCATGGGTGCGATCTCTGCGCGGGTCCCGGAAATCGACTTCACCGTGCTGGATGATCGGGTTGTACCAGTCGGCGATGTACAGCGCTCCATCGAGTCCCTGCTTTGCATCGATCGGACGAAATGCGACGTGAGGGGTTTTTATCAGCTCCGGCTGCTGTACCGATTCATAGCCACTGCGGTCGTCGGATACCTTGAATCGACACACGCGATGCGCTCGAAAGTCGTTCGTAACCATGCTGCCACGTACCGATTCAGGCCAATGGCTTCCCGACAAGATTTCCAACCCACAATGCTTGGGACTTCCCGGATTCAAGCCGGTCATCAATCGCTTGGCTCCAACGGCCGTCACAAAGACGCTACCTGGAAACGCGTAATTGATCCCTTCGCCGTAAGCACCATCCGTCGCGAACATTTGTCCGTAGCGATCGAAATGCACACCCCAAGGATTCACAAAACCGCGCACGACAACCTCGAGCCGCTTGGTTGGCGGATGGTACCGCCATATCCCACCGCCATTCAAACGCTGCACACCCCATGGGGTTTCGATGTGGGAGTGGATGTAAATCGATTGGTTCATATAGATCCAACCATCATGCCCCCAGCGCAACGAGTGGAGCAAGTGGTGAGTATCCTCCGTTCCAAACCCAGACAGGATCACTTGACGTTCATCAGCGACCAAATCCCCGTCGGTGTCGCGGAGATACAGGAGTTGGTCGCTATTGACGACATACGCGCTCGCGTTGTCCCCATCGTTTCCAGGCAACACCCCAGTCGGGATCAGAAGCCCATCCGCAAAGACAACGGTCCGTTCGGCTTTCCCATCCCTGTTCTCATCGATCAAGATCAAGATCTTGTCGTTCGATGGCTCGCCAGGCTTAATCTGGGGATACGTCTCGCTCGACGCGATCCATAAACGATGTTGATTGTCCCAGTTCATATGGATGGGTTTCGCCATCGCTGGATCCCCAGCGAACAACTCCACTTTCCAACCATCATCGATTTGAAAGGTTTCCAGTTCCAACTTTGGGTCTGGAACAGGAATATCCTTGAGCTCGCGCTGTGCGTACGCTGGTACGCTCGACACACTGAGACTGCACACAAGGCCGAGAGCCATTAATGGAAAACGGGAACGAATCCAATGCATCGAAACACTCATCTTCGTGTTTTTCAGGGTAAGGTAAGTGGTGAGGTGAGTAAGGATAAGGAGGGAGCAGGCGCGGTGGGCCTACCACAGCGAACACGACCGAAAAAAGCGATCGGTGATTTGGACGCTGCACGGCCCATTGTACCTAACCCATAATTTTGAATTGGTTATAATCGAGCCCTCAAAGGATTTTTTTCAAGGACGCTAACCCCACGAGTCCCATTCATGACTGCGCCGTATTACTGCGGATTTGATCTCGGTGGAACCAAGATGCTCTGCGTCATTCTCGATGAAAATTTCGAGGTGATCGCTCGCAAACGCAAGAAAACGAAAGGGATGGAGGGAGCACAAGCGGGTTTGGTGCGTATCGTCGACACCATCCGTGAAACGATCGCAGAAGCCAACCTGCCTCTCGACGGCCTCAAAGCCATCGGTATCGGCGTCCCTGGCCCCGTCGATATGGATAACGGAATCGTTCACGTCGCGGTCAATCTCAAATGGAAAAACGTGCCGCTCGGCAGTTTACTCCAAGATGCTTTCCAGTGCCCTGTATCCGTCCTCAATGACGTGGACGCAGGAGTCTATGGCGAGTTCCGTGTCGGTGCCGCCGTCGGAGCCCATAGCGTCGCTGGCATTTTCCCCGGAACCGGAATCGGTGGCGGCTTTGTCTACGACAAACAGATCCTCCGAGGCAAGCGGCACACCGGTATGGAGATTGGGCATACGCGCATCGCCTCCACGGACCACACCAGCGGAATGCGTATGAGCGGAACACTGGAAAGTGAAGCCAGCCGACTGGCAATCGCTGCAAACTGCGCGAAACTCGCGTATCGCGGTGACGCCCCAACCCTTGCCAAAACCACCGGAACGGACCTTTCCGAAATCCGCAGCAAAGCCCTCGCCGCCGCAGTAAAAGGTGGTGATGAGCATGTCGAGCAAATCATCCGCCGCGCTGCCCGTACCGTTGGCTATTCGGTAGTAAACCTGATCCACTTGCTAACACCGGAAATCATTGTACTCGGAGGCGGCTTGGTGGAAGCCCTCAGCGATATCTATCTCGAAGAAGTCAAAAAGACAGTCGAAGCGAACGTCCTTGAATGCTACGCCGACACGTTCAAAATCAAACTTGCCAAACTCGGTGATGACGCGGGCGCTATCGGCGCCGGGATCTGGGGCTCGGAACATGCAAAGATGCTTCCCGTTACAACCAATCCCACAAGCGCGTGACCTTAGGGTGTGGTGAGCAATTCGCTTTGTTGTTTCTTTCTCGCGACGGCATCTGACAAACAACGACCTTCATCATGCTCAACCACCACGACGAATCAGTACCATCGTCCGCTCCGTTCTTCCGGAGACGCGCTTGGATCCTCCAGTGCCTCGCGGCCAGCGGTGCACTAGCCACCACTGGCCACGCAAACGCCCTCGCAGTCTCGCTGAGCACACTCTCACAAGACCCTGAACCCAAGAAAGAATCGGATGCCCCTCCGTTCACCAAGGAGATGATTCGCAACGCAGGCTGGTTGTCGCGCGTGCCACTCACCGACGATCAATGCGAAGCGATAGCGGCCAGCCTTAACGCGAAAAATGCATCGGTGCGATCGCTCCGGTCCATGCCCATCGATGACAACACCCCAACTGCGATGACGTTTACCCCATGGTTCTTTGCCAACCGGATCTCTGAAAATCCACCTACATCGGTCGCAAGCACACCAAAAACGCTCGCGTTGCCCGAATCTATTCCTGAGTTTGCGACGATCGATGAATGCGCGTTCTGGTCCGTACGCCAACTCGCCGCAGGCTTGAGGGGTAAGAAATTCACAAGCGTTCAATTGACTCAGATGTACTTGGATCGCCTTCGAAAATACGATCCACTCCTTAAGTGCGTCGTTACCTATAACGATCAAGCAATCGACCAAGCCCATCGCGCAGATATT
>Ga0315899_10008290_pt1 | contig 11144 bp, 8 predicted proteins | sample LakEriMetagenome_2_FD_203518 | JGI IMG/M metagenome (GOLD analysis project Ga0315899, IMG submission 203518) | Freshwater fungal communities from buoy surface, Lake Erie, Ohio, United States - Buoy 4 MA112 | ecosystem: Environmental > Aquatic > Freshwater > Lake | place: USA: Lake Erie, Ohio...
TGTGGCCGCTGGCTTTGAGTTTGGCCGCGGCCAAAGCGACCTCAGGCCATGTTTGAGGCAGCTTGTCGGTCGAAACGCCAGCTGCCTTAAGGGCATCCACGTTGAACCACATCACGGTGGTTGAGCTGTTGAACGGGAAAGACATCATTTGGCCGTTGGGCGCTGTGTAGTAACCGGACACGGCGGGCACATAGGATTTGGGGTCAAATTTATAACCTGCATCGCGCATGATTTTTTCTGCTGGGATCACCACGCCTTTGGAAGCCATCATCGTGGCAGTGCCCACTTCAAACACCTGCAAAATATGTGGGGCATTGCCAGCGCGGAAGGCGGCCACGGCGGCCGTCATGGATTCGTCGTAGTTGCCCTTGAAGACGGGCACAATTTTGTAATCTTTTTGCTTGCCGTTGAAATCTTTCGCAATGTCACCGACCCATTCGCCAAGGGCGCCAGACATCGAGTGCCACCACTGAATTTCAGTTTGGGCTTGTGCGCTGAAGCTTGCAAATGCGGCCACAGCGACAGTGGCAAGTGTTTTTTTGTAGTTCATAAGTACTCCTTTGAGTGTTGGATCAAACATGAGCATAAGTTCATGATTTGCACATCCTATTACTGTGTCATGAAGCTTTGGTGACAAACTGAGCTTTCCATCATCAAACTCAATGTCTGGGGTCACTGTCCCCACCCTTGGTGCGTGAATTAGCCCCTGCAGTAAAATCTCACTCATATCTAATGAACGCTCCAACCACTCTCCAACACCTCCTGCAGGCTGACGATTCGTCACCCCGCTTGCGCGAAATTCCTTACAACTACACCAGCTTCTCCGATCGAGAAATTGTGATTCGTTTGTTGGGAATTCGTGCCTGGGACCTGCTCAATCAACTGCGAGACGAACGCCGCACGGGCAGGTCTGCCCGCATGCTTTACGAAGTTTTGGGTGATATTTGGGTGGTTCAGCGCAATCCCTATTTGCAAGACGACTTGCTGGACAACCCAGGCCGCCGAAAGCAGTTGGTAGAAGCTTTGCAACACCGCTTGGGTGAAGTTCAAAAACGCCGCACACCCGAAGCAGATACTTTGCGAGACGGTTTGGTGGGTGAGTTGTTGGTGTTGGCGGGCCATGCGGTCAAATTGTTTGATCAAACTTTTACGGCCATGGCCCAGTTGCGCCGTAAGACGCAAAAAGGACTCGGCAAGCACACAGCCAAAGACAACATCAAATTTGATGCCTTGTCTCGCGTGAGCCATGTCACAGATGCCACTGACTGGCGTGTTGAATATCCTTTCGTGGTTCTAACCCCTGACACAGAAGCCGAGATGGCCAATTTGGTCAAAGCTTGTTTCACCTTGGGCTTGACCATCATTCCGCGGGGCGGCGGCACAGGCTACACCGGCGGTGCCGTGCCGCTGACTTGGAACAGTGCTGTTATTAACACCGAAAAACTCGAGGCCATGTCTGGCGTCGAGATGCTTCAGTTACCCGGCCTCGACAAACAAGTGCCCACCTTGTGGACCGAAGTGGGCGTGGTCACGCAGCGCGTGGCCGATGCCGCAGAGCGCGCCGGTTGGGTGTTTGCCGTTGACCCTACGTCTGCTGAGGCCAGCTGCATTGGCGGCAACATAGCCATGAATGCGGGTGGCAAAAAGGCCGTGTTGTGGGGCACTGCACTCGACAATTTGGCCAGCTGGCGCATGGTCACGCCCGATGCGCAGTGGCTCGAGGTGACCCGCTTGAACCACAATCTTGGCAAGATTCACGATGTTGAAATGGCCAGCTTTGAATTGAAATATTTCGAAGCCAACGGCACCACGCTGGTACGCGAAGAAAGACTCGACATTCCTGGCTCGACCTTCCGCAAAGAAGGCTTGGGCAAAGATGTGACCGACAAATTTTTGGCAGGTTTGCCAGGCATTCAAAAAGAAGGTTGCGACGGCTTGATCACCAGCGCGCGCTGGATTTTGCACCGCATGCCCGACCACACGCGCACGGTTTGCATGGAGTTCTTTGGCAACGCCAAAGACGCTGTGCCCAGCATTGTCGAAATCAAAGATTTCATGTTTGCCGAACAAAAACGCTCAGGCGTGTTGCTGGCGGGCCTAGAGCATTTGGACGATCGTTATTTGCGGGCAGTGGGCTACACCACCAAGTCCAAACGCGGCGGTCTCCCAAAAATGGTATTGGTTGGCGACATTGCGGGCGACAACGCCGATGACGTGGCCAAAGTCACTTCTGAAGTGGTGCGCATTGCCAACTCACGCAGTGGAGAGGGCTTCATTGCCGTGAGCCCTGAAGCGCGTAAAAAGTTTTGGTTAGATCGGAAAAAAACAGCGGCCATTAGCAAACATACCAACGCCTTCAAGATCAATGAAGACGTTGTGATTCCCTTGCCGCGCATGGCCGAATATACCGACGGCATTGAGCGCATCAACATTGAATTGTCCTTGCGCAACAAGATCAAGTTGTGCAACGAGTTGGAACTCTTTTTAAGCAAGGGTAATTTGCCTTTGGGCAAAGACGAAGATACGAGCGAAATTGCTTCTGCAGAATTGCTAGAAGAGCGCGTTTCACAAGCTTTGGCGGTGGTGCGCGAAGTGCGTGAACTGTGGCAAGGCTGGTTGCACGGCGTGGAAGCTTTATTCCCTCAGTTGCAAGACCACACCTTGCGTTCCAGTTGGAAAACGCAAATCAAGACAAGCTTGCAGACCATCTTCACGGGCGCTGCCTTCCAGCCTATTTTGGATGAGTGTGTGGCCATTCACAAACGCATCCTTAAAGGCCGCGTTTGGGTGGCTTTGCACATGCACGCGGGTGACGGCAATGTGCACACCAACATCCCAGTCAACTCTGACGACTACGACATGCTGCAAACCGCGCACGAAGCGGTTGCGCGAATCATGGTTTTGGCGCGAAGCCTCGATGGGGTTATTTCAGGAGAGCACGGCATTGGCATCACCAAGCTACAGTTTTTAAGCGATGCCGAACTCAAGCCATTTGCCGATTACAAGCAGCGCATTGACCCTGAAGGGCGTTTCAACAAAGGCAAGTTGATGCGCCGAGTGCAGGCCCCCGAAGGCATGGACATTCAAGCCGATTTGACCAATGCCTACACCCCCAGCTTTGGATTGATGAGCCACGAATCGCTCATCATGCAACAGTCAGACATTGGCGCCATTGCCGACAGTGTGAAAGATTGCTTGCGTTGCGGTAAATGCAAGCCCGTTTGCGCCACGCACGTGCCACGCGCCAATTTGCTTTACAGCCCCCGCAACAAAATTTTGGCCACTTCACTGTTGGTCGAAGCCTTCTTGTACGAAGAGCAAACACGCCGCGGTGTGTCCATCAAGCACTGGCAAGAGTTTGAAGATGTGGCCGACCACTGCACTGTGTGTCACAAGTGCCTTTCACCTTGCCCCGTCAAAATTGACTTTGGCGAAGTGTCCATGCACATGCGCAATTTGTTGCGCAAGATGGGCCAAAAAACATTCCGTCCCGGCAATGCTGCGGCCATGTTCATGTTGAATGCCACCAACCCTGACACCATCAAGCTGGCGCGTGCTGGCATGGTGGGAGTGGGTATGAAGGTGCAGCGCATTGCCCACGACTTGCTCAAAACCTTTGCACGCAAGCAAACCAAAGCGCCACCTGCCAGCATTGGTGCGGCGCCCATCAAAGAGCAAATCATTCACTTCATCAACAAGAAGATGCCAGGTGGCTTGCCCAAGAAAACGGCTAGAGCCTTGCTGGACATTGAAGATCAAGATTACGTGCCCATCATTCGCAACCCGAAGACCACCACCTCCGAGACAGAAGCGGTGTTTTACTTCCCCGGTTGTGGCTCAGAACGCTTGTTCAGCCAAGTGGGCTTGGCTACGCAAGCCATGCTCTGGCATACCGGTGTGCAAACGGTTTTGCCGCCTGGTTATTTGTGCTGCGGCTACCCCCAAAAGGGCAGCGGCCAGTTTGACAAGGCCGAAAAAATCATCACGGACAACCGGGTCTTGTTCCACCGCGTGGCCAACACCCTGAACTACTTGGACATCAAAACGGTGGTGGTCAGTTGCGGCACCTGCTATGACCAGTTGCAGGGCTATGAGTTCGACAAAATTTTCCCTGGTTGCCGCATCATTGACATCCATGAGTACTTGCTTGAAAAAGGAATGACACTCAGCAACAACGGCGCCTACCTGTATCACGATCCGTGCCACAGCCCCATGAAGTTGCAAGACCCCATGAAGACCGTCAAGTCCTTGTTGGGCCCACAGGTTTTGAAGTCCGATCGCTGCTGCGGCGAGTCGGGTACTTTGGGTGTCACGCGCCCTGACATCGCCACGCAAGTGCGTTTTCGCAAGGAAGAAGAAATACTTCAAGGCGAAGCCCAATTGCGTGACAGCGGTATGGTTGGCGAAAAAGAAAACATCAAGGTCTTGACCAGTTGCCCAAGCTGTTTGCAAGGCTTGACGCGCTTTGGTGACGATCTGAAAAATGGCTTGTTGGAAGCCGATTACATCGTGGTGGAAATGGCCAAACACATTTTGGGCGAGCAATGGATGCCCGAGTATGTGGCCGCCGCCAATGCAGGCGGTATAGAGCGCGTTTTGGTTTAACGACAGTATCACGAAAGAAAGCCTTATGGCCGGATTGACATCAGGTGCGCCCACACCACAAGCCTTGACCCTTCATGGGCAGAGTCGTGCTTTAGAGGTCAGTTTTTCGGATGGTCAAACTTTCCGAATTCCCTTTGAACTCATGCGCGTTTACTCGCCATCTGCAGAAGTACAAGGCCACGGTCCTGGGCAAGAGGTGTTGCAAACAGGCAAGCGTGAAGTTGACATTGTTGAACTGGTGCAGGTCGGCAATTACGCGGTTCAGCCTACTTTTTCAGATGGCCACAACAGCGGTATTTTTTCTTGGGACTATTTGTACCATTTGGGCTCGGAGCAAGACGGTCTCTGGTCTCAATACAACGAACGCTTGCAGGCTGCGGGTGCGCAACGTGACGATGCCATGCCAAGTGCGGCGGGTGCATCGTGTGGCCACTCTCACTGATGGGATTTAGACAATGAGTTCAACCCACTTCGGTTTCAAAACTGTCGATGAGCAGCAAAAAGCCAAGCATGTGCGGGGCGTTTTTGACTCTGTGGCGTCCAAATACGACATCATGAACGACCTCATGTCTGCAGGCATGCACCGTCTTTGGAAAGCCTACACGCTGCAGGTGGCCAACCTCAAGGAGGGCGACCAGGTGCTCGACATTGCAGGCGGCACGGGCGATTTGTCTTTGGCATTCTCAAAAAAGGTGGGTGCATCGGGTCGAGTGGTTCACACCGACATCAACGAAGCCATGTTGCGAACAGGGCGGGATCGATTGGTGAACCAGGGCGTGATTTTGCCAACGCTGGTGTGTGATGCAGAAAAACTGCCTTTTCCCACCGATCATTTCAATTTGGTGAGCGTGGCTTTTGGGCTTCGCAACATGACGCACAAAGATTTGGCTTTGAAGGAAATGTGCCGAGTTTTAAAGCCAGGGGGGAAGCTTTTGGTTTTAGAGTTCTCCAAAGTGGCCAAGCCCCTAGAAAAGGCCTATGACTGGTACTCCTTCAACATCTTGCCCCAATTGGGCAAGTGGGTTGCCGGAGACGACGCCAGCTACAGGTATTTGGCAGAATCAATTCGCATGCACCCAGGCCAGGAAGAGCTGAAAGCCCTTATGAAAAATACCGGATTTGGGCATGCTGAATTTCACAACTTGAGTGCAGGGGTGGTAGCCTTACATATCGGCATTAAATGTTGATCGTTCTTTTCTGAATTTTTCGGAGTTTATTGTGAACAAATTTTTCGGCTTAATCTTGACCATGCTTTTGGTCCTCAGCACCTTCAACGCAGAGGCCGCACGTCGCATGGGCGGTGGCAAATCTTCTGGCCAACAGTCCAGCAACGTCACGCAGCGTGATGCGGCTAAACCTGCAGCACCTAGCCAAGCGGCGGCGGCTAAACCAGCAACCCCTGCTGCGGCGCCTGCTAATCGCCCATGGGGTGCCATGCTGGGCGGCTTGGCCGCTGGTTTGGGATTGGCTTGGTTGGCGAGCAGCCTAGGCATGGGTGAAGCATTTGGCAACATGCTTATGTTTGCCTTGCTGGCCATGGTGGCGGTGGGCGTCATTGGTTACTTCTTACGCTCACGCAAAGGCGGTGCTGCTCAGCAGCAGGGTGGCCTAGCCTACCAAGGCGCAGGTCAAAGCCCTGAGGCGCCTGCAAGCTTGCCTCAGTACAACCCAGAAAATGTGGGTAACGATGCTTCGGCCCGACCATGGGAATCACAAAACACGCGCTTTGATCCAACGACTGCTGCCAATACCCAGAGCCCAGCCCATGCGGGCGGCTCCATGATTGGCTCTGCCATTGGTGGCTCACAGCCCGCAGCCTTTCAGGGTTCACAAACTTGGGGCGTGCCTGAAGGCTTCGACACCGACAACTTTGTCGAGGCGGCCAAGCGCAACTTCATTACTTTGCAAGACGCCTGGGACCGTGCCGACATGGGCTCTCTCAAGGCCATGATGACCGATGGCATGTTGACTGAAATCAAGAGCCAGCTGGCAGAGCGCGAAGCCAATTTCCCTGGCCAACCTAACAAAACCGAGGTGGTTAAGTTGGATGCTCAGTTGTTGGGCATTGAAGAGTTGCCCGAGGTTTACATGGCCAGCGTTGAATTCAACGGTGTCATTCGCGAAGAAGCTGAATCCGCGCCCAGCCCTTTCCGCGAAGTTTGGAACATGACCAAGCCTCGAAATGGCAACAGCGGCTGGTTGGTTGCTGGCGTACAAGCCCTGCAATAATTTAAAGACATTCTGAGTGAAGGGCTGGCACTGGCCAGTCTTTCGGGAATAATTGGGGACTATGGCAACACAGTCCCCTTTTTCTTTCGTCGGCGAAGCAATTGAGCAATTCGTCACTCACGCTCAGCCCCCTGTTTGGGTCATGGACGAGTCCATCAATCGTTTGGTTTTGTTTTTGAATCACGTCATTGGCGCAGAACCTGAAGCGCTAAGCAGGCTCAAGCGTCAAAAGGGGCGGTGCATTCAACTGCAATGGCAAGACAAAATCATTCAGCTCTCGCCCACGCCTGCGGGTCTGCTGGAGCGTGTGAGCCAGCCAAAATTTGACCTTAAATTAAGCTTAACCGATGCATCGCCTTTGGCCATGGCCTCGGCCGTGATGAAAGGTGAAAAGCCGGGCGTTCACATTGAGGGTGACGTTCAGTTGGCTGCCGAAGTCAATTGGTTAATTGACCATGTCCGATGGGATGTCGAGGAAGACTTGTCTAAATTGATGGGCGATGCCGCTGCCAATACCCTGGTCTCAATGGGTCGGCAAGCCTTTCAGGCCATGCAGCAATTTATTCGCAAACCTGCACCTGGCAACGACTTACACAGGACTGCTCTATGAACCGAATGTTTCGGGGCATTTTCATTGTGTGGACTGTTTGGCGGTTTGGTCTGCATGAGTTGATGCTGTCTAATTTCAAGCAGCCTCTTTTGAAAATTTTGTCGCAGGCCCTCACTTTGGGTCGTGTTTACAAACTCTCGCGCGGCGAGCGTTTGCGTTTGTCGCTAGAACAACTTGGGCCTATTTTTGTGAAGTTTGGACAAGTCATGTCGACTCGCAGAGATTTATTGCCTGACGACATTGCCGTTGAATTGGCCAAGCTCCAAGACAGAGTGCCGCCCTTCAGTTCGGACATTGCCGTGGCCACCATAGAGCGAGCTTTTGGTAGGCCAGTGTCTGAAATCTTTGAGTCCTTTGACCATGTGCCAGTGGCCAGCGCCTCCATTGCGCAGGTCCATTTTGCTTTGTGGAAAAACAAAGAGGGTTTGGTGCAAGAGGTGGCGGTCAAAGTGCTGCGCCCCAACATGCTGCAGGCCATTGAAAAAGATTTGAACCTGATGCGCATGATGGCCGGCTGGCTTGAAAAAATCAGTGCGGATGGCAAGCGCCTCAAACCCCGCGAGGTGGTGGCTGAATTTGACAAGCATTTGCACGATGAGTTGGATTTGGTTCGAGAGGCCGCCAATGGTGCGCAGCTTCGCCGAAACATGCAGAGTTTGAATTTGGTTTTAATTCCAGAGATGTATTGGGATTACTGCCACCCTGAAGTCATCGTCATGGAGCGCATGAAGGGCTTGCCCATCAGTCAGGTAGATGCATTGCGTGCCGCGGGCGTCGACATTCCGCAACTGGCCAAAGATGGCGTGACGCTTTTCTTCACGCAAGTATTTCGCGATGGCTTTTTTCATGCGGACATGCACCCTGGCAATATTCAAGTCAGCATTGAGCCTGAAACGATGGGTCGCTACATTTCCCTTGACTTTGGCATTGTGGGCACGCTCACTGAATACGACAAAGAGTATTTGGCGCAAAACTTCAGTGCTTTTTTCAGGCGCGACTACAAGCGCGTGGCTGAGTTGCACATTGAGTCGGGTTGGGTGCCCAGCCATACCCGAGTCGACGAATTGGAGTCGGCCATTCGCTCAGTGTGCGAGCCTTACTTTGACCGGCCGCTGAAAGAAATTTCCTTGGGCATGGTGCTCTTGCGTTTGTTCCAAACATCACGCCGTTTCAACGTGGAAGTCCAACCTCAGTTGGTATTGCTCCAAAAAACCTTGCTCAATATTGAGGGACTGGGTCGCCAGTTAGACCCGGAACTCGATTTGTGGAATACAGCCAAGCCCTTCCTAGAGCAGTGGATGATTGACCAAGTAGGACCTAAAAGATTTTTCCAGCAGTTGCGTGAACAAGCCCCACAATACGCCAAAATAATGCCTCAGTTGCCCCGTTTGATGCACGACTTTTTGAAGCATTCAACATCTGGTTCGAAAGAGCAAAATCAACTCAATGCTTTGTTAGCAGAGCAACAGCGAACCAACAGATTGTTGCAGGCCATTGTCTATGTGGTCATCGGTTTTGTTTCAACCCTAATCGTGCTTCAGGCATTCGAAAGATTTCATCAAATATAAGGAGTCTTATTGTGTTATTGACATTGGTCATCGCCTATTTACTCGTCACCATTGCCATTGGTTTGGTTGCTGCGAAACGCGTTAAAACCTCAGCAGACTTTGCCATTGCTGGCAGGCATTTGCCGCTGGCCATGATTGTGACCACCACCTTTGCCACATGGTTTGGCGCTGAAACAGTCTTGGGTATTCCTGCCAAATTTGTGAACAGTGGTTTGAACGGCGTGGTAGAAGATCCGTTCGGTGCGGGCGGTTGTTTGATTTTGGTGGGTCTGTTTTTTGCAGGCAAGTTGTACCGCATGAATTTGCTGACCATCAGCGATTACTACCGTGAGCGTTATGGCCGTTCGGTTGAAATCTTTTGCTCCATCATCATCATGGTGAGCTATTTGGGCTGGGTTTCGGCCCAAGTCACAGCGCTGGGCTTGGTGTTCAATTTGTTGTCAGGTGGCGTCATCAGCATGCCATGGGGAATGACCATTGGCGTGGTTTCGGTGTTGGCCTACACTTTGTTTGGCGGCATGTGGTCCGTGGCCGTCACTGACTTCATTCAAATGATTATTCTGGTTGTAGGCTTGGCGATTCTGGCGGTGTATGCGGGCGACCAAGCCGGTGGTGCAGACAAAGTGATCGCCTTGGCCGTTAGCCAAGACCTGTTCAAGTTTTTGCCAGAGCCCAACATGAAAGACATTTTGTTTTTCCTGGCAGCCGCCATGACCATCATGTTTGGCTCCATTCCACAACAAGACGTTTTTCAGCGTGTCATGTCTGCCAACAGTTTGAATGCCGCCACCAAGGGCCCCATCATTGGCGGCATTTGCTACATTTTGTTTGCCTTTGTGCCCATGTTTTTGGTGGTCAGTGCCTTGATCATCATGCCCGAGCAGGCCGCCCAGCTCATTGAAGAAGATCCTCAAAAGGTTTTGCCCACATTGGTCATGACGCAAATGCCATTTGTCATGCAGGTGCTGTTTTTTGGCGCTTTGTTATCGGCCATCAAATCGTGTGCATCTGCCACTTTGCTGGCGCCCAGCGTCACATTCACTGAAAACATTTGGCGACAGTTTTTCCCGCACCAGGGCGATAAACAGTCCTTGTTGGCCATGCGCGTCACGGTCTTGGTGTTCAGCGCCTTGGTCTTGTTGTATGCCATTCAAATGCAAGGCAGCTCCATTTATGAAATGGTTTCTGGTGCTTACCAAGTGACCTTGGTCGGCGCCTTCATACCCTTGCTCTTTGGTCTCTATTGGGCAAAAGCCACCACCCAAGGTGCCATTTTGTCTATCGCATTCGGATTGTCGACATGGCTTTTATTGCTCATGACACCCGCAGGTGAAGAATTTCCTGCCCAGTTGGCGGGTGTTTTGGCCAGTTTGGCGGGCATGCTCATAGGCTCCTTGGCCCCGCAAGTATTGAAAAACAAGCACGGTGCCCACCATGTTTTGCAAGGGACCCACCTATAATTGAAGGTTTTGTGATTGCCAAGCGAGAACCTCCAACATGCCCATCTACGCCTACAAGTGTGAATCCTGTGGCCATGCCAAGGATGTTTTGCAAAAGATGTCAGATGACCCCCTGACAAAATGCCCTTCCTGTGGTTCGCCTACTTTCAATAAACAACTGACAGCCGCTGGTTTCCAGCTCAAGGGCTCAGGTTGGTACGCCACTGATTTCAAAGGTGGGTCGTCCGGTACTACAGCACCTGCTACTGCAGACGCAGTCAGTGCAAGTCCTGCTGACGCTGGCGCTGCCAAGCCGTCAGATGCTGGCGGTGCAAAGCCAGCCGGTGAATCAAGTACCCCATCAGCGTCTGCTGCATGTGCCGCTTCATGCGCTTGCCATTGAGGTTCCCAAAATGAATTTGAAAATTCGCCATTACTTGTTGACTGGCCTTCTGGTGTGGTTGCCCATGGGTGTTACGGTATGGTTGCTAACCTGGTTGGTGGGCACCATGGACGGCATTTTCTTGGCCGTTTTAGGCGCCCTCGATGCCGTGATTCCCGGTATTCACAGCGTGGCGGAGTCATTGCGACACATGCCCGGTCTGGGGGTGATTTTGGTGGCCCTTGTGATCTATTTCACGGGTTTGTTTGTGACCAATATTTTTGGTCAATGGTTGCTGCGTCAGTGGTCCA
>Ga0315899_10008292_pt1 | contig 11144 bp, 5 predicted proteins | sample LakEriMetagenome_2_FD_203518 | JGI IMG/M metagenome (GOLD analysis project Ga0315899, IMG submission 203518) | Freshwater fungal communities from buoy surface, Lake Erie, Ohio, United States - Buoy 4 MA112 | ecosystem: Environmental > Aquatic > Freshwater > Lake | place: USA: Lake Erie, Ohio...
ACCATCGCAGGATCATGTCCGTAGACGATCTCGCGGCTGATGCACAGCGACTTCTGCGTCCGATCAACCGTGATTCGGGTTGCAAGCCTCGACTTCTCATCGAGCGGAAGGAGCGCAATCTCGCGAGTGGATTGACGCCCGACTGGGGCGCCACCCACCGCCTGCGCTGGCGCAAGCGCATAGGAAAAACCGAGGCAGCCAACTCCGAGACAGCCAAACGTCGCGGCAAGACGCAGAAAAGCCCCGATCTTTGCTGTCGAATCCAATCCGCAAGCACCTGTCCGCATGTCGTCTTCTCCTCGAATCCCAAGGACATTGAAGGTGGAGGCTAGGAGTCAACTACGATGCAATCGAGCCGACTACTGCATTCCAATGAAGAATATGCAGAATTCCAACCGAGTTTTGGAATCCGCCTCATGGGATCCCATGCTCGCATGGACCGAACGAGGCGACCCTATACCTTCGCACGTGCGAGCCCGGAAACGACAGGCGCGCTCAGGCTTCGGACTTCCTACGCAATCTTGAAATGGAGCGAGCGATGAGGGGATAAGGAAGCATCGAGTCCTGATCTGGATCGCGGGTGGTACGTACTCCTCCGACCCCAACGAGATTGCAAGTCCGAGCGAAACAGAGATCGCCGCCAAAGTGCTGAATCCAAACGCGAGTTGGATCCTCCGAGGCAGGTCAGCGTGCCAGCCTTCGGTCGCGGTGATTGCGGTGATCTTGTCGCCTCGGGTGAGAATTCCCGCCGTGCCGCCGTCCGAGCACAGTCACCAGCGCCTACACGTACCCTATGGACTCGCGGAACGGGCTGAGCAAGGTCCGTGGCTCAGACCATAGTGACGGCTCAGCGTTTTTCAACAGTCTTTGTATCTTCGGCGATATGAGCTCACCCGTCTCCGCCGAAATGAACTCGTTGGTCGAGTCGACTCGCTTGAGCAAACCGCTACACGTCGCGACATGGAATGTCCTATCCGAGACATACCTACGGAAGTACCGTCTTCGCGGGTCATACCGCGGCGTACCAGAGATCCAAAGTCGATACGAATTGGTTCGCGACGTCGTTTTGGAGCTTTCGTCACGCAACCATTTCGTAGCCCTCCAAGAGGTAGACCATGAGCTTGTTCAGTTGCTCGGTCTGGCTGGGCTACCGTTTCATTTCGCGATCCGCGGACCTGGGAAACCAGACGGGATCGCATGGTGGGCATCAAAAGACACTGAAGTCCGATCGTCTACCTTCGAGCAGTTTCCGCTCTTCGAGCGTCCCCAATCGACACCTCGAACACAAATCGCTCGAATGTTCGCCATCGCCCAAATCACAGTGCATCAGCGTGCTTTCCGCATCTGCTGCACGCATTTCGAGTCCGATCACACGAAGGCAGAGACCCTCGATGGGCGCTCCACGCAGATTGGAGAGGCCCAGTCCGAGCATCTCCTCTCCAGACTACCGTTACAGCCCAACGTCATGGATGTGATTGTGGGCGACCTGAACGCGACTGTTGGCGATGGCGCAGTGAACACCTTGGTCGAGCACGGCTTCATTCCCGCGATAGAGCAGGCGCGAAGGCCACGTGGCACCGCGGCAATAGACGACAAATCCTCGCCACCCGATCCATCGCGGAGACACATGCAGAAGTGGCTCGACATCGACTGGGTGCTCGCGCGAGGCGCAACTCAGCTCTCCGCCACAACCCCACTGGCTGCCCTGCCGTTGCCAAGCTGCCAGATGCCATCCGACCACCTTCCCGTAGAGGCGCTGATTCACTAGACGAACAGCCGGACGCGAGCCTCGCCTTGCACGCCGCAACACGGGCAAGCGGTTCAACCCTCGCACAATCCAAGAGCTCGATCGCAGTCAGAGCACCAAACTGGAGCCCACGCAAGGCCGACCCTGAGCCTATGGTGGCAAAGGCGCATCGGGCAGTTCCGTCGTGGCTTAACCCGCCGTCATGTCTCCGCGAGCCCAACCGCCGGTTCACGATTGGTCGGGACGATCGTCGCCAAGGTCGCTCTTGACCCACAGGTCACTCCGGCAAGTCGGACATCCTTGATGGTTGTACCACTGGAGTCCTGAAGCGATCGATCCGCAGCTCTTGCAGCGCCGCACTTCATCCTTCAGGCGTTCTTGCTCCTTCACTCGCGCGCGCTCACGCTTGCGATGTTTCGCGGCCTCCCATTCCATCCTCTGGGTCTGCTGCCGCTCGTCCTCAGACTCCTTGCGTCCCTCCTCCAGCGCTCCCCAAATGGCGAGCAATGCAATACCACCTGAAATCGATGTGCACCACGGCTATGCCTTCATCGTCTCCCAGATCCAATTGAAAATGCCAAGAACGATTTCGATCGCACAATCTCCAACACTTGCGTCTCATCTCGTTTGCTACAGATCCATTCCAATGAGGAGGGCTCTCCTTGATGATCGATGACCCGTGCAGAGATCACCGAGCCAACCTTGCTTCAAGCAGCATCACACTCCGTCCGTCATACGCCCGATCGATGACACCCAATGGCCACGGGCTCGTCGCCTCGATCAGCACCAATCGCTTCACTGCACTCGCGTGTCGGATCTCAAGCACATCATCTGAATCCGTGACTTCCACTTCGACCGCAACCATGGCATGCCCGACCGCGGTCTCTCGCTCAGCGCGGCGAGCCTCGACAGTTGGACCAACGAGCACAACTCCGGCCCGACACACCCCGCCAGCGCGCAACAAGGCCGCAAGCAGTACCGCAAAGGAATCACAATCGCCCGCGGCATCGACCATCGTGGCGACGGGCATCTGGACACCAAATCGCTGCAATCCATCGTCGCACGGATGTTCACGCTGTGCCTCGTATCGGAATGCCTGGACCGCCGCAGCAAAAAGACCCACTTGCGACCGTCGTGAATCGAGTCCCGCAGACTTGCACAGATCGAGAAGCGAGCGGGCCAATGGACGGAGCGAGTCGATGGAACTCTCAATCATCCACGCATAGTCGATTTCCGCGAGGCCATCCGATCGCACTCGCAATCCTCGTTCCCGACGAACACCTTCCGCGGCCTCACTGACTTGCGCCGCCATGACCGTGAGGTTGGCTCCAAACAGCTTCGTGGCTGCTTCGGCGTGCTCCGTGGTCAAGTCAAGCTGATATCCGAATCGCGGACCTTCCCCGAGCGGGCCCATACGCCCCTCTGCATCAGAACGCCACGCAACCGCGTTGTGGTTCACGAACTCGCGCGACGCTGGGACGCCGAACTGCCCAGAGACCGCAGTGCCACCCGGGACGCGCTCGCTGCTCAGGCGTGGCGCGCACCGAACGAATCCGGACTGCGCAGGTACCGATATCGCATCGGACGGCACGCCATCGAAGGCGCGCGCGATCTGGTCAAGACAGTACTGGGCTTCAGTAGCGGTGACCATCCGCCCAAAGCCGTTCTTGTAGGTCGGAGCCGATGCCGGGAGCGGTGCGTCCACCCGTGCCCCGACGATCTCCACCATTGCCTTACGTAGAGAACCGCAGAGCGAGGGATCCTCAAGGATCGCTTGCAACGCCTCCGGAGCCGACGAAGCAGTCGAAAGTGGTTCGAGAATGAACACCACAGCTCCATCCAGACCCGTAGGAGCATGAAAAGCCGCGATCCGTCCGAAGCGACTGAAATCCGGACAGATGATCCGAAGGGCTTCCTGCCAAACATAGGTCAGCAGCGGCCAGAATGAACGCTGTCCAAGGACGCCACCGTCCAAGTCAGCGACAGTGGACGTATCCCAGAATCCACCGCAATGAGCATTCACGAGGAGATGTGCGTCAGCCTCCTCTTCAGCGATTGGCATGCCGAATCGGACGACAGAGACACGCGCGTGCTGAGACCATTCGAGATCGACAATGTCCTGACGAGAGCCTGCCTCGGACGCGATCTCTGAGATCTTAAAGTTGGCGGTAACGGGCTGGCCCGTGGCGCTAGACACGTGGACTGACATTCCCTTGGCAAGGAGCGTCGTCGGGCTGGTGCGGAACGACGTCTTCGAATGGACCTCGAAGTCCAACTTGAGAATGGGAAGGAGCTGATCTATCTGCTCGTCAGACCACGGCACGGCGAGAATTCGCTGCGACAATCCCGCTCGCTCCACCTCTCGCGGCTTCCAGCGAACGCGCGACTTGGGATCATCCACCACTGGCGTGAAGAAAACGAACTCCGAAGCCGAGCTCAGGTCCATCGAACCGAGTGGCAATCCATGCCGGTCGCACCATGCGACGAACCGTCTGCGATCCACGGCAGACGCGCAAGAAAAGACGGCGATGTTCCCCGCCTGCTGCGTCCTCGTCAGGAAGAGCGACTCATCCAGCGCCGTGTGGAAGTCGACCTTCCTCATGACGGGAACGCCATTCTTGACGGGACTGAAGTAGGCCATGTCCCAAACAAAAGGACGATCTTGCTCGGGGAACCGCTCATACGCAGGCGCGTCAATCACGACCGACCACGTGCTGAGCGCGGTATGCGCACGCGGCGCGAACGGCGACTCGCGATCATGGTACTGCTCTGGACGCAGCAGCCCGAACTTCAACAACCTGTCGTAACGTACTGGAGCGAGCATGTTCATCACTGGAACGACGCTCATGAGATGCATCGCCTGAAGTGGCTCTGCCCCGCGCCCCGCAAGCACCGGAAGCGTCGTCGACAGCCCGGAGTCCCACGGACGGCTCGAGTCCACTCCAACACGGAAAAAAACGGTGTCCTCCGAGGTCAACCGTGACGCGATTCGAACGATCGATCGACCTCCGCTGGCATCGCGCAGCACCACCACCGTGGCGTCTCGGACCTCTGGATCGCTCATCCGAGCATAGTTCGTCACGACGATCGGCTGCAGGTGCGCGTCGATGTTCGAGCGAAGTGCCGACTCGAGCTCTCTCTTCGCCGTTGGGTCCAGGTCGGACTTGAAGACCACAACCTTTCGACCCATCTCGCCGAGCGCCTTCACCAACGCAACGATGATCTGCTGCTCCGACGCACCATCAGCCTGCGCATCAATCACGACTTTCTTCGTGTTTCGGATCGGCTGAAGCTCTACGACCGACTCATCGTCGTCGTCGGCGGTGCCGAGCAGGCGGTTCTTCAGATAGGGGAGTGCGCCTTGTCCACCCGATCCCGAGCTGTGAATGGGCGGTAGCCCAACCACAACCTGAAGGGGAAATCCACTGCACTCGGAGCGAAGACGGAGCTTGTCCAGCCAGAATGGGATGTGAATATTGGCGGTCGGGTTACTCACTAGCGGGTCAAGCGAATCAACGATCACCACACCCACGCCATTCAGAAACGCCCTCATCGCCGTCGAGCGCTTTCCTGCGCCAAACAGCAACTCCTCCATCTCCTCAACCTGTGCCACGAGGATCTGCGGCGCAGCGATGTCATGATCCCCACTGCTGAGGATTCCCTCACGGCGCTCCCTCGCCTGAGATGGAGCAGAAAGGTCCTGCACAAGCTCGATCACCCAAGGATGATCCGCCGTCACTCCCGCGGCCGCTTTCACCAGATGGTGCATGTAGCCAAGCTTCAGCGCTTGGTTCGTCAGTTCCGCGACAAGCTTCGACTCCTCAAGATCTGAAGTGACATAGAGCACCCGTTGCCCGCGCCCGACTGCCGCTTGAATTGCCATCGCGATCAACGTCGTGGTGCGCCCTGCGCCGGGCTCGCTCATGACAAGCATGTCCGGAGTGTTTCGTGACGCCATGACGATTCCTGACGCGTCCATCTGCTCAAGTGACTTCGCGACCCTTACGTACCGTTGGCGAAACCGCTGCAGAGCGACGAACTGAGTCGGAGACGGCGCATGTCCCGCGAACAGCCAATCGTGACTACGACGCTCCTCGAGGTAGTCGGTCGCGGTACTGCGCTGATCGGCTCCCACGAACGGTGTACTGGAAGAACGCGTCTCGCGACCAGATTGCTGCCGGGAGAAAGAAAGTCTTGGATTGGCCTGCTGGGAGCGCTCGCCGAACTGCTCCTTGAATCGCCGCTCTAGCTCAACGCGCCAATCCTCCATACGCTTTTCTCGCGCGGCGTCGGTCGAGACCTGCGCAGGATCCACTTTCGGCGTGGAACCGAAGATCCCCACACACCACCCCAGGACTCGTCCAAGACATCCGATGGGCTTCTTCTTCTCCTTATTCTCCGCTTCCTGGGTCCCCTTGCTCTCCGCCTGCTCGAACCGACTCCACCATTTCGCACCCGCAAGCACGCGAAGTCGCGATGCCAGAACGATGGCGATGATGCCGAGAACGACGATCCCTGAGAATCGCGCGATCTGCGCATCCTTCAGTGCAGTGAGAACCGATACCGCCAAACCACCCAGCAGAGGCACGCTCGCCACCGCCCCAATGAGCCTATCGAGCAGACGCTCTCCCCATTCGGTTACGAAATCCGAGAAGTCTGCCGTCGCCGTGAGGGCCAGTGCGATCGCTCCCGCGGAGAGGACGACTCCTCCGAGGAAGCGCAACGCCACGGCCGGTCCGTCGTCCTTCTGCTCTTGACGTCGAAAGGCGAGCGCACTGTCAATTAAGATGAAGGGAAGTATCGATCCGAGCAGCAGAAGCCACCGGTAGAAACCGCTGGCATGGTCCGACAAGAATGCAGCTCCGAACGCTAGTCCAGCGAGCGAGAGAACCAGGGCGGACCACTGAACGACTGTATGAGCAGGACGCTCGCTCTGAGCGCTGCGGGCGAAGGAAGGGGCGGCAATCGCACGCGTGGACAACAACGCGCTCAATCCAATGGCCATGCCCATGACCAAGGCAAGGAAGCCCCACCTAATGAAACGGAGCACATGATCTGCGTACTCCGCAACGCCGCTGGGACGCGCGAGGAAAAACCAGAGTACGAGTACAAGCAGCACCAGCACCAGCGGCGCAAGGCTGCAGATCAACCAAAACCGAAGCCGCACACCCTCCATCGAGGGATGGCTGGAGTGGGCCCCAAGATACCGATCGACGAACTCACGGGCCTCCGAAACAAGCTTGGGATCCAGTGGCGTCGAATCGGGGGACTGGGCTTGTGGCGTGTGATGAGGCTCGCTCAACGCACACCTCCGTCGCCATGAATGCCTTCATGCCACGCCGTGCCATCCGCATCGGTCGATATCCGCACGAGCCGCAACATGAGCCCGTCGAGCGCGAGCGCAGACGTGAGCTCCAGCGGGGACGGCACCACGTTTCCCAACCAGCCAGCCGGAGTGAGACCGGTCTCCTTCACCGCATTGTGGAGCACAGAGCCCAGTACAAGAAAGTCATATGACTCGACCGTCTGTCCATGCGTTGGGGCCGTGATCACGGACAGCCCGGGGAAGTCGGATGCGTCGAGACCAGCAAGGCTCGCTTGGATTGCGGTGAACGTCTGCTGCAGCTGTGCGTCTGTGATCGTCCCACCGAAGTCTCGCGCTCGAAGCATCGAGGCCACAAATCCTGCAAGCCGCTGATCCAGTTGCTTGCTGAACTCCTCGATGCGAATTGCACCGAACTCTGCCTGCGAGTCGGATACCGCTGGATAGGTCGCAAGCTGGTGAATCGTCGGCGGCGCATCGTACATAGCCGGCAAGTTACTTGGACCAACAGCCACTGCCACAGTGGATGACTCTTGGTAGCGGCGCGTCGGCTCGGAAAGCGTTTCGAGCGTCGTTTCACCACTCACCAGATGCACCGCGGTTTCGACGCACCGATCAACACGGAGCGCGGAGAGTCTCAGCGATCGACGCGCACACGCATGGCGCCATTCGACCCACCACTTCATGCCTTCGATGACTACTTCCCCGGCGCGAGAGCCTGCAGCGGCGATCAACCGCTTCCGCTCGCCGACTTGCCTGAGAATCTCCCTCACCGCACGATCGCCCGAGTTCCGCTCACTGTTCCACGTGAAGAAGACCCCGATGCCCGCACCCAATCCGACAATGCCGCAGATCAGGAACATCGAGGCAAACGAGCGCGCGGGAGTTCGGGCGATGGCGAACGACACCGTGACACCGACGAACAGCACAACGGAAATGGCGATCGCCGAACGCAGCCTCCATGAAGGGAAGTGCGCCCGGGCACGGGCGACCTCGAGACTGCGCGCTTCGACCACCTCCACACGGTCACGCGCAGCTCGAATCGCCTTCAACAACTCAGCCCACCTCTTCTCTTGCTCCTTGAAGTCGTCGCGGACTTCCGCTGCTTGCCCTGGGCGGACCACCATATTGGCAATCCCCCGCAAGCGCGCGCAAGACTCGGTGCCTGATGCGCGGATAACCTGAAACTTCTCCTTGCTCAGAGCGGCCGAAGTGCTTGAGATATCCGAAAGGTCTCGAAGATCGCGGATTGAACGATGTCTCGCGCCCGCTTTCGCAAAGCCTTGATTCCACGCAGGCGAATCGAGCCGAACCGCGCTCGTAACCTCAGGCGGTACAGCGATCACGGCCTCCCATGACTCAAAGCGTTCGGGCAGCCCATTCAGGCCCACTGGAGTCGGCTGATCGATGCCATCCACCGAATCGCTCGATTGAGGTGGAGCATCAACAAGTCCATCAGGGCGCATCAGCCTGCGCACGCGGTTGACCGCTTCGTCGCGCGCGGTGATCCCATCTTCGCCAATCTGAAACTCGATGCCGACCGAACTCCACGCCCAGACCCCACTTCTGGTCGAGGTAGTGCTGCGACCGAGCGAGCCGAGTCCACCCAAGAGACGTGGCACCTCGACCGGCCACGTCGATTGCGCGGACTGAACCGTGCGGCTCTGTGCGGCTCGATGAATGGGACCGATGACAAAGATCGCGGAGGTCCGGGAGGCGAGCTCGATCGCCTTCCGATCCCCTGAGCCTAGGCTGAAGGAGACAACGAGAATCACCCCGTCCAGGGGAGCCGCAGCGTCTTCCTGAAGGCGCCCTGAAGCCTGTCGTGCCGCTCTGACTCCGTCCCACCAAGACAGCGCCGCCGTCAGCTCGTCGCCCGTGCCCACCGTCCACACAAGCGCACGGTACGGCGCCTGCTCAGCGGAAACTGGATCGAGAAGCGGATCGAAGCCCCAGCCCGGCGCCTGAAAGTCGCCTGAGATGGCGACTTGCTGCACGTCGTCGCGAGCAAATCCAAACGCGGAACGCGGCATCTCACCCGGATCTGATGGAACACATCCCAAACGAAGCTCTGGCAAGCCGCACGCGGCAAGCTGCCTGAGTTCGTCTCGAGACGCGAAGACGTACAAAACTCGGTGCGGCATACAGACTTCGCCCCCGACGCCCATGCTAGTGGACGAACGGATCTAGCACGCCTCGCCCCTGCTTCTGCAGCCAGTCCAGCGTCTGCTCAAGACCATCATAGAAAGCCATTTGAATCTGGTGGTGCTCGCGGTTTGACTCTCCCACGCGGGTCCGGCGAAGCTGAATCATGTCGCGCAGATAGACGGCGCAGTGCTTTCGAACTGCATCATTCCAATGATCCATCAGTGGCGACCGAGCCGCCAGCTTCATCAGCACCTCATGCTCCGTCATCACCGCATCCACGAAACCATCAAACTCACCCGAGTTTAATGCACGAGCGAACTGTACGGGACCGCCCCGTTCCTGGAACAGACGATTGAACTGCCTGTCCGCGGCATCATTGGGCGCACGGAAGTCCACCGTCGCCCCCGTTCCGATCGGCTGGAAGGGCGAGCGCATCAATGACCAACGAAGAATGCTCGCTCCCGGATCAAAGCCCATGATCGGCATGGTCCATCGAAGCGACGGGCTCTCCGTAGACATCGCGAGCCCAGACAGAGCACTGAGGAACTTCTCGACGGACTGGGAGCTTGTCGATTCGCTTTTCGTTCCGTCTGAGATGCCAAGCATTGCATACAGAAGTGCGAAGCTACGGCGTTGGAGCTTCGGGGCAGCGGTGCTCGACTTCCATGGAGCCCACAGAAGCGATGCGAACTCAGGACGACGGATAAACATCGGAGCGGTGTAGCCGAGACCGACAGCTCCATTCGGCTCCTCGAAGACACTCGAGCCATGCGGGTCGTCCACCGCACCGAGATACTTCGTTCGCAGTTCATCATCGACATGGCTGTTAAAGCTCTGCCAAACACTCCATCCGATTGATTGAAAGACCGGGTTCTCGATAAGGCTCCACTTCGTCACGACGATGAGGTGCTCACTCTCGATCTCGCTGACGCTGATGTCCGCACGCGCGAAATCGAGTTGCTCTTGCCGGTTCATCTCCGAAGAGTCGTTCGCCAAGGCAGCCTCAACTCCGCCCTTGAGTCGCTTCGGAATCATCGCCCAGACCGAATCTGGTCGCACAATTCCATCTGCCGAGGGCGCGAGCAACACAGGGTCATCATTATCATCACTCAGGCGCCGCACGAACTTATAAAGCAACTTCGCTTCGTTCGAAAGCTCTGCAAGCGATGCAGCCTCAGCAAGTCCGAAGCCCAGGGAGTGGCGACAATCCTCGTCAACGCTTCGATAGACAGATTCCGAGATGGTGTCACTCGCGATCTCTCCGATCGCGGCCGCCCATGAACGAAGACTGCGACTGAAGGCACAATTCGCTTCAAAGGATTCCTGCGCTCCGAGATCGAGCGCGACGCCATCGAGCCGTCGACGCAAGCCTTGCTCGAACTCATCGAGCTTCTGCTTTTCAATCTCCTCAGGCTTGAGGACAACGCCGTTCACCACCTTCTCATGGATAGGGCGGACTCCAAACTCATTCAGCAACTCAACAGCGAGTCGCGAAGCCGTCTTTTCGACGGTCCCTGCCGCGATCGCAACCGAGTCTCGCTGACTAAACTCGTCCTTGCTCTTCAAAAGACGCGGAAGCACGAACCGACGCATGCCCCGCATCGATCTCAGCGCTTTCATCTCGCGCGCCAGCCAGTCCCATCGGTCGGACTGGTCCGCAGGCAGGACCCGACACGCGCCGCCCGAAGCTCCTGCGTACTCCGATGCGCGTCCACTGTCATCAAACCCGAGATGCTTCTGCTTCTCGTTGGCAACGGTCTCCGCAATCCGCCTGACGCGAGAAAGCGCACTCTCTGCACGCGCATGCGCCCGTCCCAGCGCAGTCCGAATCGAGTCAAGCCGAGCTTGGTACTGTCCAAGCAACGCAGACAGATTCGCGCGCACGTACTCGTAGCTGGCGAACAGGCAGGTGTCGTTTATCTCCTG
>Ga0315899_10008293_pt1 | contig 11142 bp, 9 predicted proteins | sample LakEriMetagenome_2_FD_203518 | JGI IMG/M metagenome (GOLD analysis project Ga0315899, IMG submission 203518) | Freshwater fungal communities from buoy surface, Lake Erie, Ohio, United States - Buoy 4 MA112 | ecosystem: Environmental > Aquatic > Freshwater > Lake | place: USA: Lake Erie, Ohio...
ATTAAAGGTTGTCCATGAATCCGCTGGCGAAGCCACGAAATTCATAAACGTATTTTCAGAGAATATTTGCGTGGATGGAAGTGGTGTCCAAGCATTTCCGTTCATGGTAACAGAGCCGGCTCCTGCAGGTTGAACATCCACAGTCAATGGGAATTCATCAATAATTGTGAATACAGCTACTAATGTATCACTCACCATTAAATGAAGGATAACATCTGGCGTAAGCGTATTTGGATTCAACGGGTGGTTATTAATTTCCCAGTGATCGAATAACGTTACACCTGGAATTTCATTCGCATTAAACGTGTAATCAACATCCGCAAGTATTTCGTTGTTCCAAGGATAAGCCGCTAACACAGTACCATCCATGGTTACGGTTCCTGCGCCTGCAGGCATTACATCAACTTGAAGAATTGCATGCGGTGTTTCATCGAAAATAGCAACTACTGTATCTGCAGCGCACGGATTCAGATAAATTGAAGTAGTTGTTGTATTCGGAAGAAGGGTTGCGTTGGTAGATTCCCAATGATTGAACGTAAACCAAGGGTTCGCGGTAACGCTAACTGTCGTGGAATCTCCAGCATTCACGTTGAATGTATTTGGATAAGTTCCTTGAGCGGTTCCGTTGAAGACGATATTACCGGCTCCTGCAGGAAACACATCGCTTACAATTGGTACAGGTCCTGAGGCCGGTATTCCGAAAATTGCTTGAACAGTTACATCTGATTGAACAATTAATGTTGTGATTGGCGCTGTTGGATCAGCGATGACCCCTGTGCCGCTTACAATCTCCCAGCCTTGGAAGGAACTACAAGGCCCAACAACCGAATCTATGATGGCTTCTAAATCAATTTCAAGATCACCAAAATAGGTTCCTGAATAAGGAGTTTCATATGGACTTAATTCAGTTTCACCAACAATTATGTCACCCACTCCATCTATTTGGAAAGTTACATTGTAAGGCACAACATCGTAGCAATCAACTATACCGTCAATGATCTCATTGTTACATCGAGCCAAAATAAAATCTCTAATATCCTGTACGTTGTTATTCCAAGTATTAATATTACCACCCCAACGTTGAATTTGACGAGGCATTTCAGGCTCAATTACCAAAACCATACTGTCAAGAACTTCAATCATTCGCTCACAAGAGAAAATGGTATTCGAAAGTTCCGCGTATCGTTGAATGTAATCGGCGAAGAAATCTGGATTGTCGAATAACGAATTCAAAACAGGAATATGTCCTTGCCCACCAATGTTCCCTTCACTTTCAATTTGACAAGGGTCAGCCGTTGGTTGCGTACTTGAAACTCCTGTGTAATTAATGTAATGACCAAAAGTTGCGTCGTTATCCCACAAAGCATATCTCCAACGTTTTGCATCACCATTCGGATTAGTTCCTTTCCACCATGCGGTATTCCAATTCAACCAGTCTGTACAAACGGTATATCCGTTCAGAATGAAATAGTCAATTAGGCTCATGGTATTGAACTGCGTCAATACATAATCATAATTGGCTTGTGTAGCCATATTGTTCGTGGTCACAAAGTTCACAAAGGTGTTCCATTGTGTTTGCGGATTGAAACCCGGAGCAGCCGCATATTCTGTCCAAGTGCCACCCCACGTTTTTAAGAAATCCACATTTCCTGCAGGTTGATCGAAATAGTAATCGGTATAGTCCGTATCATCAACCTTTTCACGAATTTCATATACACCCCAATATTGTCCATTTATATAAACAATGCAATTTCGTGATTTACGCTCATCGAGGTGAAGGTCACCAAGGAGAGAGAGCTCACAAACATAGGAATCACGAATGTGCGCTCCACCATTCGAAAAGGGATAATTATCGTTTGCAGCGGCCTTGAATATTAAACGTTGATAATTTTGTCTATCACTCGTATGCAACATCTGGTGCTCTAATTCGTGATCATAACCAAGCGCATCACGGGTAATGTAATCAAATCCTCTCTGTCCGTATGCATTCGAGTCGTTGCCATGCTCGTTACTATCACCGACCGATTCCACTACGAAAGTACCGTTTTGAAAAAATTCAAGTTGCGTGAGTTCATCTCCATTCCAGCCACCGTCTAAGGTTGTTCCTGAAATTGAAACCACTGGAATTGTGTGGTTGTCGTTTCCAAAGAAATACGTATTTGTTTCTGTGAATGAAGGAAGAATTCCAGCTGTTGGAGAATAAACAATGGCGCGTAAAACCGAAGTAGTGCTTATGTTTAAAGGGCCGGTGTACTGCGTACTTGTATTCGAAGGCTGAGAACCATTGGTGGTATAATAGATTGTTGCACCCGGTTCTGAAGTTGTAATGGTGACAGTAATTGGAGACGCGTAATAGCCTGCTTGAATGTCAATGGTTGGCATCGCTGCGTAACCTGTTCCGGTTGCTCCTGCATTTGCAGCTCCCTGAGAAGGATTGGTTTGAATAAGCATAACTCCAGTTCCGTTTGGAACTCGACCGTAGGATTGGTTTCTTTGGTTTGGGCTTATTGTCGCGAAATCATAACTTTCAAGAATATTACCTGAAGGATCTGAGAAGACTAAGTCTTCACCGTTTGACTGAGTAACTTTAAAATTCGTATTGGTTTGTCCGAGATAACCCGGATCGTAGGCGCCAACGCCACTCACCAAAATGAGTTTGTATCCGTTCGCCGGTACTGTTACAGTGGCCGGAATCTGATATTTCATCGGATTAAGAACATCGTCGCTGAGCCAATATCCTCCGATATTTACAACAGCGCCCGTCGGGTTGTAAAATTCAACCCAGTCTTCAAACTCCCCGCCAACAGCGTAGTCGGAATAGTTTGCAAAACAGAATTCATTAATGACAACTTGTGAAGATGCCGAAAAAGAAGCTGTCAAGGCCAAGAAAATGACAGTGAATCTTTTTATTGCGTTTAAAATCATTGGTTTCAGTATGGTTTCCTATTATAGACAATAATACGAAAGAATAGGTTGCACTAAAAGACTTTTGAAGAAAAAGAAAAGGCTAACCTTGAAGTGTTAGCCTTTTTTATTTGGGTGTTTGCTCAATGAAATTATATTTGTCAAAAATTACAAAATGGGACACTCACACGACGATCACGGACACATTCCACACGAAGCTGAACAAAATGAAATCGGCGGACCTGTAACTTTCGCTATTATCCTTTTCGGATTGGTGATTACAGTGGTTTATTTCCTTATTCAGTGGTCTTAAAACACTAACGTCGAATGGTCATCTCTTTCAGGAGATGGCCAGCTCCGGCGTAAATGTCAATAACCCAAAGCACATACCTCGCATCTGCCATTACATTTCGGCATATTTCCGCATTGAAGTAGAGGTCACTCATTGTGCTTTCCCACGTTCTATCGAAGTTAATTCCAATCCATTCTCCATTCGCATTCAGGGCAGGTGAACCTGAGTTACCTCCTGTTGTGTGATTACTTCCTGTGAAGCAAACTGGTAAAGTTCCATTCACTCCATAACTTCCAAATTCTTTGTTTTGAAGCAATGTTTTCAATCGATCGTTGATTTCAAAATCTGGATTACCTGTGCTGTTCTTGTCTAAGATTCCTTGTCCTGTTGTGAAAGGGGTATAAGCCATTCCATCCACTGGAGCACTTCCTTCTACTCTGCCGTAGGTTAAGCGAAGGGTAGAGTTCGCATCGCACCACTTCTCCTTTTTTCCGCGCATTTCCTCCAACAAGAACACATATTTTTCCATGAGTTGGTCATGCTTGGTAGTGAATTCACGCTTCGCAGGTACTAATGTGTTTTTGTAATAATCGTTTAATGCCAGTGCTTGGGCGTACAAATACTCCTTGCTTAAACGCTTGGCGTATTTCTTCGACTTTCCGCTCATTGAAACAAACGTGTCTTTTGAAAATGAACGAATCATTCCAAGGAATGCAGAGCTATCCGCTATCAAAGCCTGACTAAACCAAAGATCTGCAGCGGCTTCACGAGACAATTTCGTGTGTTCGAAATGCACGGCTCCTTTGGTAAATTGCTCAAACAGCGGAGCCATTGCTAAGAACCTTTTCTTGTCTGTTTCCAAGTCATAGTCTTTGTAAAATGCTTTTGCTGTTTCCAAAAAGTCTTTCATTCTTCCTTCCCACTGATTCCCCTTTTTCAGTTGAGCCGATTGAGCATAGACATCATTAAAATCTTGATACAATTGAAAAATTTCAGGGCCATTAAATACGAATTCAGCATATGCCGCAGCAGCCATATTCACGCTATAATAGTCTTTGTATAACTTATCTATGGTTGAAAGAATATTGGAATACTCCAATTCTTTATTCGAAATTTTTGCGATTTCTAACCACTTCGCTTCTTCTGCTTGTTTCAATTGAATCGCATTGAATTTATTCAACCCCAATTCTTGTCCTTGCCATTTCTTGTATGCATTCGCTACACTGCTCTGCTTCGCAGCGTATTTAATTCGAAGCGCATCGCTGCTTTTCATAGCTGCATTGATAACCTCTAAGTTCTTTTCTCGAAAATTAATTCGCATAGGAGCCAACTGCTCATGATTGTATGCTACACCTGCAGAAGTCAATAAATGCTCAGTTCTACCTGGAAATCCATAGACCATTGTGAAATCACCTTCCTTCACTCCTTTCAATGAAATTGGGAAATGATGTGCGGGTTTGAACGGTTTGTTGGTTGAAGCATAATCGGCCGGTTCGTTATTCTCGTTCGCGTATATACGGAATACGGAAAAGTCTCCAGTATGACGTGGCCATACCCAGTTATCGGTATCTCCACCAAATTTACCTATGCATGAAGGTGGAGCTCCAACCAAACGAACATCTGTGTAAGTTTTCGTTAATACCAAAAAGAATTGCGTGTTGTAATTGAAGCCTCTTACAAATCCATCGCATTTGTTTTCAGACTTGGCTTTCTTCGCAATTGCTGTAAACAATTCCTTCATCTTCGCAGGGCGATCTTTTTCCTCTACCCCTTCCATTCCCTTTAAAACTTCGTCTGTAACATCGCGCATTTCTAAAACAAAGGTGGCGGTAAGACCGGGACAAGCCAACTCTTGCTCGCGGCTCATAGCCCAGAAACCGTTCTTTAAGTAATCGTGTTCCACTGAAGAATGGTATTGAATATTGTCGAATCCGCAGTGGTGATTCGTGAAAAGCAATCCTTCGCTAGAAACCATTTCCCCAGTACATCCGCCTCCGAATAAGACTATACCGTCTTTTAAAGAGGTGTGATTGATGGAATAAATTTCTTCTTGTGAAAGTTTAAGTCCGTTCGCTTTCATATCGTCGAAAGCCGCATTCAAGACCGATGGTATCCACATTCCTTCGAAGGCGAAGGAACAGAAAGAAGTTAAAACGAATAGAAAACCAAGTGCGTGTTTTTTCATTGAAATTTTTTATAAGACGCGAATCTACGAAATACTGAAAATATCTTGCTTCTTCACGAACCAATAATAAGATGCCCACGTTCCCATGGCAAAGCCGAGTAGCATGGGAAATAAAAAACCTAAAAACGGACGTTGCTCCTCTTCTGGTAAGTCTTGTTGAAGAATATACATGTAAAGAGGAACTACAATGATAAGCAGGCAAATAAACAGAAAGAGAAAGTTGAAGCCATTGTTTACACCAACAGCCAATTTGTAATATTTCGATTTTTTAAATTGTTCAAAATCTTGACGAGCGTATTCTCTCGCTCTTGTCCTTGCGGCATATTCTTTTTGCTGATAGTATTGTTGGTATCGAGGAGTAACCTTCTGGCGCTGAGCCAAGTCATAAGCTTTCCTTTGCTTTTCATCTCCGAGAAATTCATACGCTTCATGAATTTCTATAAAACGCAAATGCGCATCGGGATGCGCATTTTTGTCGGGATGAAATTGCTTACACCCGTTTCTGTAAGCTGTTTTAATTTCTGATTGCGAAGCGTTTTTCGAGACACCCAATATTTGGTAATAGTCTTTCACGCATCAAGGCATTAGTTTCTTCTTCCGAAAACTCGTAACAAGAAAATAAACAAGTTCACGAAATCTAAATACAGTGATAGAGCACCCATTAATGCAAGCTTCGAAGCTTCTGCTGTTCCGAACTCCACTCCTGCTCCAATGCGCTTCATTTTCTGAACATCGTAGGCTGTTAATCCCGTGAAAACTAAAACACCCACACAAGAAATTAGATAGTCAAATGGCCCGCTAGCAATGAACATATTCACTACCGAGGCGATAATTATTCCGATTAAAGCCATTCCTAAAATTCCACCAAACTTGGTTAAATCTGTTTTAGTTGTATAGCCAATAACAGCCATCGCGCCAAAAAGACCCGCAGTTATAAAGAAAACTCTGGTAATTACTCCTAATTCAATTACTTTGAAAATATAACTTAAACTTATACCCATCACAGCTGAATAAGCCAGAAAGACAAAGAGTAATGTCGAAAAAGATAATTTTTGAAATCCGAAACTAAATAGAAGAATAAAAGCAAAAGGGGCCAACATAACGATCCAACCAAGTGGAGTCCTTCCCGAAGCATTGAATATCAAACTAAATAAATCTGTTGTTCCAAACAAATAGGCCAATGCTCCCGAAATAGCTAGAGCAAGTGACATGTAAGCAAAAACATTTGCGATAAACGATTTAGCAACGGAATTGTCATTTACATAAACACCGTTATTCGAATTTAAATTATTCATGGATTTGTATGTTTTTATTTTTTCAGTTGAAGTAAACTCACAAATTCTTTACGAGTTGTATCATTCGTTAAAAACTCCCCACTAAATGCACTCGTAATGGTGGTGCTGTTTTGTTTGGCCACCCCTCTCATTTGCATGCAAAGATGATGACAATCTAAAACCACTGCCACTCCGACAGGATTTAACGCTTTTTGAATGCTATCGCGAATCTCAATTGTCAGTCTTTCCTGCACTTGAAGTCTTCTTGAAAAAACATCGACCACGCGAGGAATTTTACTCAAGCCTACAATTTTTCCATCTGGAATGTAGGCCACATGAGCTTTTCCGAAGAATGGCAACATGTGATGTTCGCACAAACTATACACTTCAATGTCTTTCACAATGACCATTTCAGAATAAGACTCATGGAAAATGGCGCCGTTCAAAACGTCGTCTGCACTCTCTTCGTATCCCTTCAACAAATGACCATAAGCCTTTGCCACACGTTCGGGTGTCTTCAACAAACCTTCACGCTGAGGATTTTCACCAACTGCTGAAAGAATTTCTTCTACCGCTTTCTCTATACTTTTTTGATTGTGCATTATTTGCCTCCGTAGTATTCTACGTATTGATTTTCTGTTTCAGTTACTTTAATGCAATGCAATTGACATCCCTTTTCATTCACCAATTCTTCCAACTGTTCCCAAATTGCAATGGCAACATTTTCTGTTGAGGTCTTCATTCCCTTCATGAATTCAACATCCATATTCAGGTTCTTGTGATCGAGTTTGCTAATCACACGCGTCTTCACGATGTCGCTCAGATACTTCAAATCCATACAATATCCAGTGGTTTCGTCTGGAACCCCTTTCACTGTAATGAATAACTCGTAATTGTGTCCGTGCCAATTCGGGTTGGAACATTTACCGAATGTTTCAAAGTTCTTTTGCTCGTCCCACTCGTCGTGCCACAATTTGTGCGCTGCGTTGAATCGTTCTCTTCTTGTGGCGTATACTAATTTGCTCATATTGATATTTAATGATATAAAGGTAAATCACCTGAAGCTTCTATTTGTTCGAAGTCTTCAATAGATTTTAAGATCTTGCTGTAGATAATTCGTTACATAATCTTTCACTCCTTCTTCCAAAGAATGAAATGGTTTGGTGTAACCAATTGAAATTAACTTGTTCATGTTCGCTTCGGTAAAGTATTGATACTTGTCGCGAATGTCTTCCGGGGTGTCTACAAAAGAGATGTTCGGTTCTTTTCCCATTGAATGAAAAGTGGCTGTAGCCAAGTCCAAGAACGTGCGCGCCTTTCCACTTCCCAAATTATAAATCCCTGAATCCTTTCTGTGATGCATTAAAAACATAAGCACTTCCACCAAATCTTTCACGTAAACGAAATCGCGCATTTGTCCCCCGTCTGTGAAGTTCGGATTGTGACTGCGGAACAATTTCATTTCGCCTGACTTTCCAATCTGATTGAAAGTGTGCCAGATAACACTAGCCATACGACCTTTGTGGTATTCATTCGGACCGTACACATTGAAGAATTTCAAGCCTGCCCAGAAATAAGGAGCTTCTTCTTGTTGAAGTGCCCAAACATCGAAATCTTGCTTCGACTGTCCGTATGGATTTAACGGTTTCAATTGCGGAATGGTCGCATGATCATCGTTGTATCCGAGTTCTCCTCCACCGTAGGTTGCCGCAGAAGAGGCGTAGATAAATGGTATAGCATGCTTCGCGCAGGTCTTCCACAACGATTGTGTGTAATGAAGATTTAAGCGATCGAAAATTTCAACATTGAATTCAGTTGTGTCTGTGCGAGCGCCGATATGAAAAACACATTCCACTTGATTTTGATTTGCTTCCAACCATTCTGGAAATTCATCTCTGTGGACGATTGCTGTGTATTTCTTTCCTTCCCAATTTCTTTTTCGATCTTCTCTTGAAAAATCATCGACCAACACCAAATCGAAAAAACGATCTTCATTCAATCTTGCTACCAATGCCGACCCTACGAATCCGGCTGCTCCTGTTACAATTATCATGTTGCAAATTTAATTTAAATAATGCGCCAGCACGCCTTCCTTCAAGGCGTATTCAGACTGGTACATTTTGTTGAAGTTCGATTGCTCTAAAATGAATTTCACCAAATAGGTTGAAAGCGGCATGTATTCAGCTCTCATCTGCGGAATGCACGGATGTTTCAAACGCTCCTCCAGCGTACTTCCCATGAGCCATTGATGTATGGAAGGGTAGAATGAAAATGGAATTTCATTCAATTTCATAGAACGTTCCGTAATTCCTTTCGAAGAATCTTTCGCTTTTGCAAACTGGTACATATCAAAAAGCGTATCAAAAGACCCTGAAGATCCCACTAAGACGCGCACGGGATTTTCCTTCAAGAATGAAATTAAATCTTGTAACTCGTTGTTCAGATGCGCTCGAAGTCTGTGAACATCGTCTTGATTGATGCGCGAAGCTGGATTGAGCAATCCGTGTAATCGACTTACGCCAAGCAAATAACTCTTTCGCCACAAAGTCTTTTGATCGCGGACGAAGATGAATTCTGTGCTTCCACCACCGATGTCCATGATTAAATAGTCTTCTTTGATTTCTTCCGTGGTTTGAACCACACCTTCAAAAATGAGTTCAGCTTCACGATCTCCGGAAATAACTTCCATGTCGAAATTCAAATGCTTCTTCACTTTAGCAACAAACTCATTTCCGTTGGAAGCTTCACGCACCGCGCTGGTTGCAAAAATGCGAACGTCCTTCACTCCAAGCGAATCAATGACATTCTTATAAGAAAATAACGCATCCAATCCGCGAGCCATGCGATTGGGCATGAGGACATTTTCAGAGAATCCGCCTGCCCCTAGCTTGACGGGAAGTTTGGTTTTGAAAAGTGTCTTCCACTTTCCTTCCACCTTTTCCTTTATTAATAAATTAAAGGTGTTGGTTCCGCAGTCGATGATGGCTACGCGCTGATTGTTATTTAATTCGGCTGACGTATCCATTTCCATAAATCTTTGTAAGTCACTTTTTTTCCGTAAGACAAAATACCAACACGATAGATCTTTCCACCTAACCAAATAAAGAATAAGAACGCCACAACTAACGAAGCCATTGAACCTATGAGATGCCAAATGTCAATGTTTCCAATCGCGGTTTTAACCATTATAGTTATGGGGGAAGTTAGCGGGAAAATACTGAAGAAATTTCCATATGGATTTTCTGGATTTGTAATCAGAGTAGCCGATACTATGTAAGAAAACACCAATGGTAATGTAACAGGAAGCATAAACTGTTGCGTGTCTGAATCGCTGTCAACAGCAGCACCAATGGCCGCAAAAAGCGAAGCGTACAATAAAAATCCACCGATGAAAAAGAATATGAACATACCAACCATAAGCGGCCAGTTGATTAAAAAGATCCAATTTACAGCTTCGTTGTTCATGAGCGATTGCGCCATTGCTGCTTGATTCATGCCGTTTCCGACAACAGCACCGTTTTCCAAAACTGCTGCACCGTTCACCAAATGCGATTCGAAATAATTCAAACCAAGAGTTGCTAAAACTGCCGAAAGAATAACCCAGATGAGGAATTGTGTTAGCCCTACCAGTCCTATTCCTACCACCTTACCCATCATGAGTTGAAAAGGTTTCACCGAACTTACCATGACTTCCACAATGCGGCTGGTTTTCTCTTCCAATACGCCACGCATCACTTGCACACCGTACATGAAGATGAACATGTAAATGAGAATTGCGAAGACAAATCCAATGACAGCGCGTTCTTGCGTGTGATCTTCTTCTCCCAACTTGTTAATGTTTATCTCAGCGAAACTTACATCGAGCTTTGCTCGCTTGTACTTCTCGTAATCAAGTTTCAACGAATCGACCACACGAAAACGTTCAAGCGATTCTTGCAAGTCGTTCTTCAATTTACCTTGAATGTTTTCGGAAGGAAAATTATCGAAGTACATGTTGCACTTTCCATCGTTAATCGTAATCTCATCGAGCTCGATCATGATGTTGTAAAAACCGTCTTTCAGCTCTTCGGGCTTCTGTTTCTTTTCTGTGAATCCGTAAATAACATTTTCGGTGTCTTTGAACTGATCGGGAAACCTTGGAACCAATGTCGAGTCTTGTTCTCCTCGGTATTCCGTTACTAATCCATAAGGATCACTGATCAATACCGTATAAGTTTGTTGATCATTGAGGGTTATCCAAATGGTTCCAAACAGCAGTCCGGCAAACAAAAGAGGACCAAAGATAGTCATGATAATAAACGACTTCTTTCGAATACGCGTGGTGTATTCGCGCTTAATGATTAATCCTATTTTACTCATGCTTGTGCTTCGTTAAATGAAAGAACCGATTGAACAAAAATGTCGTGCATGCTTGGCACTTTTTCTTCGGCACTTAGAATGTCGACAACCGGAATGACTTGCATAAGCAAGTCGTTCAACTTGAATTC
>Ga0315899_10008294_pt1 | contig 11141 bp, 15 predicted proteins | sample LakEriMetagenome_2_FD_203518 | JGI IMG/M metagenome (GOLD analysis project Ga0315899, IMG submission 203518) | Freshwater fungal communities from buoy surface, Lake Erie, Ohio, United States - Buoy 4 MA112 | ecosystem: Environmental > Aquatic > Freshwater > Lake | place: USA: Lake Erie, Ohio...
CTCGAGGAAGAAAAAGTAGAGTATTCTCAGTTCTGGGGAATAGCCATCCTGAAATTGCTGTGCAGCCAGCGAATAGTATAACAAGGACGAGAATGTCAAGCTGTCGCTTATGTCGATTCATCCAGTCATTCATTCTAGTTACCCGCACCTTCTTGAGACATTAATGGCCGAACGTTTCGATTCACCCAGCGGCGGGATGGATCATTGATTTGTCAGCGCACCTTACCGCCGCTTGGGTGCAATCGTTGGTTCGCGCTCTTCGTCGTCACGGTCTCCAGAGGCCGCTCCATTACCGACGGATGACGGATCAGTTATCCACACGAGTATACCAATCACGCCAAATAACGTCGCGAGTATCCAGGTCACAATCGGCAAATAGATGTGAAGACCACCAACCGCGCGGACTCGCTGCTCTACGGAGTAGTCAGGCATAGAGTACTCGGTTTTGATAGCCTCTAGGCGCTGTTTGTCGATCAATTGATACGCTTGAAACTCGTGTGCCGTTGCCATGCCGTGTGCATCATGGATCGCACGAACAAGCGTTGGCAATAACCATGACAGGACAATTCCGAGAATGCAGAGTAACAGTGCAGGTATGCGATACTTCAAGCAGTGAAGACTCCGTGACTAAAGCCGACAAAAGCGTTCGATGGGCGAACGCGTTGGTTCAGCGAACCCGAGCGATTGACTCAACGAAAGTCAAAAACGGCCGACCGAGCACTTCGATGCAATTTTTTGGTACGCCCATCATGGGCATTGGTTTGTGGGGTTTAAGTCCCCTGTGCGAGATAGGTATCTCTAGGAGATCAGTATACCAAATGACCACTTCAAAGATACTGGCACATGGTGAAGGCTGGTGCAGAGGGGCGAACGAACTTGCTCATCTTCGTGGAACCGCCGCCGCACTCCTGTGCGTTGAACCAACGCGGCCGGACCCGCATGCTAGGTGGTGTGGGGAGGGTGCCCGGCAACGGGCATCCTTACCCGATTTCTGTTTCGTTTTTGGTCTCGCCCCGTCTTCGTGACCGCCAAACCCAAACCATGAGTATGATACCCCCGACGAAGCCGCCAAGGTAGCTGGCGCTATGCGCCCAGAGATCGACAAGAAACGCAGTGTGTCTTGCTGTTGGTACGTCCTCGGCGATTCGACCCGCGAGCCAAACCCATCCCATCGACGCAGCGACGTAGCCGAGAAGCCCCGCAAGCAGGGCAAATGTGGCACAGCAAGCGAATAGGATCGCCATCGGTTGGAGCAGGGACGCGGCGGTCTTCTTCGCACGTGATCCGACTCGCGAGACTGTTGCAAGTGGGATGCCCATGATCACGCCAACCCACCACGTAGCGACGATGCCCCACACGATGCCAAGTGCTGTTGGATCATCTGTTGGAATGATTCGCGGATGCCCAATTGTGAAATACTCAACGCAGATTCGGGCTGTGATCTGGTCGTGGATTATTCCATAGGCGACGCACGCAAGGATCGAAAGCACGACGATTGCGATCCATTGCATTGGAAGTTGCCTTCGGCACAGAACTTGTTTTTATACGGATCAGCCTTAACTCTGTAGACTGCACCAATGCAGTCTCTCACGTAAGCTGGACTCTATCCGAAATGCAAGGATAGCAAGCTATTGCGAGGGCAGCAAGATTTTTATGGAGCGACAGGCTGTTTCGGCCTGCAAGCACGGCCCGCGCGCCTCAACATCTCTCACGAAATTCGAATCCTACCCACCGGTCTTGCTCGGACCGATGAACTCGATCACACCCGTGCTTCGAAGGAAGTCGAGCTCACGCTTTGCGGTCGCTTGGCTGCATCCAAGCGATTCAGCAATCGCAGCTGTTCGAAGTCGTTTGCCACCAGCGAGCAGTTCCAAAATCCGATCGCGGCGACTTTGCCCTTCGTCCTCTGCCGAAATTCGTTTGTATCATTGATGTTTGTGCCAAGCGAGATCAAAAGCCGAACGACAGGCAGGTACCCTTGTTCGGCTGCCAGCATCAGCGGTGTCTCGCGGGCGGGACGGTTCTTCCGTTGAGGCAAGCGAACATTGACGCTCGTTGCCCCTTGCAGTTGAGCGCGGACAGCTTTGATGTCTCCACTCAAGAGCGCATCGACGAGCAGGATCAACTCCGAACGTGGCGGCTTTCCCATTTGACTTCGGATTCACTTCTTTCCAAATAACGACACCCATCACCTAGCCCCCGGAAGTGAAGTCTCTAAAGTTAGGACCGCACCGGCGGGGGCTTAGGTGCATGGGATGGTTATCGCGGTTTTAAATCAGAATTGGTGTGCGATCCGCATCCTGATCATTCCCGATTGTCGCAAATCTCAGATTCGCCTATCTTAATCAACCGCGTCAATATAGTCTGATCTCGTCCGCGATATCGAATGCAGCGGAGTTCCGCACATTGAATTGCACTGATCATCGACTCGGTCTCCGATCCATTTGATGGTTGTTTCGAGACGTAGCAATGATCTGGTTTGCCATCGTCACCCAATGCATAGGTAAATAATCCCGGCGCTTCGACCATCGGGACATCGCAAAGTGTGCAGCAATCCCTTTCGACATAGAAGTCGCCATCTGCGTTTTCTGGATATGGGATGGCCATCTTTAGCCCCATGTGCAAGTTGAATGTAGAACGGATTGAAGAGATAACGACCATCGTCACCGAGTCGCGGCTAGGAGACGATCCATTGGAGTAAACGCCGAATCCGCGACTTCGGTGCACGATTTTGTTCGTCGAGTAGTCGCCCTCGGTTTCGTAGTGGACCACGAATGAGAACTCTCCCAGATTCCAGCATGCCATTGCCACCGGGAAATGCTACAGGATCGAGTTCGTCGGTCTCAAAGTGGCGGAATGAGCGGCGGGAATCAGTTGAGTAGTCCCACAAGTCTGTTGGTATTGGTGTCTCCCCGAGTTGCACCACATCCCATGTAAACCAGAACATGTCAGCGTCGGTCGGATTTTCAATGATGGCAACCGGAAGTCCATCTAATTGTACGTACCAGCGATCGGACTCGCTTATCGACATTTCTATTTGCGGTCGAAAGAGCCAGGAAGTATTCATCGCTTTGGTCTTGGGTACTGGTTTCGACGAACGCCGATTTTGACCGAGCCCCCGCCAACTAAGGCGTCCATTTCGAAACGGACCGTCGGGGGCTTCGGCCCAACATTTTGTTCTGTCTCATCTTGGATTGATGCGTGAGTCAAGCCCATGTAATAAATCCACGATACTTGATTGTCCATCCGTCGACTCGGCGAGTCAACACATATGTTGCGGCAGAAGGGTGCATGAGTTCTGAAAGGTGAAGATGGACGACAACGCATGATTTATCATCGGAATACCCCGGTGACCAAGATTGTATCGGAAACAAAGCACCATATGGAACATCAGGAGGAATGTCCACAAGAGGTTGTGCCGCTTCCAAAACGTGAATGCCGACTGCAGTAGGTTGATAATTCCCGAATGCGAACTCAGACTCGTTACGCATTGTCAAATTCTTGATCGCTTCGTCCACCAAAGCACGCTCCGTCGAATTTAGAGTCGATAATACGCCATCATGCTCTAATGGCAAAATTGCATCAGGCCGCCAGGCGATCGCTTCACGTAGAAAGTAGATTTCTCTCTGTGTCTTCGGCCCCAAACTGAATGGAAGGCTACGTCCGTCGTAATTCGCAAGATCGGATAGTACGATATCCAGAATTGTATCGTCATCCCCGATTAGAAGTTTGGGATGATGGTTGCTAGTTTGCCCTACACATCCAAGTAGGAAAAAGAAGGCAACACAGGTGGGTATCAGGCGATCCATCATAATTACTCTCCTGGACAGAACGCTTAAAATCACCCGGTTGCCGCCAAGAGATTTTGACTTCAGAAAACGCCCGATCGGCAACTCGGGTGCATTTTTTTGTTCGCAGATTACCGCGGGTAGCCAAGTCCATAACCCATCAATATCTGCTCTTGTTTGTCCTCATCATACTCGAAATCCATTGAGAGCTGTCGCTCGTCAATGGGCCAATCGATCCAGACTGTATGCCGTTTGGCATCAGCCGGTATAGTGGGCAGTGCATATCCATTCGGAAGTAGAAGTTCGATCTCATTTTTAGACCAGCCACATGTACCACGGTCAGATACGCATTCAAAAAATGATTTAATGTCCTCTGAACGCTCTACCCGACGATTTATGTATCGAACCCCACTGAGTGAAATTGCTATAATGTCCAGTGGCCTAGGCGTTAGTTCAGGAGTAACTAAGGTGCGAAAGTCTTCGTCATCTCGAATACCCCAGTCTCTCTTCAGGTCAACAGTAACTATGAACTCAACTTGCTTCTTTTGATTTTCAAAGAGCGTGGGAACGCGTCTTGGTTGGAGCGTAACAGTGCCATTAGAAAGGTGCAGTATCACCGAGCCACGCTCATGCGTATTGTCAGCATCTTCGATTGAGCTGAATACTGCGGTGAATGCACCTGTTTCTTGGCGTGCATTGTCACAACCAACCAAAGTGAACGCTAACAATAGTATCCAAAATCTCACCCTATGATTCTCCCGCGAACTATAGACTCTCCCCCAACTAGTGAAGGGGTAAAGATTATTTCTAGCGGCTGAGGTTACCATAACAGAATATTCGACTCAACTCAGGTGCGCATAATACCGCGACAAAGCGCGGCAGCCCTTTTGCTTGGCAGCGGCATCGAGATTGCTCTCAAGCGATCGGAGCTCCTGGGCAATTGAGTACTGCGACAACGCAGCGCTTGCGGACACCAGCGAAGTGCATGTACTCGACCGAGCTCGTCTCTTGTTTCCGTGCAAGGCTGCTTGGCAACGGAAAACTCAGTGTCTTCAAACGCCGATCCCTCGCGCCTCCATCGCGCCGGCCATAACCAGGAGGTCAGTTGTCTTTGATGCGTTTCTCGGGTTATGAAGTAGAGAAAAAGCGACTCTTGCGCACCTTAGCGATGCGAAAAACCAGTGAAATCTTTGGACTAGGGAACTCAAAACGCCCAAGAGTTAGCGGGCATGACCTGCCGGTTATGAAAAAGAGGCTCCAAAACTCGCGATTTTGTCGCGCGGGGTATACTCCACCGCAGATGGTACACTGGATCGTGCGTCGAAAGCTTACGACCTGCAGACTCTGAGTTTTCCTTGAGAGGATGTTCAATGCCAATCACGCCATCAATTATCTCCAAAGTTCTCGTTTTGATGCTGGTAGTTTTCGCAGAGCACCTGCAATCTCAGCCGCCCAAAGAGATCACCAACAGCATCGGGATGGAGTTCCGAAAGTCATGGTCGGATTCGGTGGGTTTTGGCTCACCCACGCCTGTTCGTGCGGCGGCTCTTTGAAATGACCATCACGGTTGCCGCCTGATCGAAGCTGGCAGGGGTTATCTCATATACAATAAGGAAGAATGCAACACGGAAGAAAAGAAAACCCCACCGGGACACTACAATAGAAAAGGCCACGCTGCTTGCGGCAACGTGACCTTTGGAAATCTATCCCCGTGAAGGACAGCAATGTATTGTAGTATTCCCGACGACAAAATCTTTCAGACAACACCGCCTTGGACAAAGACATCAAATTTCAAATTAAAATCATGGACTGAAACCGTTCAGGGGTATTTGAACGAAGCCAAGAATCTGACGACATGCCTGATCCGCAATCGTGAATTGGCAAAACGACCATACACGTTGTTTCTGACGATTTACGTTGATGTGACCATGCAGCCCAAGGCCATCAATGATTGGTGGAAAAAAGCTGCTCGAAATCTTCAACGAAAAGGCGTGGTCGCAATCTGGGTTCGTGAGCCGACACGAACAAACAGGGTTCATTATCATCTGCTTCTGCGAAGCATCCATACCAAAGAGCAACTCGCCACAATCATCGAAGAATCCCTGCCAAGTCGAAAATCTGGTCGTTGGCACAAAAACATCAAAGCGGTTCGGATGAAGGATGGTCGGCTTCTCCGATACATCACCAAAGCCAAGACTGCTGGCGAAACGAAATCAGGAATTTATCTTTCCGATCTTTATCGAAGGAAGCGATTGTTGTTCAAGTCGGGTCTTGGCATTCGCAAGCATGGCACGATTGGAAAGTTTTGGACCAAGAGCAAGGAAGCCATCTGGGAAGACGTAAAGGCCAGAGAAAAGCGAATTGCCGAAGGTCTGGAACAACCGAACGTGAAACGACTCGCCCAGCACGCTTATGATTTTGTTGGTGGATACGTCCCACTAAGGCAAATCGAGCGGAACTTCGGTTATTATTCGGATTCACCCGGCATTCAGAACTGGATTGAACAGGTTTTCGGACATGAAAACCGTGCATCGCCTAACATCGCCACCTGACGATTGTTAAGCCTGCTTGTAGGAGTGTTGATGGGGATTTTACAAGGGTCCGACTTGGTCGGTCTTTGTTGCAAAATTAACAATCAAACAATTCTGGCACTTTCCTCCACAAAACGGGACTGCCGCCCCCGTCTGTCATGCGGCTACGTCTGGTTTCTTTTTTATTGATGACTAACGTAAATACTTCACCATGATGACATTTTCAGAATATGTGCGATTGCGGGAAGGGTTGTGGCTCAACGACAAGAACGCTTTGCCGGGAATGAGCAGGTTAAACACCCTGCCCACAAGAAAAGCATCGAAACAATCAGCCACCGTAAAAACGATCCACGCATCGCCTAGCGTGCCGCAAATACTGACACCTGCGGTCGGTCGTGTGGATGCTCGCTAGGCAGTATAGCGGTGGGGGTTATTGCGACTTGCGGATTAGTCGGTCGAGAAGTGGCCGGAACCACTGGGAATAGACTTCATCCAACCAATTCACACGGGCATCATTGCTGGGAGAACCACTCGTAGCGGATTGAATCGCCCATTGACCATTTTTGGCCCGAAATGTGAATCGCCACACATCGCCAGCCGTGTTCGTCATGCGTAATATAAACAGCCCAAGGTTCTTTCGGTCATCCTCGCATGAAGAGCTAAATTCGATTTCCGTTAGAAGCTCCTCAAGACTCTGTTCACATGGTTCAGAACCGGGGAGTTCCAGCGAACCCTGAGCTATTTCATCCCAGTAATTTCGGACGAATCGCTGGCAAAAGACGGTGAAATCGGCTGCGGTTGGTGATTTGCTCATGTCGGGATAGTACCGGGTCGGTCGGCTATGCGTCTGGCTCATCGTCTTCAAAGGCATCGGGGTCAATCCCGTGACTCCTAAGATTCGCCCTCATCTCGTCCGTCAATTCGCCGCCAGAGGCATTTCGCAACTTCTCGTAGCTCTTCTTCATGCTGTTATGGAACTGAACGGCTTGGTAAGCGAAAGCCGCATCTCTGATTGCACGGCATTGTTCCGATTCTGGGGGAAAGCCATCGGCAACCGACCGAAGAATTTCACAGACCCGCCAGATGTCAGCTTCGAGCGGAGAAAGATTGCGGTTTTTCGATTGGTCACCTGAGTGTATGTCCATTGGGCCAGTCTATCCAAATCGCATAAACGCCAGCATTCGCCGAAATGGCACCGCATCGGTTGGTCGCTAAACCGTGCCATTTAGCATACGGGCGATTTCCCCGTTGCAAAGCCACCTTTTTACCGTGAATTCACACAACCCGATTCGTGCCAAAAATATGTTAGTCTAATTGACACTGCAGTTCAAGGCCGATACAATTTTTGGAAACACCCAAGGGAACCCCGCCATGAAGATTGCTTGTTACTGCCGTGTCAGCACTCGCCATCAAAAGAACGACTCCCAAGAATCGGAAATCAGGAAGTGGTTGGAGGGGAACGGCATCGACATAGCCCAAGTCGAATGGTATTTCGACCACGAAAGCGGCAAGACGCTTCGCCGACCAGAATTCGACCGACTGCAAAAGGATATATTCAACGGTCGGATCAAGACGGTTGTGTGTTGGAAGTTGGATCGCTTGTCACGTCGGCTGCGGGATGGTGTCAATCTGTTGGCCGATTGGTGCGAACGTGGCTTGAAAATCATTGTCATCACGCAGCAGATTGAATTGAACGGGCCGGTCGGTCGGATGATTGCCGCCGTCATGCTGGGGTTAGCGGAAATTGAACTTGAGTATCGCCGGGAACGACAGATGGCCGGTATTGCCGTCGCCCAGAAAAAGGGAAAATTCACGGGCCGGAAAAAAGGAACGACCAAAGCGAAGCCGGAACGTGCCAAGGAACTCAAGGAAACGGGTCTGACGGCCCCGGAAATCGCTCAGGCGATGGGAACCAGCTTGCGAACGGTCTGGCGGTATCTTGAGCGGGAAGCGGCCTAGAAACGGAGTGGGAAGCATGGTCGCAACGGCCACAAAAACAACAGCCTTCATGTACATCCGAGTTTCTACCCCAAGCCAAGAGGTTGATGAGCAGGTTCGGATCATTCAGCAATATGCCGCCGACAATAATATCGAAATCATTGGGCAGTATGGCGACTACCAGAAACGCCACAAATCCCACCAGCGGCATTCGTTTCAGTCGATGCTGAACGACATTGAAGCCCAAAAGCCGAATCTGATTTTGGTGCAAAAGCTCGACCGCTTCGGGACCGCTGACGGTAATGAACTTGGGTATTTTCTCACGATCTTGAAGCGTGGTGGAGTGCGGCTCATTACCGCCATTGATGGAAAGGATCACAGCAAAGGCGATCTGGAAACCGTCATCGTCAATGCTGTTGCTGCCAGCCAGTCTCGCCAAGAGCAAATCGACAAGGCCGAGCGGGTGTTGTTCGGCAAACGACGCCGGGCGGTATTGGGCGAATACGTCGGTTCAAAATATCTGGTGTATGGCTTCGATGTTGTCTGCATTGGCAAGGACGGCAAAGAAAAATGGCGAATGGTTGAAGACGCATGGGACTTGCGAATCAAATACGTCTTGAACGACAAGGGCGACTACGTTGAAGCCGAGCGTTACGGCAACGAAATCGTCAAGGATGCGAACGGCATCATGCCGGATAAAGAAATCCGGCATCGACCTTCCAAGGACACGTCTGACCGGCTGTTCTATTCACCCAGCATTCGACAAGAGCGGGTGGATACGCTGCTTCGGATTTGTGAAATGTTTGATGCCAGTTGGAAATCCTACGGCATTGCCCAGCAGTTGAACCAAGAGGGTATCAAGCCGGTATATTCCGACCGCTGGTATTCTGCCTTTATTGACGGGTTGCTGGAAAACACAGTTCTCATGGGGAAGCCAGCTTGGAACCGCACCAGCCAAGCAAATTTTCGACATTTTGATGAGGGTGGAAGAATTGTAGAAACGACCGAAGATGCCAAGGGAGTGTATCGTCAGAACGACAAGGAAAAGTGGTTCCAGCCGAACGAAGAAGTGTTTGAACCGTTCATCGACCCTGTATTGTTTGGCCGGTTGCAAACGAAGCTGGATGAACGCCGGGCATCAACGCCCAAGCGTTCTCCCCGCAGTGAAACATTGTGGTTGGGTGGTTTGTGGTGGGATGAAGAAAGCCAGCAGAATCTTGCTGGCAACAGCCAAGGCAAACACTTCAAGGTGAAGTTGCCGGGCCATGAACACAAACACCTGACGTTCAAAGAAGCCGAGTGGTTCATCGGGGAATATCTGAAACGCATCGGCCATCGGCTTGACACGTTTGGTGAAGCCGTCGAAACCAACAAATTGTTGGAACGACTGGCAACTGACGAATGGATGAAGGAACTTCATTTCGATTACATCGTGTTGGAGATTGAAAGTTTCCTCGAAAGTAGGCTCAAAGAGGGAATCAACCGTGTTGGTGGCGTGGAAGTCATCTTGGACTACGACAACCAGCGGAACGCCATCATCACCACGGACGGCAACTATTTGGAACTTTACTGCCAAATGGTCAAGGACGACATGGAGCAGAACCAAGCGGCAGTTCAAGCAAAGATGGACGAGCGAAAGCGGCTCACGGTGGAGTTGATGTCGATGTTGAACAAGGATCGGTTCATCATCGACAGCTACCACGAACGCATCAGCCAGTTGAGCAGCGAAATTGAAGCGGCCACCGCTGCCCCCGACTTCATGGCATGGTGGCAACAGGTTCAATCCGAACTTGATTTATTGCGACAACAACAGGCGACGGTGAAACAGGCCGTCGAAAAGGGAAGCTACGTCCAAAAAGCCGATGCCATTCGTAATCTGATTGACCGGATTGTGTGCCATTGGGAATCCGTCCCCACGACCGATGGCCGATACAAAAACGGTGTGAAGACCGTCTGCCGGGCAGTCACCATCGAAAGCAAGGTGTCGGCAAAAGACGCTGACGGCAAGCAAATCGAGATGATGACTATCGAAACTCCATCGGGATGAAACTGGTGCTGATCCCCAAGGGTACATTCATGATGGGTTCGCCCGAGAGCGAAGAAGCCCGTTTCGAAGACGAAACCCAGCACGAGGTGACGATCAACAAGGACTACTATCTTGGTGTGCATGAAGTAACGCAGGCACAGTACGAAAAGGTGATGGGTACCAAGCCGAGTTCCTTCCAAGGTGACGAGACTAAAGGAAGCAGTTCCAACCACCCGGTCGAACAGGTTTCGTGGGAGGACGCAGTCGAATTCAGTAAGAAGCTTTCGGACTTGCCTGAGGAGAAGGCTGCAGGTCGCGTCTATCGTCTGCCCACCGAGGCACAGTGGGAATACGCCTGTCGGGCAGGGAGTAAGTCGGCGTATAGTTTTGGAGAGAGTTCAAAATCACTGGGCGACTATGCTTGGTTTTATGAAAACAGTAACGATCAAACGCATCCGGTCGGCCAGAAGAAGGCAAACGCTTGGGGCCTATACGATATGCACGGGAACGTCTGGGAGTGGTGCAGCGATTGGTACGCTGATTATCCCAAAAGTGCAGTCAGCGATCCGACTGGCCCAAAAGAGGGCTCTTTCTGCGTGTTCCGTGGCGGCAGTTGGGGCCGCGAGGCCGCGGATTGTCGGTCGGCGGGCCGGTTCTGGGACGACCCGTCGATCCGCAGCCTTAGCATCGGCTTCCGCGTTGCCCTGAGTCCATCCGGAATCCCCCAGTCGCCGGAGGCGGACAAGTAGAGCGGAGCGAGCGGTCGTAGGCGCGAAGCGAGCCAGGGCGGATGCCCGCGAGCGTAGATGCCGGAGACCGCAGGCGTGGTGACTAAGGCTCGTGAGGTAAGCCGACAGC
>Ga0315899_10008297_pt1 | contig 11141 bp, 9 predicted proteins | sample LakEriMetagenome_2_FD_203518 | JGI IMG/M metagenome (GOLD analysis project Ga0315899, IMG submission 203518) | Freshwater fungal communities from buoy surface, Lake Erie, Ohio, United States - Buoy 4 MA112 | ecosystem: Environmental > Aquatic > Freshwater > Lake | place: USA: Lake Erie, Ohio...
CGAAAAGGGCATTTCCACGGCCACGAGCACACATGCACACACACGGGGCGTCAGAGCGCGCAGCCACCCACACTTGCGCGGCCCGAAAGCAAGCCAGCCACCTGCCTGACATTTTGTGCGGTCTAACACGCACACGCGACCACCACAGCGCCTAAACCGCGCCCCGAAAGCAGGGCTCGCAAAATCGCGAGGTCGCCACGGCAGCTTTCCGCACTACGCGCAACGCCGGCCAAACTTTACCGGCGACCGCTTCGAAGCACGCGGGCATGGCGCTGCGCACGCTGCGCTACCTCCCGGGTGGCTGGGCGCAGGGTGCGCGTGCTGGTGCGCACCTGACGGTTTCGCCGCGCGCAAGCGTCGAGGGGGCACGCAGGGTGCTGCAACGCCGGAAGGCGCGCGCCGCGGAGGCCCTCCGCCGGCGTGGAGCTCGCTGATGGGGTTATTGAGGCTGCACAGGGCCGTCGCGCCCGCGCCCCACGCGCCCACCGATGCACGGGGCGATCACGCACGACCCCCTCCGCCCATTCTGCGACTTTTTTCGGCAGTTGCAAAAAGCCAACTCGTTCTCTAGACCTTTAAGCTGATCGACCACCGACGTTTCTCCTCAAAACTCGAAAAACCTCTCTTTCTACTTATTCACGGGGAGATTTCACAACGGTTCGATTACGTGCCCCTTTAACGGAAGTTATTTTTGTACCAAAGTTGGTGACTTTTATTTTTCCAAACTTTCTTTTTTTTAAGCTCGAATCCAACGCTCGTGGGTAAGAGGAGGTGGGATGCGTGGCGCTAGAGTGGCCGGTAGAATCGGGCACCAGTGCTGCGTGACGAGATTCCGCTTGCACGATATTGCTGCGGTGAGCTTGCTGACCAGCCGCAGACCTGCGGCGAGCAAGTGAAGCAAGTCATCGAAGGAATTGGGAGAATGGATGCGTTCAAGGTCGGTGCCAAAGGCGTGAGTCCAGCAGCGGCGCGCGCAGAAGCAAAGGGCGCGCGGGCGGCAGCTGCAGCTGCGGAGACGGTGACAGCGTCTGCAGCCGAAAAAGGGCTGGCAGGCAAGAGAACTGGGGTCGACGGAAAGGGAAAATCGGGGGAGCGAGCTGCAGAACAAACGGGGCAGGGAGCAGGGGAGCGCGCAGACGCACACGCATCTGCAAGGGCTGGGTACAGCAGCGAAGCTGCTAGCCACCCCTTCGCAGTGCAAGCAAGAGATGAGAGCCATCTCCTCGTAGCCATCGATGTGCTGCAAGACCCACTTGTCGATGCAATCAGTCCAGCAAAGCCACGTGCCAGTGAAGATGCCATCATGGTCCAAGCTCGAGAGCTCGGACTAGATGATCTTATCTCTGACTGGAGGGGCCTGGAACTAGACCCGTCAAACCTTGTGCCCGTCTCGCCGCTGGACGTCAGTTCGCACGCGGACGGAGGCAAGCAGAATGGGGATGCTGGAGGTAAGCAGAATGGGGATGCTGGAGGTAAGCAGAATGGGGATGATGTCTTGGGCAACGGCCACAATGGACACGAGCATGCTCATCACAGAGTGAGACGCTCGAGCGTGATCAAGTTGCAACACGCGGCTCACAATATAATGTGCGCCGACACGCTGGATAATCGACTCTATCGCAGTGACTCTATCGCACCCAACGAGACTGAATCCGTCAAGCAGGCGGAGGTGCTCATTCAGGAGCTTGAGCAGGGTGGGGAGTCTGTGCATGGTGAGAACTGTAGCCATATTGAGGACATGACGAGCCAACCCACAACACACACTTCCACACACCCACCCGAACACATAATTCCAACCCACAAGACGACCAACGGGACTGAATCGTTGATTGAGCGCACTCCATCGCAGGCACACTTCAAGCGCTTGAGCAGTGTTTTTCACCATGTTGTTCATCATAGAAGGGAGACAAAGGTCCGTGGCATTCTCAAAACTCCAGCGTCACAATTGGCTCAGTCGAAAGGTCTCTCAAGTGAGGCAGAGGGGGTCCGAAAGCGGCAGCGTGTGCGCTTTTTTATAGCCCAAACTCACGTGAACACCGTCTACAACATTTTTCACCTGTGGGATCCCGAGGGCGCGTTTCTGTCAAAGTGGCACTCCTTTCTCGTGATTGCTAGTGCGTACGAAGCCTGGGCGGGAGCGTTTCGCCTTGCCCTTGGAACGCCCCAGGAACGGTGGCTGCAAAATTTGGATCTATGCATGGATGGGGTCTTTGGGTTGGACGGCCTTATTTTCATGAACACGGCTCTCGTGACTCACATCGATGCGGGACACAGCGCACACAGCTCAATGAAAGCTGACTTTAGAGTGATCCGTAATCGCTGGACCATCTGTAAGCATTACTTCAGGAACATTTTTCCCACGATGATGCTCCCGTCGATTGTCTACTTTGTTGTGACCTTCTCGTACGAAGATCCTGCGCCACAGGTCCAAGGGGCCAATTTGTGGTGGTGGTGGATGGCTAGCTTGCCGCGGCTCGTGTTCCGATGGCATCGTCTTACGCGGTACTTCCGAGAACAAAAATTGAACCTCAACGTGTCCGTGGCGAAGATGCAGTTGCTGATGTTGGTCCTCGAGACAGTATTATTTGCCCACTGGATCGGATGCCTCTATTTTTGGGCTGCTCGCATGCAGCCCTCGGGAAAGAAAACATGGCTGGATGCTGTGCCGTCATTTTTCCCAGAGTATATCGAGGGTACCGCCTTCCAGACGATTTCCAGCTACGATTTCGGTTTTCATTACTTGTTGTGTTTCTACAGAGGTGTTGATGGGATTGTGGCGGGGGGCTACTTTCCTATCGTTCCAACAAACAATGAGGAGATTCTCGTGGCGATCGCCGTGATCTTCTTGTCGATCTACATTGCTGCCTACGTTCTCGGGACTCTCTTCCACTACTTACTTATGGCCCAGAAGGATCCACTCAAGGAGGCTCACAACCAGAAGATGCAGAACCTGATTGCCTTCATGGAGGAGCGGCGCCTGCCCCTTGTGACGCGCAAGCGTCTTAATGAGTACTTTGAATTCCAGTATAAGAAGGCAGTGCAAAAGAGGTCGTCTGCTGCTCTCAAGCTCCCCCGCTCGCTTGAGGTCAAAGTGGCAAATGCTCGTTTTCGCCCTACGCTAGAAAAGTGCTGCCACAAGGGGCAGGGCAGGGAACGGGGCCCTTTTTGGGGCTGCAGCGCGCAGTTTCTCAACGCCATGGTGACCAAATTGCGCCCTGTCTTCCTGATGCCGGGAGATCAGTTCCAACGCGCAATGGATATGGTTCTCGAGCTATGCTTTGTGTCATCAGGCTACGTAGAGGTGATGGACGGCGACACAGTCAAGCGCGTCATTCGCTCCGATGTTGAGTCCCCTTCAATTGTTGGCGAGGTTTCGTTTTTCTTGGGTGTGCAGCAGCAGCATTCCGTGCGGGCGCCGGAGTCATCAGATATCGAATTGCTGTTGCTCAGTAAGGAAGCGGCCGACGAGCTCTTTCGGGACTTCCCTGAGCAGCAGGAGATCGTAAACACGAATCTGCTGCAGAAGTACAATATGAACTCTCTTGGTGACGATTTAGAACTGGATGGAGGAGAGGACGAGGAAGACCCGGAGGCGCAAATTATGAGGCAGATCCTCAGAGACACGGTAAAACGACGGCACGACGAAGCCTTTCAGGCGCTTGCATGGGCAGCTACATCTGGAGACCTTGAGGAGGTGCGCCGCATGCTGCGCAAGGGTGTTGGCATCAATTCGAGCAACTACGATGGCAGGACCGTGCTGCACATGGCAGCGGTGGAGGGAAACTTTCGTGTTGTCGAGCTCCTGTTGGCGGACGGGGCTGACAGGAACAAGCGAGATAGGTGGAAAAACACCGCGCTCCAGGATGCCATTAACCACAATCAAGGCCCCGTCATTCAGTTGCTGACACAGTGGAAGTCCGAACTGAACCACGAACATGCTGCTGGCCGACTGTGCGACGCCGCCGGCGCCGGCGACCTTGATACTCTCAAGCTTATTCTGGAGCACGGCGTCGATCCCAATTGCGGTGAGCATTTGGCAATAAGAAGTCATGGGAGATTTGTGCAGAGCTTGTGTACGTTAATGTGCATGCTGTGCTTCGTCTAGGGAGCATATGTAGAGCCGCTTCCTAGGGAGCATATGTAGAGGCGCTGCAAACACGTTTGTGTGATACATGTGATGACCTGCAACCATCACGCGGCCTTTCTACCACTGTCAGGCGATTATGACAACCGCACGCCGATCCATCTGGCGGCCGCAGAGGGACAGGACAAAGCGGTTCAGTATCTCATCGCCAAGGGCGCCGACGTCAACTGCAAAGACCGATGGGGGGCTACGGCTCTCCAAGATGCTGTGACATCCGGCCACGTGCAAGTGGCTGAGCAGATTCTAAGCCGCGGTGGAACCCTGGCCACTTCGCTGGGCGCTGTTGCAATGTGCAATGCTGCAACCGAGGGCGATGTGCGATACTTGAAGCTTCTGATTCGCTGTGGTGAGAATGCGTCTGTCTGCTTCTTCCCTCCTCTGCCCGCCACTGTACACTGGTGCTCTCTGCGAAGCACACTAGTGATGCTCGATAGTTAAGAGTACAAAGCGAAGCAAGCAGCAATGTGGGCAGCACAGCACACAGACCAGCACGTGTTCGCCACTGTATATTCATTCTTGTGTGTTGCAGGCGTGGAGCCCGATGTTGGAGACTACGACAGCCGGTTTGCCCCCCCCGCGTCCCTTGTTGTGTGCCTACCGGTAGCAAAACAGACCGGTGGGCTTCCATGTTGTTGACTTCGGTGTGGATATTGGTTTGCTTTGATGTTTTTCGTGTGTGGCTTGCCTGCACTACCAGATGCCCAATGCACTTGGCAGCTGCCTCAGGACGTCTTCTTGCCGTGTCCTACTTGCTCGGTGTTAGTGCAAATCCGAATACCCGGGATCGCTGGGGTGGAACACCCATGGATGACTGCGTACGCGGTAGATATGCGATATAGCACATGTAGCAAACACACACAGAGAGTAAGTAATTCCAGGAATAACATATTTGAAATAGTATGCAAGGAGGGAGGACTTCGTTGGGGGGGAAACAAAACAACAGAGGTGTAGTATAGCTACTAATATGATACAGTGAAGAGTTTGAGTGATTTTGTCCCCAATTAAGAATTTAATGTCCTTTTAAAGATGTTAAGTATGAATTCTATTTTATTTTACAAAAAAAAAAATTTGAGAACTTTTTCAATTTTGAAATATTATGTACTCCTGACATATCTTGTGATTTACTTTACCACTTACATCATGTGGTTTATATGTGCTACATGTGCTATGTCTGATCATAGGTGGCACACAAAGGCATCTGCAGTGTGCCAAGCTTTTACAATGCTTAGGTGGTAAACTCGGGATTTTCAACGGTACACCGGAAGGACATGAAGCTCTCTCAACGCTTGACAGCATGGACATGGAAGATGTGCGCAAGGTAATTAAACTGCTCATCGACCAAGGTCTCGACTCAAAAAAGCCGGAACGTGCAACGTATCAGGAGTGCATCATCGCGTATGAGGCGTCAGTGGAGCTCGTCCAACCGGTTCACGAAATCAAGCGCATGTTTGATATTGTGACGGCACGCATCGTACATGAGAGGGAAGGGTGCCGGGAACTGCTTGACGTATCGTGCAAGACCTGTGCGGCTGCGGCAAACTTTGTGGACAAAATGCTACCCGCATTTACGGCAAAAACAGCAACAACTCAATCGGCCCAGAAAGACCAGGCTGCCCTGCACCTGTTTGCGAATGATGTGACAGAGTTCATGGAAGTGCTCAATTCTGGGCAGGATCCTGAAAGTCTTGACCATTTTTTTGACTTTGAGCTTGATCGTGCAACTTTGGAGGCATATGCAGAGCTGGATCACATCTTGTCCGAACAGGAGCGTGATAAATTTGCGTCGAGAACAGCCAGGATGATGATGGCTAGGGACATCAATAGTTATTTGATGAACCTCTTCAAGGTAGAGGAAATGTGGCGTATCCTGTGTCTCGGCTTCTCCAAAGCGCACAAAGCGTACCGTGCTGATTTTCGTCGAGGCTCGTGGGTTGATGGGCATCTTACTGACCTCAACATGGCTGAATTGGACGATCTCTGGAGGTACTTTGACTGGCACATGACAGAACAGCAGAATCTTGCAGTGTATCGCCAGGCCACTGAATCTTCTAGGAGTGGGTTGATGACGCCGTATTCCCTTCTGGTGGGCTCTTCTAGCTTTCATCGCAAATTGTTCGAAGAAGAATCTGATGATATTGGGCAGCTCCTTTGCCAGTCGAAGATCTTGCGCGTACTAGCATGGCACAGTATCCTGAGTCTCATACCCTATTCACGGCAAGTGAAACTGGAAGCAGGTCAGTCTATTCGTCTCAAGGAAAGAACTATTGTGGCTGTGCACACGGGATCGGTAAAAATGAAGCACCTCGATGCCTCGGGAGCTAGAATTATCGTGAACTACGGCGCAGGCGAGGTGGCAGGAGAAGCCTGGACACTCTTGAATCTGGGGGCTATCTCGAGTGTAATGGCTAATTCTCAGTCGGCCATAGTTTTGCTGCCGTTGAAGGCATTTACTCTCTTGTTCGAAATACAGCCACAGCTGTACAGGCCGATCACCGCTAATTTCGTTAGTTTGGTATGGATGCAAAACAACGTGAGCGAAGCACAAGGCAACCAACCGTCCTACCACGAAGTACATGACAGCGTCCACCTGTTTGAAGCAGAAATGATTTGTGCAGTGTTCTCACAAAAGGAAAAAAGACATAAGAAGGATCATACCAAAACTCAACTGCAATCAGACATAAATATGGACGAGCTCAAAGTGTTCCAGGGAAAGTCACTTGACATGCAGCGGCATGATGAAGCAATTCGCCTGCTAATGGAGCACCTTCGCGAGATGACTAGAGTCCCGTGGGCGGAATCACCTCTCAAGCCAGCATTCATGGCGTTCATTCAATGGAAAACATCTTTCGTGTCCAAACGGCATCGGCACGCAGACACAAAAGAACAAGAGCACCGGAAGGTTTTGCGTGAAGGCTTCAAGCAGATTCAAGGGACCTGGGATGTCGTTTCGAGTGGAACCAACACAATCTATCTCACGGTAGTTGTTTTTAACAGGGGTGGGAAGTTTTATTGCGTCCTGTGCCCATGTCCTGCATGCAACTGTTCTTGTATCAGAGCGTTTGGAATTGCCCTCGTCCTGTTGTTTTTAGAGGGCGATGCTTACAAGCCTGTACATTCCCCAACAGGAACTTCAAAGCCTGAAGGATCATATGGGTGAGGTTGGCATGCAATTCTTCGATGTAGCATTCAAACCGGATCAAATGAAGGAAGAAATTACTTTCCCTGAATGGATTGAATGCTGGCTCCGTTACGTGGATGGACATGAGGATGAGGTAACGGTCGATTCAAAAGACCATGGGCCTGCAGATGATGAACAGAATCGGTCCACACATGGGCATGAGCAGCACGGGCCTGTTAAGAAGACAAAGGACGACATGCAGTATAAAAATGACGAGCCAGGTGATTCATCCTCAAACCGGATCGTGATGAAAATTAAAGAGACCTATGTTCGCTTGCGACACACTCCGATTACGTCACTACTTGACGACAGCGAGATAGCTCGAGCTTACGAGCCATCCTTCCTTGCAATCACCGGAGACTTGAAGAATGCTTTGGACCGCAGACGTGTGAAGGAATTCCTCTCGCTCCTGCTCATTGATTTCGACAAGGAACTTACAGACCTTCACGTGGACGAGTTTATGAATGTGTTTTCACCGGATGGGCCCAAGGGAGAAGCGGTGTCCTGGACAGACATTGAGCGGGAGCTGCGTGAACGCCACGACAAGGGTCTCGACCCGACTCGTCTCTTTATGAGGGGGTTCGGCTCAACGTTCAATCCTAATAGCCATACCATTCGTGTCTGGCGGACTTGGAATCAAATTTGCGCCATATATCTCTTCCTCTTTGTTCCTGTGCGAATTGGGTTCAGCCCGTATCCCGCTATGACGGATTGGAGCTACACCACTATTTGTATTGATCTCTTAGTCGATTCTTGCACTGTTGTGAACATGCTAATCACTCTCAATACTTCGTACATGAACAAGAAATCGCGATGGGTGATGGATTTCACCAAGATTGCGCGCCACTACCTCTCGACGGACTTTTTAGTCGACATATTAGTTGCTGCACCCTTCGATTGGTTTGGATACTTTAGTGGAGCATCTCCGCGCCTCTCCAGCTGTTTTCGTCTTCCAAAAATGCTTTGGATTTTGGTTGTGTTTACTCCGCACAGGACCGGCCTCCTCCGCCCAAAGGTGGGAATTGGTAAGGATATGATCCTAACCGCCCTGTTGTTGCATATTCTTGCTTGCATCTGGCACTTGCTTGGAAAAGACGGCCCGCACGACAAATTTACATGGTGGCGCAATCCTGACCACGATTTCGAGCTGAAGGGCAAATTATATGGTGAGGATCTAGGATGGCCGTTTGTGTATGACGGGTATGGGTATCAGAATGACCCTGATTCCACACTGTGGAACTCTGTATGGAGGCAGTACTTGCTTAGCTTGTATTGGGTATGTTCCTGCGTAACGACAACCGGAGTGATCGCCGACATGCACCCGAAAAACTATATCGAGGTTGGTTTTACCATGATTTGTTTTTTCCTCAATCTCACCGTGTTCAGCTATGTCACCGGTCAACTGTCGACCAACGTGCTCAAGGGTGACGAGACAGTGCTAAAGGCTCGCGGAGAGTTGGGTGCAGTAGAGAGTTATCTGAACTCGTTCGACTTCCCAGATGACCTGAAGCTGGAGATCAAACGCTACTTCCAGGGAGCAAATGTCTCCTCATTTCTTAGCGCCTCGGAGATTTTCGACAGCGTGTCTCAAAGCTTGCGCCTGGAAATGTCCTCAGATGTGACGCGAAAGTGCCTGGACTCATGTGTGCTCTTCAATGGCTGCTCAAAACAGATGAAAGACTCGATAAAGGGGCTGCTGCGTGAGGTTCACTTTTCGAGCGAAGAGTACTTGATACAAGTCAACACCGTGGCCCACGACATGTTTTTCATCATGACAGGCAGGGTTGAACGAATATCCGTGGATAATGACGGCGCTGAAACGGTTGAGACCCGTATAGGGTCCGGTGGCTCCGTCGGCATACTTGAAGGCTACTTTGGCATCCGTTATATGTACTCTTGTCGTGCCACGTCGCTTTCAGGCCCTTGTTTATGCCTTCGGCTGGTGCGCAGCCAGCTTATGCCCATCCTAAAGGCGTATCCCGACGACGAGGAAGCTGTAGCACAGAACGCCATGTCTGAGTTCCAAAAGGTAAAGCAAGAGAAGAGCATAGCTGGAAATAGCGTAAAAGGCGCCCGTTCTGTCAAATCCGGGGCCCGGTCAGTCATGAGTGAAAAAATGAAAATTGCTGCTGTAAGACTTGAAGAAGAAGTAGAACAGGGCAGCGAACACTCTATGGGAACTGGAGTCGACGACAATGGGGATGAGGAACTCATGGCGGAAAAAAGCGTGGAGGCCATAATTTTGTCGGGGATCGAGCAAAAGTTAGCCAGTCTCAATCAGCGCCGCAAGATAGAGCGCGTAGCTCAATTTTGCAGCGCTGCGTCCCGCGGAGAAATTGAAAAACTTCAGCGCGGCATGCGTAACGGTGTGCACGTCGACGCGACCGATATCAATGGTCGTACTGCTCTCCATTGTGCGGCGTCTGAGGGTCGATTGGAGACAGTGAGCTTTCTTTTGGAGGCACGGGCCAGCCTCAACATCCAAGACAGCTTCAAAAACACGCCTCTCAATGACGCCGTACGCCATAAGCACGACGACGTGGCATTGGCGCTTCGCAACTGTGGTGCACGGCCTATCACGCTCCCTGGCTTTGAGATGGGTGTGCAGATGTGCACATTTGCAGCTGAAGGCAACTTAGATCAGCTCCAGCGCATGCTCATGAACGGCGTCGACGTTAATTTGTCCGTAAGTCCCATCGATGTTTCCATACTCATCGATTTCCAAATATTTTGCAGAGCAGTCGTAGTTGTAGGATGATGCACTTGCACTTCAATCTGTCTTATTTCTCATCACAGTCCTCCTCTTGGAGTTAGCCGCATGATTAGTAGTCATGAAGACAGGTGAGCGCTACCGAAAACAGGGCGAGTGGGACGAACACGCTGACTCACTCGCGTGCTCTTCACAGGATTATGATAAGCGAACGGCCCTGCACCTTGCATCAAGCCAAGGGCACTTAAGCATCGTGGAGTTCTTGCTGGAGAAGGGTGCTGATGTTAACTGCGTCGATCGCATGGGCTTCTCGCCGCTGGTTGTGCCTTGTCACGGCACTAGCGCTGCCGGACGAGCAATGCAGCGACCTGCTGCACCAGACATATCTTGCGATGCGATTGCACATTCAGGCAGGGGTGGTGAGATTGCGTGCGCAGTGGCAACGTGCGGATTGTACGAATTAACTCGCGCTCTGTGAACCCTCGCTGCACCAACAGGTGGACGCCTTGCGGCACGATCACACAGCTGTACAGAAATTTCTGCGTTCCCGTGGAGGCAAGCTTTTGGGCATGGAGATTTCAGTTGAATTGTGTAACGCGGCAGCTGTGGGCGATGTTGCACGAATGAAGTCCCTGATCGAAAATGGAGCGAATCCGAATGCTGGAGACTACGATGACAGAACAGGTCCGTTCCCTCTTCGTTCCTTGCTCACCCATGCAACACACTTCAAGTGCCCCCTACACTCGGTCGACGTAGATCAGATGCAAATCGCTGCTGCAAATACTCACGCGCAAGTGCTTGCACGCGCGCGCGAACACGCAACCAGCTTTGCACTTGGCGGCATCTAATGGCGAGACGTCGGCGTTGGACTACCTGCTGCGCCAGTCGGGAGTTCACATCAACATCAATCCTCTTGACCGACTTGGCGGTATCTCCCATGTCATCTCTAGTATCTCGCATGTCATCTCTCGTATCTCCCATGTCATCTTTCCAACCTTTCTTTCTCTTCATCTATCAACTTCACATGCGCCGACCGAGGATGAGTAAGCTAGCGGAGGAGGAATAGGGCACCCCCATTTTTCGTCCCCACCATTTCGCTCCCGCTTCAA
>Ga0315899_10008299_pt1 | contig 11139 bp, 7 predicted proteins | sample LakEriMetagenome_2_FD_203518 | JGI IMG/M metagenome (GOLD analysis project Ga0315899, IMG submission 203518) | Freshwater fungal communities from buoy surface, Lake Erie, Ohio, United States - Buoy 4 MA112 | ecosystem: Environmental > Aquatic > Freshwater > Lake | place: USA: Lake Erie, Ohio...
TGCAGGGGTATGTTTTTTGCCTCTTCTGCAGCCTTGTTGTTGAACAATTATTACAAGATCAGCATGCATGGAATTGGTGTAGGAGGAATGATGGGGCTGATGGTGTTGACCGTTTTTGATGGCACCTTGTATTCCGGTTTGCCGCTCATGGTTTCGGCGCTTATATCCGGGCTGGTCCTTTCTGCGAGAAAAATAGTGTCAGATCATCAATGGTTTGATCTCATCACGGGATTCCTGCTGGGATTGATCTGTCAGTTGGTCGCATTATGGTTTTAAAAAAAGAGACCCAGCCTGGAAAGGCCGGGTCGGATTAACCATTCTAAGATCCCATTTTAACCATTGAGCATTCTTGAATTGCTCAAATATTTCTGGTCGGGGTAGTAGATGAACATACAGTTCCCCTCCTTGATTGTTTCGATTATTTTTTGGTTGATAGCCCTTGGCAAAGCCGGGCATCCATAACTTCTTCCCAAATATCCTTTGTGAAGGATCGCCTGCTCGCTGGCATAGTCAGCACCATGCATGACGATGGCCCTGTCTTTTGCCTTGTCATTGAATCCTTTTTCAACACCATTGAGCATCATTGAAAAACCATTTGACCCTTGGTAAGTGCCTCCGGTGATGTAGAAACCCAGGCTGCTTTTGTGGGAATTCATGTCGTTGGAGAAAGACCTTGCAAATTCTTCGCCGGTATTTCTGCCATGGGCAACAATGCTCTTGAAAAGCAGCGCCTGTTTTTTCAGGTCAACAACAAACATCCTTTTTTCCCTGGAAGATTTTGAAAAGTCGATGATGGTGAGGATGCTGTCTGCGCTCAGACGGCCTTGCGCATTGAGTTTCTCAAAGCCCAAGAAGGCCAAAGAAAAGATCTCCTCAGACAGGGTAGCCCCTGCCTGATGGATCTGTGTATACATTGAATGGATAAAAAGCATGTTTGAAGTAGCAACTGTTCTTTCAGCGTTGAACCTTTTGGCCAGAACCGGCTTGTTGCTGGTAAAGGAAACCAGCAGGATAAGACTTGCAAACAGGAAAAAGCCTGCAGCTGAAATTTTCATTGGATAGGATTTTTGGATTTTCATAGCTATAACGCGTTTTGGGTGTGGATATTGTTGTACAAATTTCCAACCTTTTTCTGCGTTTTATGTTAAACAAAATGTGAAACATTACAGTATCGATGAAATTCAGGGCTGGGATAGGTTCTATCGGGCCAATTTTGTGAATTCCTTAAGTGGTTTCAAGCCCGTCAGTCTTGTTGCTACCATCAACAAGGAAGGTATTCCCAACCTTGGTGTTTTTTGCAACATCGTTCATATCGGGGCTGATCCTGCCTATATTGGCTTCATCAATCGCCCCATTGATGCAGCCCCACATACCCTGTCCAATATTCGTGGCAATGGATTGTATACCATCAACCATATTCATCCTGACTTCATTTCAAATGCCCACCAGGCCAGTGCAAAATATCCTGAGGGGGTAAATGAGTTCAGTGAAGTGGGTTTAACAGAAGAATACAAGGTTGATTCTATTGTTCCTTTTGTTTTGGAAAGCCAGGTGCAATATGCCATGGAGCTTTCAGAAATCATTCCCCTCAGGATGAACAATACCTTCCTGGTGGTGGGCAAACTCACGCATGCATTCATTGAGCCAGCAATCATCAGCAAAGATGGATTCATCAACCTGCAGGATGCCTCCTCCATGGTCAGCCTCGGGATGGATGCTTACTATACCACGCAGCCGCTGGCAAGGTTTCAATACGCGAAACCAGACAGGGTAGCCGGGCAGATTGATTTCTAACCTTTATTTCGCGTTTTTGACGAAGCGATCCAGCCACTGACTTTGTTCCCACAACAGGTGAAGCAGGTTCTCCTTCCCCCTGTATCCATGCGCTTCATAAGGCAGGTAGACCAGGCGAACGGTTCCGCCATGTCCTTTGATGGCATTGTACAGGCGTTCGCTGTTGATGGGGAAGGTGCCTGGATTGTCATCTGCTTCACCATGGACCAACAGAATTGGAGTCTTGATTTTGTTGGCATAGCTGAAGGGACTCATTTTATAATAGAGATCGGGTGATTCCCAGTAGGTTCTCTCTTCTGCCTGGAAGCCAAATGGGGTAAGGGTCCTGTTGTAGGCCCCGCTTCTGGCCAGTCCCGCCTTGAAGAGATTGGTATGAGACAACAGGTGCGCAGTCATGAAGGCACCATAGCTGTGTCCTCCCACGGCAACCCTTTTGGGATCGCCAACACCCAAAGAAGTCAAAGCGCCAATGGCTGCTTCAGCATTCAGTTTCAACTGCTCAATGAATGTATCATTGGGTTTGCTTTCTTTTGATGCAGCAACAATGGGCATTTCTGCATTGTCGAGCACTGCATATCCTCGCATCACATAGAAGATGGGTGATCCCCAGCTGATGGTGGTAAACCTGTCAGCGCTTCCTCTTACCTGTGCGGCATCTGCTGCATTGTTGTACTCTCTTGGATAGGCCCAGATCAGTACTGGTAAGGGTCCGTCTTTTGTACGGTCATATCCCCTGGGTAAATAAAGGTCGCCAGTCAAGTCAACGCCATCAGCACGCTTGTATTTGAGTTTTTCTTTTGTAACACCCACCATCGAAGGATAAGGGTTGGAAAAGCCTGTGATCTGCTGATCGGGGCCGCTGCCCTTCAGGTTTTTGATATAATAATTGGGCACCTCGGTCTGGCTTTCCTTTCTGGTAATCAATTTGAGCGTATTGGCATCGAGCACGGCCGTTATTGTTTCATAAGATCCTTTTTTTGCTCTCCAGACGATTTGGCTTGTTTTGGAAGACAGGTCAAATGTAGACAGGAAAGGGAGGTCTCCATCTGGTGATGATCCGACAGGGTTGTTCATCAGGATCTTGTTGTTTTCAAGCAGGTTGATGACCGATGTTCCAAATGCAGTTCTTTTCATCACAGGCATACCCGGATTGTTGTAGGCATCTGTGGTATTTCTTTCAAAAAGGGTTTCCATGGCACCGGTTGCAGGATCCAGCTTGCTCGCCTTCTGTAACTGTTTTCCTGTCAGTCCTTCATTCACCCATGCAAAATGTTCATTGCCCCAGACAATGTTCCTGAATCGCATTTTTGTTTTCACCAGAACGGCAGGACTGGCAGTGAATGGGGCTTTCAGGGCGTAGACTGCATCATGGAATTCCATGTTTTTTTTGATCAATCCGCTGTCTTGGGGCTCGCACCAGGTAATGGTTGAAGGTTCGTCCGCACGCCATGCAAAGCCTCTGGGAGACGGCAGTACATTGTCATAACCGCTGGGGGTCGTTTCACCAGAGGGAATCTTGGCAAGTGATTTCACCATCTTGCCTCCCATGTCCATGATGGCCATGGTGGAAGCAAACGAATAGGCGGTTACAAGATAGGAGTAGGGTTTTTGAATTGTTTCTGTAAGGATATATTTATTGTCTGGGCTTACAACAAATGAGGCATAAATGGCAGGGCTGGAAAGCTTGGTTTCTGTGCCATTGGTGTTCTTGATCAACTGTGCAGTGGTCATGAAGGCAAAAGCAGTTTCATCGTATACGGATTTGATCAGGTCCTGGTAAGTCCTGCTGGGTGCGGCTTTTCCGATGTTTTCCTGGATGGATGGCCCCACTGGTGTGATCGGTCTTTTGGGCAGCATCGCAGCAGGCTTGGTGGCTGCAGTATAGATGATGGTATTGTCGTCTACCCATTGGGACACGGGTCCGATGGTAGTAACAAGTGCTGTTTTGTTGATTTTGACTGCTGTCTTTTTTGCAATGTCAATCACGTACAGATCGACCTTTGTTGCAGTGGTATTGGTGAAGGAAATCTTCTTTTCAGAAGGGCTCCATTCCGTATTGCTGATCAACGCCCCTGCAGGAATGCCGGTAATGGCGTACTCCTTTCCGTCTGCAATATGTTTGAGTTTGAGGTTGTTGATGAAACTCTGTCTGCTGGGAGAATAATTATTGGGATTCAGGCGAAGGCCAGCCACACGCAGTTCCGGTTGACCCAGCTCTTCAACAGTAGGATAGGATTCCCTTTCCATGATCAGCATCCATTCGCCCAAATGGTCGATGGATACCGCAGGGGTTGGTTTTGCCAGCAACAGGTCAGCAATTTCTTTTGGTGGAAGCTTGTAAGATGCAGACTCCTGTGCCATTGAAAAAATACTGATGAAGAGCAAAGACAGACAGCATAGCTTTTTCATGTTTCCTTATTTTGGTTCAATTTACTGAAGAATTTTGATCACCATCGGAATTGTCTAACGTGTTGCGCTCAAAAAACTCCCCTCCTGGCCAGGAGGGGTGCCGAGACCGATGAGCGAAGTGAATCGGCTCGGCGGGGAGGTGGAGTTCATGATTCCTGCTTATCTTTGCCGCACAAAACCAAACGCTTATGTCATTGCTTGTTGTAGGAACCATGGCCTTTGATGCCATTGAAACGCCTTTTGGAAAAAGTGACCGCATCATCGGTGGAGCGGCAACCTATATTGCCCTGAGTGCTGCCAATTTCGTGACGCCCATCAAGCAGATTTCTGTTGTGGGTGGCGATTTTCCGCAGGAGGAACTGGATCACCTGGCCAGCATTGGTGTTCACCTCGAAGGGGTGCAGATCAAGAAGGATGAAAAATCATTCTTTTGGTCAGGTCGTTACCATATGGACATGAACGAGCGTGATACGCTGGATACCCAGTTGAATGTGCTGGCCAATTTCACCCCAGTGGTCCCAGACAGTTACCAGGATTGTGAATTTGTCATGTTGGGCAATGGTGTTCCTGCTGTGCAACACAGTGTCCTGAAGCAAATGAAGAACAAGCCCAAGCTCGTGATCATGGATACCATGAATTTCTGGATGGAAACGGCCATGGATGACCTTGAATTGCTCCTGAAAGATGTGGATGTTTTGATGGTCAATGACAGCGAGGCAAGGCAATTGAGTGCCCAGTATTCATTGGTGAAAGCAGCCAAGGAAATCCTTGCCATGGGTCCCAAATATTTGGTGGTAAAAAAAGGTGAGCATGGTGCTTTGTTGTTCCATGAAGACCAGGTATTCTTCGCTCCTGCCCTTCCCTTGGAAGAAGTGTTTGATCCAACCGGAGCAGGCGATACGTTTGCCGGCGGTTTTGTTGGACATATTGCCAAAACAAAAGACATCTCTTTTGAAAACATGAAAACAGCCATCATCATTGGCTCAGCCATGGCATCATTCTGTGTTGAGAAATTTGGCACCACAAGGATGAGAGAGATTTCAAAAGAAGACATCAATGCAAGGATCAAACAGTTTGTTGACCTGGTGAATTTTGACATCAATATCATCTGATGCATTGATTCAGAAGCGGATGCCAATGGCTTTTTTGAGTCGCTGCGTTTTACCGTTCAAATTGAATGTTTCAATCAATACAACATAGACTCCTTCTGGGAGTCTATTGTTTTTTGCATCAAATCCATTCCAGCTGAAACTGCCTGCTGTTCCACAAAGCCTGTTGTCAATGATCTTCGAAAGGAGTTGACCATTTTGATGGAAAACGTAGGCAGACAAAAGGGTTCCGGTTTCGTTGAACTTGTATTGAATATTGAGCAGATCATCCTGGCCATCATTGTCAGGACTGATGAGTGCAGGTGAAAGGATGATGTTGCTGTTGTCTGTACTGTCCAATTTCCTGAACTGAGAATTGATCCAACCAGGAGTACCATAATTGGCATCGGATGATGCAGAATGCCAGTTGCCAGTGGCAGATGAGGGCGATTGGGGATCAACCCTCTCCAATGAAACGCCTGCTTTATTGGTCAACAGCGGGTAGTGCATATCATCCGTGTAATTGAGTTCATCCATCACCTTGCCCTGTTTATTCATCACCATGCAATTGCCCTTGTCGTCGGGTAAACTGGGCAAAGCCTTGACCGCTAAAAGTTTTTGCTTGATGCTTTTGGGCCATTGTCGCTTTACAAAACCAGTATCTACAGACAAAAGAAGATATTCTCCAGGAAACAAATGATGGTCTTTGTCTGATACCATCACTGCAGTACCGATACTGCCTGCTGCATTCCTTGCGCCAATCATCAGTTCCCTGACATTGATCAATGCGTTGGAGGGATTATGGAGTTCGATGAAATCGGCCCCACCCGTCGGTGGATCAAACAAGATCTCATTGATGACAACATCTCCCGGTTCGGGAGCTTTCGCCAGGCCAGTCCAAATCTCAAGGCTGTCAAGAGTGTTGCTAATGCAGCGTTTTATGGGAGCGGCTTTCAAGTGATAGATCCGGTTGGGTTCCAGGGCTTGTTGCAGCGAAATTTCAATGCTGTTGAACAAGGGTGGAATGGCCTTTGCACCGATGACCGCATTGCTTCTTCCCTCCAGCTGATAATGGTTGGCCGCGGAAAGGGATCCACTATCTGCTCCATGGTTCAATGTCAGTAGCAACAACTTATTGTTGATGGCAGTGCATTGAAGGGCTTGCAGCGCGTTGTCAATCGCAACCTTCTTGTAAAGACTGTTTTCAGAACCAGGGGTTCCGCCTTTGTTGTTGATGCTGGCCCGCCAGTTGAGCCCATTGCAAGGCATCCGCGGATCGATCATTTCAAGCGACCATCCACCAGTGGATTGAACGACATTTCCATAGCTGTTGATATCGTAAGACACTGCATGAATGGTTTTGCCATCTGGGGCAGTAAGTGTCAGCAGGTCGCCTTCATTTGTCAATGCAGGAAAGGAAGACAGCCCCAGGGTTTTAAATGGGGCATTGAAAAAAACTGCCTGTGATTTTGAACAGAGGATCACCATGCTGTCTGGAGCAAGCAGGTAATTGACGGAAACGATTGCTGTAGTGCTTCCGTTGTCAATCCGCCATTTGTAGAGGTTGATGGTTGTGGATGAATTGTTCCTGAGCTCGATGTATTCTGCATTGGGAAGGCCAATGACTGGCGATGGATCTGCCATGATTTCATTGATCACAACCGCATAACGCTCTATTTGTGCATGGCATGCGTTAACAAACATCAACCCCAAAAAAATCATCAGCCTCCATTTCATACAACAAAAATATTTTGAACACCAGTGTCCAAAAAGAGGAAAACAACATTTATTTGGCAGAAAAATCTTTCATGATTAGCTTTACATCCGCATCATGAAACAAAATAAACACACAAAAAAGAGCAAGAAACAGTCCCTGCGGGAAGGTTAGTTCTGCTTTGTGTATCAAATAAGTAACAGCCTTCCAGATTTGGGAGGCTTTTTTTTAACCAACCCCGCAAGGGGAAAATTAGACAATATGAAAGTTGCAGTAGTAGGTGCAACCGGCTTGGTGGGCACCAAAATGTTACAGGTTCTTGAAGAGAGAAACTTCCCTGTTACCGAACTCATTCCCGTGGCCTCAGAAAGATCTGTGGGCAAAGAAGTGACGTTCAAAGGGAAACAGTATAAAGTGGTGGGCATGCAGGATGCCATCGACCTTAAACCTGCTGTAGCATTGTTCTCTGCAGGTGGCGGAACCTCCACTGAGTGGGCTCCTGCTTTTGCTGCAGCGGGCATTACTGTAATTGATAACTCTTCTGCGTGGAGAATGGATCCTACCAAGAAATTGGTGGTTCCTGAAATCAATGCCGATGACTTGACTGCCGAAGACAAGATCATCGCCAATCCCAACTGTTCAACCATTCAAATGGTGGTTGCCCTTGCACCATTGCACAAGCGCTACAAGAGCAAAAGAATTGTGGTAAGCACTTACCAAAGTGTTACCGGCACTGGTGTGAAAGCCGTTACACAATTGATGAATGAAAGAAATGGCATTGAAGGGGAGATGGCATATAAATATCCGATTGACCTCAATGTGATTCCGCAGATAGATGTATTCCTTGACAATGGATACACCAAGGAAGAAATGAAGATGGTTCTGGAAACGAAAAAAATCATGCGCGACGACAGCATCCGTGTAACCTCAACAACTGTGAGGATTCCGGTCATGGGTGGTCACAGCGAGAGCGTAAATATTGAGTTTGAAGAAGAGTTTGAACTGGACGAAGTGAAGCGCATTTTGGCTGACTCGCCTGGCATCATTGTGGTGGATGATCCTGCAACCCAGCAATATCCCATGCCCATGGATGCACATGAAAAAGATGAGGTTTTTGTTGGAAGGATTCGCCGCGATGAAACCCAGCCCAAGACACTCAACATGTGGATCGTGAGTGATAACCTCCGCAAAGGAGCTGCAACCAACGCTGTGCAGATTGCAGAATATTTATTGGCTAGTGAATTAATTTAATGAAGCCGTCTTCATCCAGGATCTGGATGGAGGCGATCTTCTTTGCTTTTTCCAGCTTGGATCCTGCATCTTCCCCAACGATCAGGTAATCGAGTTTTGAGCTTACGCCGGAAAGTATTTTTCCTCCGTTGGCTTCCACAAGGGCTTCCGCTTCCGAACGCTTCATTTTATACAATGTGCCGGTGAAGAGGAAGCTCTTTCCTTTGAGGTTGCCATCAACAGGTTGTTGTTTGATGCTGTTTAGCTGCAGCCCTTCAGCTTCCAGTCTTTTCAACATCTCAATATTGTCAGGATTGCTGAAATACTGGTGGATGCTCTCTGCCACTTTCACGCCTACATCTTCAATTTTCTGCAATGCCTCTTTGTCCATACTGACCAGATCAAGCAAATGCGATATGGATTGGGCAAGGGTTTTGGCAGTTGTTTCACCAACGAAGCGAATGCCCAATGCATTGATCAGCCTGTATAAAGGTTGCGTTTTAGATTTTTCTATGGCTTCGCTGATGTTGGCGACAGATTTTGCACCAAAGCCCTCCATCTTTTTCAGCTCTTCCAATGGCAGCTGGTAAATGGAGGGAATGTCTTTCAGCCAACCCATCTCATGGAATTTTCGGATGATGGCATCGCCCAACCCACGGATGTCCATGGCATCTTTGCTGGTGAAATGGATCATCCTTTCCACCACCTGTGCATCGCAGCGCTCGTTGGGGCATCTCCAAACCGCCTCCTCTTCTGTTTTGACAAGTGCAGTTTGACAGACCGGGCAGGCAGCGGGAAATGCAATCTCTGTTTCGCTGCCATCCCTGAGTTCGGGGAATGATTTTACAATATAGGGGATGACATCGCCAGCGCGTTCCACCAACAAAGTATCACCAATGCGGATGTCTTTTTCCCTGATGAAATCCTGGTTGTGCAAGGAGATGGAGGCAACGGTAACACCACCAATCGGTACGGGCTGTATTTTGGCAACGGGCGTTACACTGCCGGTTCTTCCCACCTGATATTCCACCTGTAAAAGCTTGCTGGTAGACTGCCTTGCTTTGAATTTAAAGGCAATGGCCCATCTGGGGTGATGGGTGGTCATGCCCAGTTTTTCTTGCAAGGCCAGCTCATTCACCTTGATGACGAGCCCGTCTATTTCGTAGGGCAATCCATCCCTTTTCTCCTCAAATTCTTTGCAGAAATCAATCACGCCTTGAATACCCTTAAATACTTTTTTCTCATGAACAGGGCTCCTGAAACCAAGGTCCCACAGCATTTCTAGGCTTTTGGCATGGGATGGAATTTCTACGTGTTTGGGCGTAAAATTCAGATAGGCAATATGGTAGATAAAGGCTTCCAGGTTTCTTTTGCCCACCAGCCTGGCATCTTTCAGCCGCAGCGATCCGGATGCAGCGTTGCGCGGATTGGCCAGGGGAGGGAGATTTTGTTCCAGCAGTTGCTCATTGAATTGTTGAAAACTGTTCTTGTTCATCAATACCTCACCGCGGATCTCTGCTTGCTGAATCCCATATTTGGAAAAAGCTGCAGAGAGTGGAATCGACTTGATCTGTTTGAGGTTCAGCGTGATGTCTTCCCCTTCAACGCCATCACCCCTTGTTGCACCACGGGCGAACAGGTCGTTCTCATATACTAGCGAAATGCTGGCGCCGTCAAATTTTGGTTCAACACAGTAATCAAGCTGCTCCAATCCAGATAATTCCCTTGCCTTGCGGTCCCACTCCATCAAATCTGCAGCATCATAAGAATTTTCCAACGATAGCATGGGCACCAGGTGCTGAACAGTCTTGAATTGTTTGGTGATGCCAGGTCCAACACGCTGGGTGGGAGAGTCTGCGGTAATCAGCAGTGGATTCGCGGCCTCGGTCCTTTCAAGTGCCTTGTAGAGTATGTCAAACTCGGTGTCAGAGATCAACGGATCATTCATCACATAATAACGGTTCTCATGAAACCGGATGACATCCCTGAGCAGGCTGATGTTTTCTGTCAAGTAGCCTAGATCGGTTGCACGTGCTTCAAGCTCCTTGCTTTTGTCTTGGTAAAAACGGGTATGTTCGTTGTTGCTTGTCATTGGATGGGCTAAGTTAAAATGAATCTCTGCTGAAATATGTTTTTTTGTTCTTCCTGATAGAAATTATTTTTGTCATCCAACCCCGCACAACAACCAGCATGAAAGAGGCAAAAAAGCCCAGTATCAATTCAACATCCATCCAACAGATGTCCGCATTCCAGTTTGCGTTATCGGTTGATTGTGTCATATTTGGATATGATCAGGGCGTTTTGAAGGTCTTGCTCATTGAAAGTGACCTTCCTGCCTACAAAGGACAATGGTCCCTGTTGGGAGACCATGTTCGTCCTGACGAAGACCTTGACGAAGCCTCTTACAGGGTGTTGAGGGAAAGAACCGGACTGACGGGTATGTTTTTGGAGCAGGTAAAAACATTTGGCGCAGTCAATCGCCATCCTGCCGGCAGGGTGGTCACCACCGCATACCTCGCATTGGTCAATGTAAAACACCATCAACTGAAAACACTGGACAATGCCCTTCACTGGCATCCTGTGTCAGACATTAAGACCATGGCCTTTGATCATCAGATGATCCTGGATACCTGTGTAGCCGCCCTGCAAAGGAAAATCCAGGAAGAGCCCATCATTTTTAATCTATTGGAAGACAAGTTCTCGCTTCGCGACCTCCAGCAATTGTTTGAGCAAATCCTGGGCATAGCATTTGACAGGAGGAATTTCAGGAAGAAATTGTTTACCACAGGCCTGCTGAAAGATGAAAAAGAGATGGAAAAATTGGTGCGGCACCGCCCAGGCAAATTGTACTCTTTCGACCGAAATGCTTATGAGCAGATCAAACACAAATCATTTGTAGGTCTT
>Ga0315899_10008300_pt1 | contig 11138 bp, 7 predicted proteins | sample LakEriMetagenome_2_FD_203518 | JGI IMG/M metagenome (GOLD analysis project Ga0315899, IMG submission 203518) | Freshwater fungal communities from buoy surface, Lake Erie, Ohio, United States - Buoy 4 MA112 | ecosystem: Environmental > Aquatic > Freshwater > Lake | place: USA: Lake Erie, Ohio...
AGTGGTGATTGACACAGCGCTCTGCGTCACGCCATTGCCGGTAGTGGACGTGTCGGCGGCAGCGGCTGCCGACGAAGACGTCGCTGATTGAACGACCGATACAGAAGAACCGCCCGAAATTGTAATGCCGCCAAGAACTACTGCCGCCGAAGAGGCTGTGTACGCGGCACCGGTCGACGAAACGACGATGGCACCAGACGGACGATCGGAACCGTCAGCAGCACCGCCCTGGCCAACAGTAACAGTAGCTGTAGCAGCCTTTGTAGCTGTTACGCTGACGTCCTTACCGCCATCAATTGCGATATTCCCGGCAGATGAGGAAGTAACGGAAACATTACCCTTCTGGACCGTTGTAGCACCAATAGTGACCGTCTGGCTGGCCTTGGCGGAGACAACGGAGATGTTATTGCCTCCATCGACGGTGACAGACCCACCCGTAGCGCCAGCAACGTTCACGTCGGTAGTTCCCGCCGCTGTAACGCCTGCGGTGGTGGCGGCCTTTACATCAATCAACGTCAAAGCGTTAAAATTGACTGCATTCGGCGTTAAGCTGACCGCACCCTGCGACGTAACCTGCAACACTTCGATGTTCTTTGCTACGGTTGTGTCAGCGGACGCAATAGTCACGGCGCCAGCCGCGTAAAGCGCCAAAGTGTCTGAGCCCGCGCCGCCGTCGAGGCTATCTGCAGCACCGAGCGTGTTAACGATGTTGCCCGCCGCGTTCACGGCATCATATGCTTCAAATGTGTCGTCACCCGCGCCGCCTGCAAACTTTGAGCCTGCGTCCACACCAGTAGTAAGCGTGAAAGTCTGACCAGCGGTCGAAGAACCGCCTGTGCCAGCCGTTACGGTAGCAGCGGTCGTGGTGATCGCCTGGCCGCCGAGTTCGACGTTGCCCGAAGTCGTGTTGTACACGAGGGTGCGGGTTGCGTCGCCGAAGGCAATGCTCTGACCCGTGGTCGAGACCGGGATCGTGACCGAGCTGCCAGCAGCGTCGGTCAGAACGATCGACGAGCCGCTGCGGACTGCGGTGTAAGAACCGGCATTGCCGCCGAGCGACACTGCGTCGGTCGAGTCAAAGCCAAACAGGGTCGCCTTAGCGCCTGCAGCAATTGTGATGGTGTCCTTGCCCGAGCTACCGAAAACTTCGGTATTCGTGTTAGAACCACCGATGGTGAAAACGTCACCAGCGTTGAATACGAGACGTGCCATTTATTAACTCCCGATTAAATTCGAGTTAGGCGTTTGCCTAAACCCCTATTTTAGCCAAACACCATAAAGTTAGAATTATTCATCGCGGCCTGCGCAGTTGCGTAGTTCGAGACGAATGCGTTCGCACTCACCGCTTCAAGAAGGGTGATGCTATTTACGACGGAAGCCGCCGCATTGTTGAACGTGATGACCAGGTCGGCCGTCCCGTTTCCATCAGTGTTGATCGTGGTGAACGAATACTGAGACGATGTAGCACCTGTAACAGTGATACGGTCATCAGCACCGAAGCCCGTGATCTTCACGTTGGTCTCAGATGCCGCGTTATCCGTGAAGTTAATCCCGGATGCCGAGGCATTGTAGCTGACCGGCGAATTAGCAGTACCATTATCAATGCTCTGCGAATTCGTCGGAGCCGGCGTGGAAGCGACTGTGAAGAAGTCCGCACCGACCAGGGTCTTAACGTCGTTATAAGAGGAAATAACGCCGCCGTTCGCGTTGATGCCAGCCAACGTAATGCTGTTGACAACACCGCTATTGTTGTAGGTCATCACGACGTCGGTCCCGATGCCCTGGAAGCTGTAATTGCTCACCTGAGCATTCGACAGCGTGATTGTATCGTCCTTGGTGAAGCCCGTGATACGAACCGTGTTCGCAACATTGGCATTTTCCGTGAACGCGATTGCAGCCTTGGACGCGTCAACAATGGCTGTCGTCAAAACGTTGCCATCATCGTCGGAGTCAAGCTTACCAGCCGCAAGACCGGCCGCATCCTTCGTGCCCGAACCAGTCGTGCTGGTCGCTGCATTGAAGAAGTTGTAGCCCAAGACAGCTTCAGCGCTGGCTTCGTCAGAGACAAAGCCTGTGGGCGCGACACCAGCGAGGACGATCTTGTTCACAACCGACGCCGTCGTGTTGTTATACGTGATCACCAGATCGCTGCCGACCGTCGTGAACGAATAGTCAGTTGACTTGCCCGTCACGTTGATCGTGTCACCCTTGGTGAAGTTATTGACGATAACGTTGGTTTCCTTCGACGAATCATCGTTCAAGGCCCAATCAGCCGGCGAATTGCCGCCCGCGTCCTTGGATGCGTCGATAGTAACTGCCGAATTGGCCGTTCCAACGTCAATTGAGCCGGTTTCCGGAACAACAGCCGCCACCGTGAAGGTGATCGTCTGCGTTGCCGTACCGCCCTTGCCATCCGAAGCGGTCACAACAACACTATCCGTGCCGTTATAATCTGCGTTCGGCGTGTAGGTGAGCTTGGTGCCAGCAACTGTCACCGAACCCTTAGACGGCGTAGAGGCCGCGTAGGTCAGCGTGTCGCCGTCAACATCAGTCGCCGCGAGCGTAACGTCAGACGATTTGTCTTCGGTTGCTGCAATTGCCTGAGTGGCAGCCGCAAAGGTCGGCGCGTCGTTCACCGCAGCAACGTTTACCGTCACGGTTTGCGAAGCAGTGAGACCAGCCTTGTCCGTCACGGTCACCGTGAAGGTGTCAGTACCGTTGAAGTTTGCCTTCGGCGTGTAGGTCACCGAGCTGCCAGACACCGAAGCCGTGCCATTTGCCGGCGTTGAGGCCGTGTAGGTCAGCGTGTCACCCTGGTTCGTGTCCGAGCCAGACAGCGTGATCGTGGAGGCGGTATCTTCCTTACCCGCAACTGCCGGAACGGCCGCAAGCGTCGGAGCAACGTTCTTCTCTCCACCGCCGCCAAGAGCGAAGGCAGCGACGCCGCCCGCGACTGCGAGACCGCCGAGAACCGGCAGGGCGGGGAAGCCGCCGCCAGAACCGTCAGACGACGAAGCGCCAGCCGCCGCATCTTGTGCGGCAGCTGCGAATGAGAAGCTCGCCCCCATGGAAAGCTGAGGGGTCGATGCACCGTTCGCATTTGCGTCGGCAGCATCATGCCGCGCATCAGCGTCAATCAGATGAGCCTCGACCTTTTGGTCTTGGATCTTCTTGATTTTAGCCGATTTCTTGGCGTTTTTAGCACCCGCATTGGGTGCGGATAGTTTTGCCACTTAATACCCCCTCTGGACGTACCCGATCTAAAATATACCTCTTTCGAGGCTTGTTGTCATGTCACGCTGTAGCGTTTGCGCCGATTCAGCCAAGTTTTTACGCAACCAAATTGGCATGATATCCGCACCAACGTGATACAGTCATGTTCACGTTTAGCTGTGGATACATTAAAAAACACGAGCTTGAAAGCCGGATTATGCGCGGTTTCACTAACATAGGCGACTGTGGATAACTTTCATACTCTATTTATTTGGTAGAAAAATGTTGCAGCGCTGCAACAGGGTGGATTCAGAGAAATGCCCACCTGGCGCGTAATGAAATTACTGCCAGATGGGCATGAATTGACCAATTTACGTCACCTTTCGGTGAGTGCTTCGCCAAAAGTCTTGGACAAAGGCTTTGTCAAATAGCGGAAAACCGTGTGTTTTCCGGTTTCGATTTCGGCCGTTGCCGTCATGCCAGGTTGAATTTCAACTTTCTCGCCATTGGCATATTGCTTCATGGTCTTGGTATTGATGGCAATATGGACGCGATAAAAGACGAGGTTACCCTGCGGCCCCTGCTCAGTCAGCGTGTCTGGGCTGACATAAATGACCTGGCCCACCGCCGATCCAAAGATAGAGCTGTCATAAGCGTCAAATTTTACAGACGCCTTCTGGCCTTTGCGCACATAGGCGATGTCAGACGGCGACATTTTGGCTTCCACAATCAACTTATCGCCTGTCGGCACGATGCTGAGCACCTCATCGCTTGGCCGCAAAACGCCACCAATCGTTGTCAGACGCACATTCTTCACGATCCCATCGGTTGGGGCCTTAATCTCAGTGTCCTTCAACGCATCCTGACGCTGGGCCAGAATTTCGCGGGCGGTAACCAAATCTTCTTCAGTCTTGGTATATTCAAGCTGCAGATCTTGCAGATACTTATTGCGAACATTCACAATCTGCGCGCGAATATCAGATACGCCGCGCTGCAGACGCAGCACATCCGCCCGGCTCACATCGCCCTGCTTCAAAAGCGGCAGGTTCATGTCCAACTCCTGCTGCATGAGAGCGAGCATCGACTGGAGCGATGACAGCTGGTCCTGGAGAGCCTGACGACGCTTTTCATAGAGCATTGTCTGGTTGGCCACAAAGTCGGGGAATTTTTGGACATCTGGTGGGAAGACCAAAGGACGATTGAATAATTCAGCGTTGATGCGCGCCATAGAGCTTTTCAAAGACGCGACCTTGCCTTCGGTTTCACCAACCGCCGCCTCAATCTTCACACGATCCAGACGCACAAGGACTTGCCCGCGTTTCACAAGGTCGCCCTCTTTCACGAGGATCTCAGAGATAACGCCGCCATCGGTGCTTTGCAGAACCTGGGTTCTGCCCGTTGGAATAACTTGCCCCGGGGCACGGCTGATTTGTTCAAGCTGGGCGAATAACGACCAGACCAGCAGAAAGATCAGAAAGGCCGATGTCGAAAAGACAATCAAAGACTTATGGCTAAGCCATGCTTGGCGCGGAGACAGGGACATTATTTCTTCACTCCGACAGTCTGCGTCGTCACAGGAGCTGTCTGCTGTTGAGGCTGTTGAGGTTGAAGCCGCTTCATGACTTCAGCAGTTGGGCCATCCAGTACAATTTGGCCGTTGGCGACCAGGATCACACGTTGGACAAGGCCCAGAAGCTGCAATTTGTGCGTTACAAATACCATTGTGGCATCTGGCCGCACCTTCTTTTGCAGCGCGTTCAGCACACGGGCTTCGGTTTCCACATCAAGATTTGAAGTCGGCTCATCCAAAAGCCACAGCGAAGGCTGTGCGAGCATCAAACGCGTCAGGCCAGTTAGAACCCGTTGGCCGCCAGAAAGCCCGCGGCCGCCTTCGCTGATCGGAAGCTCAATCCCGCGCGGGTGCGCCGCGATGAGATTTGATAACCCCGTTTCTTCAGCCGCGGCAATCAACGCCGTGTCACCGGGGTCAGGAAGGCCCAAAAGGAGGTTATCCCGAAGCGAGCCATTAATCAGACGATAATCTTGCGGCAAATATCCAATGGATTGGCGCAAAACATCATCAGCAATTTGACGCATGTCGAGCTTATCCATCAAGATGCTGCCCTGCGCTGGCGCATAGAGCCCCGCCATCAAGCGCAGCAGCGTTGATTTACCGCTGCCAATGCCCCCGATAATCCCAATCCGTTCGCCGGGCTGGATCTGCAAATTGGGCACAGAAATCCCGGCCTTGGCGCCAGCATATTGGAAGACGGCGTCTTTGATGATGATGTGCGGCGCAAGCTTTGCTGGACGCAGCAATTCTTGATCCGGTTCACGATCCGTTGGCAGCTTTAGGATACCGTCAAGCATATCAAGCGACGAGCGGCTATAGCTCCACTGCACCAGCAAATTGGGAAGCTGCCCAATCAGAGGGCCATTGATGCGGCCCGCCAAGATCGAACATGCAATCAGCCCACCCAGGGTCATGTTGTTATTGTAAACTTCAACCGCGCCCCAGGCGATCAAGGCGACAAAGGCAAGTTGCTGGATCGTGCCGAAGATATTGCCGGCGTAAGCTTGGAGGCGCTTCACGGGCAATTCAGCATCGTGAACTTCATCGAGAAGCGCACTCCAGCGCGACATCATGAACCAATGGCCGCGATTACTCTTGATTGTTTCCGCCGCATCCAAAGCTTCAACCAGAAGGCCATTCTTCTTATTGCCGCTCACTTGTGCACGCGCAGTATCGTCACGGATCATCCGCGCGAACATGAAGGCAAGCGCCATCGAGATGGGGAAGCTGATCAACATCACCACAGCAATAATGCCACCAATCTGTGAAACGATGTAAATGAAGAACAAGGCAAAAGGCAGATCTGCGAGCAGGAAGAGCGTGCTCGATGACATCATCGCGCGCACCTGCTCCAGCCCCTTGAGCTGGGCGGCCATTGTCCCAATAGAGGGGGGGCGCGCGTCTAAGCGAACGTCCGTTGCGCGTGCAAAAAAGAACTCCGACACTTCTGTGTCGATGTGAATAGATTCTTCTTCGAGCAAATTGGTGCGCACGACACGCAAAAGGAAATCAAAGCCAATCGCGATTGCTGTGCCAAGGCTCAACACAAACAGCGTTGAAAAGGCACCCAGTGGGACCACGCGATCATAGACTTGCATGGAGTAAAGCGACGTTGCCAAGGCAATGAGATTGACAACAACTGTCGCCACCCCAGCAATCACAAGCGCGTGCTTGCGCTTCAAAATCGCTGCCATGAAAACGTCGATCGACTTTTCAAATACGCGCTGATTTGGAGGAGTTGGAATCAGCACCTCATACAGGCGTGTTTCGTCAGCCTTCCAAACTGCATTCTCTTGGCCCTGTTGGACAGCGACATAGCCGCCCGGCTCAAATTTGCGGGCAACAGCCCAGCCATTGCCTTCGGAATAAGCAAGCAAAGGAAATCCATGCGCGCGGACATGCTCTTCCATGACGCGCGGCGGCGCCCAGCCGGTTGCCTCGCAAAATACGGAGAGGCCGTCCTCCCCATCCAGATTGACGCTCTGTCCCTGCGCATCCCAGCCCGGGGGAAGGTCTAAACCTCTCAGCCGAGCCAATTTTGCGATTGCAGTAAGAAGGTCTGCGTTTTTGGTCATTTTGCACTATCCACAAAGGGGCTCCAACGACCGGTGCGCAATGACAATCGAACGTAGGAGGACATTGCTGAGATTTCAGCATCGGCCTGCCCCAAGCGGGCAGACAAAGTTTCTCTGAGCGAGTTCATCACATCGAGCCATGATCTGCGACCAGCAATAAACTGACGCATATAGCTTTGGCTCACATTGCTCGCCGTGAAGGAAGCGTTGCGAGATACAGAGGCGCGCGACTGAGCAGCGTCAAACTCTGTCATATCATTGTTAATGCGCTGGCGGATCTGACGCTGAGCCGTTGCAAGCTGCGCAATTGACGTATCCACCCGCGATCGCGCCGAGCTGACTGCGGAAAAGCGGGATAGCCCAGCAGACGTTTCAAGCCGGGCGACAACGCCCACGCGGCTGCCAACAATATCGTTATACGTATATTGGGCATTCAGCTGTGGGAAAAGCGATGCCTTGGTTGCAGCCACTTCGGCCTCACCTGCTCGAATTTCTGACGACAGCCGCTGCAGAGATGGATCAAACCCCAACGCCTCATCGACAATCTTCTCTCGATCAGCGAGCTTCAGACCGTCAATATAATCAGGCACATTTCCAATGTTATAATTTGGATCAGACACCAATTCTGCAAAAGCAAAGAGCGATGCTTGGCGCTGCGCCCTTGAAACAGTCAGTTCTTGCTCAATCTGCGCAACGCGCGACCGGGCCAGTTCCAAATCAGCCAGAGGCGATACTTCTTGCGCGACGCGGCGCTCCATTGAGGCAACTAAGGCGCGGTGTTCTTCAAGGCTCTCAGTGATCAGAGCCTCACGCCGCGTCAGGCGCGCAATATCAAAATAAAGTTGGGTCGTCTCAACTGCCAACCCCAAAACCGTCTCGCGATAGCGAGCGTCAGTTGCATCATAAGCGGCATTTGCCCGCCGAATTGTGGAATTGATGCGCCCCGCCGTCCACAAGGGCGTCGACACAGCCACGGACGGCGAAATTGCATTGCCCGTGTCATAGGCGCCAGTCTCAACGGACAAAGAGGGGAACCTCTGCCACTTTGCACCCCGCACGTCAGACGCGGCCGCATTCAGCGAGGCCCGAGCGCCGCGAATGCTGGGATAATTGCGGCTCACCAGGTCCAACGCTTGCACCAGTGCTGCCGGAGCCGCGACGGGGCCGCTCTCCCAGTTTATCGCGTAACCCGACTTCTGGACAGACGAGACGGGGATTTGAGGGCCGTAAACTGGCTTTGCCGGGACGGGATTGGGCATTTGGCCCTGTTGATCGACAGCAGAAGACTCAGTGATCTCAGTGCCAGAGCTTGCAGGAGCGGCGGCCGCCATAGGCGCAGCTTGTTGACCAAAAGCGGGCGCAGCAACTGCCCCGATCACCCACAAACTTGCCGATGAAAGTACAGATAATCGAGGAACAAACTTAGGTTTAGAAACGTACACAATATGGCCTTCACCGGTGCTGGAACGAGCAAAGGCATCCACGCAGCAAAGCAAATTGCAAACGACCCGCCTCTCTCCCCAAGTGGGATCGGGGGTTAGCACCAGCAATAAGCGATGCACCAACAACTTATACCATTTCAGCTTTTATTAATGCCACATTAGCAGCTTGTAGCATCTGGAGGCTTAACTCTGCGCATTCTCCTGCCGGACGCCGCAGTAGAACTAAAATTGCGAAAAAATCCTCTCCAAAGATGCCGTGTAGGATGTAAATTAACTTGACAGGGACAGATCTCAGAGGAAGCTTCGGCGAGCTTAACTTGAGGGAACTAGATGCAGGCAAAGGTCTTAAACTTCATGGTGGGCCTCAGACGCTTGCCCCCGCTCTCTTCGCTGAGCGGCCAAGAAGAGCGCATGCTTTTCGATCTGCTTGAAGCGCATGATTCTGGCCGTACTTTGCTAGTTCGAGATGCCATGAACCTTGGTGATTTGCCTCCAGCGACGGCCTATCGCCATGTCGCATCATTGAGAAAAAAGGGGTTAATTGACTTTTTGGCCGACCCAAATGATGCAAGAAAAAAAGAAGTTGTTTTATTGGCGCCAGCTCTTAGCCTGCTCAAGCAGCTGAGTTGAGGTTCGCCAATGGCAAAGATCGCATGTAAAGTTGGTTTTTCCCTCTTCTTGATTGCGCTCTACCTAATTCTTACGCGCCTTTCGTATCTTGTTTTTCCAAACGGATTTATTGACGGCGTTAGCTTGATTTGGCTGCCGGCTTTTGTGCAGCTATTCGGCTCCCTGGTCATGGGGCTGTGGTTCATCCCCGTGCTCTTTGTGATGTCGCTGATTAGTTATTTAGAGGATAACAGCATTCAGGGTGCCCTCTTATTGGCCCTGCTGGTGTCCTTAATCGTGCCATGCGCCATTGAGATAGCCCGTCGCGCTGTCGGCATCCGCGAGGATTTAGCCGGCATGACAGGCCGCCAATTGCTCTATGTATCCATTGTCTGCGCGGCAGCCTCCAGCCTTGCCTATAGTGGCGCCCATTTCACCCAGAGTGACGAATGGCAATTCTACAAGGCCCTCACTAGCGCCTTTATCGGCAATTTCTTGGGTCAATGGTGCGTGATCTACACGATAAAAGCGTTTTTCTATGCGGAAAGCACTGTGCGATCCCGTTTATGAGCTCGGCGCGCGGGCGCACCCTAAATCGCGCGGATAAAGTCTAACGAATTCAGGTCCGCCTCTAACCGCAGGCGGCCCAAGCGTTCCGCCCAATAGGTCTCTGCGCCATCTGCAAGACGCCAAGCATGAAGCCTTTTGGTGAGCAGCTGCAGATCAAATTCAGCGCTAATGCCCATTGCACCATGGACGGCATGGGCAATTGCCGCAATTTCACTTGCAGCTAGGTTTGCCATATATTTGGCACTTGCCGCCGCCTGAAGAGTGATGTCCAAACCCGCAGCACAGCCGGTTTGCGCCGCAAGGCGCGCGGCAACCGCATATTGCGCCATGAGCGCCAATTGTTGCTGGATTGCTTGTTGCTTGCCAATCGGCTTGCCAAATTGAACGCGCTCATTGGCATAAGCTGTTGTTCGGGCCAGCAATGTATCAGCAGCCCCCGCAATCGCGGCGGCCCGCATAACAGCTCCAAACTTAATCAGCCCGCCAGCGGGGGCCATCCCAACGACATCCCCTGGGGCGAGCGTGATACGCGCCGATAAATCCCCAAATACGCCAGTTGGCTCTGCCTGCGTAATACGACACAAGACAAGCCTGTCGTCCTGCTGCGCAAGAGCCCAGCTGGCCAATTGACCCGACAGGACCGGCCAGCGACTGTCCTCAGCCACCAAGACAATGGGGTCTTGCGGTGCGTCCTTGCCTGCCTGTGCAAGCAAGGCCCGCGCCACCATGGTATCTGCCACGGGCAAAGGCACCGCATAGGCCCCTAGCGCCATCAAGATCGGCCCCAAAGTGGACAGATCAAGCCCTGCGCCCCCGGCCTCTTCCGGCACAAGCGCATCAAGATAGCCTGAGGCCGCTATGGCCTGCCAGAGCGCGTCGGAACTGCCTCCCGCCTCAATCATGCGGACAGTTTCTGGTGAACATTCTGCCTCTAACAGACGCACAAAGGGATCAAGAAAAGCCTGCATATCCATCAGCGAAGCCCCAATCCGCGTGCAATAATGCCGCGCAAAATCTCCCGCGTGCCGCCACGCAGGGAAAAGCTGGGCGCAATATGGGTGACGTACATCAATGTGCGATACAGGTCTGCGGCCACACCCTCGTCGGGATGGCTTGCAAGATCATCGCCAATTAGGCGCGGCAAATCTTGCTCAAACGCTGTTCCTAAGTCTTTCACAATCGATGCTTCGACCACTGGGCTTTCGGCAGCCGCCAACTGAGCCGTGCAGGCAATGGACATGGCCCGCAGCACGGCCAAACGCGCCGTCAGCCCACCAACCAAAGTCATGGTGGCGGCATCCTTGCGGCCAACTGCGCGCAAATGCTGCACCCAGGCATCCAGCAACACAACGCTGGAATAAATCCGTTCTGGCCCGCTGCGCTCAAACGCCAGCTCAGCTGTCACTTGGTGCCAGCCTTGGCCCTCGGCCCCCACAAGCGCCTCTTCCGGCAGATCAACATTGTCAAAAAAGACTTCGGCAAAATGGGCATCGCCTGTCAGGTCCGTAATTGGACGAATGGAGACGCCCGGCGCCTTCAAATCAATAATCAACTGCGACAGGCCCGCATTGCGGTCTTCTGCCGTGCCCGAGGTGCGCACAAGCGCAATCATATAATCGCTGTGCATTGAATTGGTGGTCCAGATTTTCTGGCCAT
>Ga0315899_10008301_pt1 | contig 11138 bp, 9 predicted proteins | sample LakEriMetagenome_2_FD_203518 | JGI IMG/M metagenome (GOLD analysis project Ga0315899, IMG submission 203518) | Freshwater fungal communities from buoy surface, Lake Erie, Ohio, United States - Buoy 4 MA112 | ecosystem: Environmental > Aquatic > Freshwater > Lake | place: USA: Lake Erie, Ohio...
GCCATGCCAGAGGATCTACTTAAGTTTGGCATGATTCCAGAGTTTATTGGCCGACTTCCAATTATGACCAGTGTGGAAAGTCTTGATCAGAAAGCGTTGATGCAGATTTTAACTGAACCAAAAAATGCATTGGTTAAGCAGTATCAAAAGCTATTTGATTTAGATGAGGTGGAGTTGGAGTTTAGCCATGAGGCACTTGAGGTTGTGGCAGATCTTGCAATAAAGCGAGGTACTGGTGCTAGAGGACTTCGCGCAATTATGGAGGAGACTTTGTTATCTGTGATGTATGAAGTTCCAAGTAAGAAAGAGATTGGCAAAGTTGTAATTACCCCTGCTGTGGTAAGAAAAGAGGAGGCGCCAACATATCTTCCTCGACCTGCTGGTGGACCAAAGCGTGCGGTTAAGGGTGAAAAGGGCTCTGAGGAAAAAAGCGCATAAGATCAACCCTTATGAGTGGTGATAATAGAAAAGAGTTAGCTGCCACATTCTCCCCTGCAGAGATAGAAGGGCCGCTATATAAAAAGTGGCAGGAATCTGGTTACTTTAAAGCAGATGCTAAATCTAAGAAGCCACCATTTACTATCGTAATTCCACCACCTAATGTCACCGGCTCTCTTCATATCGGCCACGCCTTAGATCACACAATTCAAGATTTGCTAATTCGCATGAAGCGAATGAAGGGCTTTGAAGCATTGTGGCTTCCTGGAATGGATCACGCTGGAATTGCAACTCAAAATGTGGTGGAAAAACAATTAGCAGCACAGGGCAAATCTCGCCATGATCTAGGTCGAGAGACATTTATTGAAAAGGTGTGGCAGTGGAAGGCTGAGTCAGGCGGTGCAATCCTAGATCAGATGAAGCGCTTGGGAGATTCAGTTGATTGGGATCGAGAAGCCTTCACTATGGATGCAAATTTAAGTAAGGCTGTTTTAACAATCTTTAAGCAGCTTTATGACCAAGGTTTAATCTATCGGGCCGAGCGAATAATTAACTGGTGCCCTAGATGTTTGACCGCACTTTCAGATATTGAGGTAGAGCACAAGGATGATTCTGGTGAGTTTGTCTCAATCAAATATGGTGATGAAAATATAAACATCACAGTTGCTACGACAAGAGCTGAGACTATGTTGGGTGATGGTGCAGTTGCGGTAAACCCAAATGATGAAAGATACAAGCACATGGTGGGTAAGCAGGTATTGCTGCCATTAGTTGATCGAATGATTCCAATTATTGCCGATGAGTTAGTTGATCCTGAGTTTGGAACCGGTGCAGTGAAGGTAACAGCAGCTCATGATCCAAATGATTTTGAGATGGGTATGCGACATGGAGTTGAGTTAGTAATTATTATGAATGAACATGGCGTGATGGCTGGAACCGGAACTAAGTTTGATGGCATGGATCGATTTGATGCTAGAAAAGCTGTTGTAGATGAGCTAAGAAAACAAGGAAGAGTGGTTGCGGAAAAGCGGCCGTATGTTCACGCAGTTGGACATTGTCAGCGTTGTGACACAACTATTGAGCCACGACTTTCTAAACAATGGTTTGTAAAGGTAGCACCCCTTGCTAAAGCTGCCGCAGATGCAGTCCGTGATGGTCGGGTAAAGATTGAGCCAGAGCAGATGTCAGCTAGATATTTTGAATGGGTCGACAACATGCATGATTGGTGTATCTCTCGCCAACTTTGGTGGGGACATCGAATTCCAGTTTTTTATGGGCCAAATGATGAGGTTGTAGTTTGTGGTCCAAATGAAACACCACCTGTTGGGTATACCCAAGATCCAGATGTTTTAGATACCTGGTTTTCCTCTGCACTTTGGCCATTTTCAACACTGGGTTGGCCAAATCAAACTGAGGATTTAAAGAAGTTTTATCCAACCTCAGTATTAGTTACAGGTTATGACATTTTGTTTTTCTGGGTAGCGCGAATGATGATTATGGGATTGTTTGCAATGGATGGCAAACAACCTTTTGATGTGATTGTGCTTCATGGATTAGTTAGAGATCAATTTGGCAAAAAGATGAGTAAGAGCCGGGGTAACACCATTGATCCAATTGAGTTTATGGATAAATATGGCTCAGATGCCTTGCGCTTTACCTTAGCTAGAGGAGCTAATCCAGGAACTGATCAGGCTTTAGCTGAAGATTGGGTGGCTGGCTCTAGAAACTTTGCAACAAAACTTTGGAATGCCACCAGATTTGCGATGTTAAATGGCGCAACGGTAAGCGGTGATCTGCCAAATACACAGTCGTTGGGTGCGATAGATAATTGGATTTTGACCCGTTTAGATCAAACAATCTCTGAGGCAGATGAGTTGTTTGAAAAGTTTGAGTTTGCTAAAGCATGTGAGTTGATTTATCACTTTGCCTGGGATGATCTATGTGATTGGTATTTGGAGTTATCTAAATCAACCTTTACCGCAGGTGGGGCAGAGGCGGAAAAGAGCAAACGAGTGTTGGGAGAGGTTTTAGACCAATTATTTCGCCTAATGCATCCGGTTATGCCATTTATTACCGAACAGATGTGGTGCACATTAACTAATGGGAAATCTTTAATGATCACCCAGTGGCCAAGCTCTGATCTTTCCAATCAGGATCAAAGTTCATTAAAACTGGTAGAGCAGATGCAACAGATAATTACTGAAGTTAGAAGATTTAGAAATGATCAAGGTATTAAAAGCACTGCCAAGGTGGCAGCTAGATTTACTGGGCTCTCTAAAGTTGGGCTGCAATCATATGAATCAGCGATTAGACATGTAATCAAAGCAGATGTCGCAGATGGAAATTTCACAGCCAAACTTCAAATTGGTGAGGTATTAGTTGAATTTGATTTAACTGGCGCAGTTGATTTAGTTGCAGAGCGCGCTAGATTAACAAAAGATTTACAAACTGCGGTTAGAGATCGAGATACTGCCAAAGTTAAGTTAGATAATGAAGGATTTATGGCAAAGGCACCTATGGAGGTGGTAACTGAAATCCGAGAAAGGCTTGCTCAAACATCAGCAGATATTGAAAGAATTACCGCTCTTCTTGAAAAACTTCCAAAGTAAATGAGTGGGCTACCAGAGATTAACCAGCTATCTCAGGTTGAGGCAGCACTTCTAAAACGTTGGCCAGAGAGTCGAATTGAACCCACCTTAGATCGAATAACTGCATTATTAGATGCCCTTGGCTCACCGCAGTTGTCATATCCGACAATTCACTTAGCTGGCACAAATGGCAAGACAACCACCTCACGAATGATTGATCAACTGCTTACCAATCTTGGCTATCGGGTAGGTCGTTACACATCCCCACATCTTGAATCCATTACGGAAAGAATCAGTATTAAGGGTGAGCCGATTACACCAGATTTGATGATTGCAACATATAAAGATATTGAGTTGTACCTAGATTTAATTGACTCACGTCAACCGCACCCCATCTCATTTTTTGAGGCGATCACTGCTATGGCATTTGTCGCATTTGCTGAATATCCAGTGGATGTAGGGGTTATTGAAGCGGGCATGGGCGGTCAGTGGGATGCCACCAATGCATTGGCCTCTCAGGTTGCAGTTATGACTCCAATTGGTTTTGATCACATGGAGTATCTCGGTGATACATTAACCAAGATCGCTCAAACTAAATCTGGAATCTTTAAACCAGAATCAAATGTGGTTATGGCAGCCCAACCTGCAGAGGCAGCAAAGGTGTTAATGGCTCAGGTTGCAAAGCTATCGGCAATTCCATTTAGAGAGGGAGTTGAGTTTGCCGTTAAATCTCGATCTCTTGCTGTGGGTGGTCAATTAATATCATTACAAGGTTTGCATGGTGAGATAGATGATATTTATCTTCCACTTTATGGATTACATCAAGCAAACAACGCTGCAGTAGCACTAGCAGCGGTTGAAGCCTTTACCTCAGTTGCCTTGGATAAAGATTTGGTAAGAGATGCTTTTAGCAAGGTTGCCTCACCTGGCAGGTGTGAGATTGTTTATAAAGATCCAACGGTGATTATTGATGCAGCTCATAACCCGCATGGCGCAGCTGCAATTTCTAAAACCATAAATGATGAGTTTGATTTTGAGTTAGTTGTTGGAGTGGTTGCTGTGTTGGCAGATAAAGATGTATCTGGAATCTTAGAGGCGCTATCTACCTGTCTTGATTACATCGTAGTTTCCCAAAGCAGCTCTACTAGAGCGCTGCCAACGCAAGCACTTGCTGAGATTGCTGGGAAATACTTTAGAACAGAACAGATAGAGGTAATCCCAGATTTACCAACTGCCATAACTTATGCAGTTGAGAAGGTATCGTTGGCTAATCAGGTAAATGATGGAGTTGGTGCCGTACTAGTAACCGGTTCAGTGGTGACGGCTGGCGTTGCTCGTACAAAACTAAAAGAGTTGGGGAGCGGTAAATGAGAGTAATGGCCGCAGCAGTTTTGAGCATGGAATCTATTTTGATGGGCTTTGCACTCTTAATCGCCAAAGATTCAGCAAGTGACTCTCAGCTTTGGCTGGGAGCTGTATTAGCAATCGCTTTTTTATTGTGTGCTGGAATGTTAAAGCGCAGATTTGGTTTTTTTCTAGGAAGTTTTTTGCAAATTTGCTTAGTTATGTACGGCTTAGTGATTACCTTGATGTATTACCTAGGCGCTTTGTTTTTGATTTTATGGGTTTTTGCAATCGTGCTTGGTCGTAGGGGTGAGGCAATAAAGGCTAGGTTAATCGCACAGCGGGATGAAGATGGGGCAAAATAGCCACAATTTTCTGCTTGAGGCAAAGGTGCGTAGAATAAGAAAGTGAGTTCAGAGCAAACATTAATTTTGATTAAGCCAGATGGCGTTAAGCGTGGTTTGGTTGGCGAAGTTATTGCTCGAATTGAACGCAAAGGTTATGTAGTTACTAATTTAAAAATGTTAACTGCAGATAGAAATCTTCTTGCCAAGCATTATGCCGAGCATGAAGGAAAACCTTTTTATGAACCACTGCTTGAATTTATGCAATCTGGGCCAATTGTGGCGATGATTGCACAAGGCGAGCGAGTGATTGAAGGGTTTAGAAAAATGGCAGGTGCGACAGATCCAACTGTTGCCGAGGCCGGAACCATTCGAGGGGATTTAGCTAGGGATATGGGAACAAAGGTTGTTCAAAATATTGTCCATGGCTCAGACTCAGTTGAATCAGCACAACGAGAAATAAAGATTTTTTTCGGAAACTAAGATTTTACAAAACAAGGCACGAAGGAGAAGCGCATATGGCAAAAGGAAGTAATCGGATGTCTTGGATTGGCCGAGATATGGCGGTGGATCTAGGAACAGCTAACACCTTGGTATACGTGCGCGGTCGTGGCATTGTGCTTAATGAACCATCAGTGGTTGCAGTCAATCAAGATACTGGTGCGATCTTGGCAGTTGGTTTAGAGGCGAAGCGAATGATTGGTAGAACTCCAGGAAATATTGTGGCAATTCGCCCACTAAAAGATGGTGTGATTGCAGATTTTGATACTACTGAGCGAATGCTTAAGTACTTTATTCAAAAAGTTCACAAGCGACGTTACTTAGCAAAGCCAAGAATTGTGGTCTGTGTGCCATCTGGAATTACTGGTGTGGAACAGCGTGCAGTAAAGGATGCTGGATATGCAGCCGGTGCTCGTAAGGTTTACATTATTGAGGAGCCAATGGCAGCAGCTATTGGTGCTGATCTGCCAATTCATGAGCCAACGGGAAATATGGTTGTTGATATTGGTGGTGGAACTACTGAAGTTGCAGTTATTTCACTAGGTGGAATAGTTGCTGCGCTTTCAATTCGTGTTGGTGGCGATGAGTTAGATCAATCAATTATTAATTGGGTTAAGCGTGAGTACTCACTTCTGCTAGGAGAGCGCACAGCTGAAGAAATTAAAATGGCTATTGGATCAGCATTTCCACTACCAGGTGAGCCAGATGCGGAAATTTGCGGCCGCGATTTAGCAACCGGATTACCAAAGACAATTTTGGTTACCTCAGCAGATATTCGAAAAGCGCTAGAGGAGCCTGTCTCAGCAATTGTTAATGCTGTGAAAAATACCCTTGATAAGACTCCACCGGAGTTAGCCAGTGATCTAATGGATCGCGGAATTGTCCTAACTGGCGGCGGAGCACTTCTTCGTGGTCTTGATGAGAGATTGCGTCATGAAACTGGAATGCCAATCCACATCTCAGAGCGTCCACTACAAGCAGTTGCTGAAGGTTCTGGTAAATGTATTGAAGAGTTTGAAGCCTTAGAGAAGGTTTTAATCTCTGAACCTCGTCGTTAATTGAATTGTAAGGGAGTTCATTTGTGGCAAGAGGCGGCGGTAACCGTTCGCGGCTACTTCTAGTCCTCTTACTAGTTTCCTCATTATTTTTAATCACCTTGGATTTGCGTGGCGTAAATCTTGCTGGCTCAATTCGATCTGGTGTATCAACAGTGGTTTCACCAGTTGAAAATCTCTTCTCTAGACTCTTTTCCCCAATTGGTAACTTTGCTTCAGATATTCGAAACTTTGGACAATCAAAATCAAGGATCAAAGAGTTAGAAAAACAGGTTGATCTACTAAAATCCAAAGAGGTACTAGATGAGGATGTAGTTGGACAATTATCTCAACTAAAGAATGTTTTAGATTTGGCTGGGCGTGGTGGTTATAAAGTTGTGGCTGCAAAGGTAATAAATCGTGGCTCTGCAACCTCTTTTAATCAAACCATAACAATTGATGTTGGAAGTAGTGATGGCATATCCAGAAATATGACTGTGATATCAGATGGTGGTCTAGTTGGCGTAGTTAAATCTGTGACCAGTAACTCTTCAATAGTTTTGTTAATGAGTGATCCAACATTTAAAATTGGAGTTCGAATTGCAGGCACTCAAAGTATCGGCGTGGTTTCAGGCCAAGGTGGAAACAAATATTTACTTCAATTACTAGATGCAACTGGTGAGATCAAAGTTGGCGATAAATTGGTGGCAAGAGGCAGTGAGGGGGGCAGACCATTTGTACCTGGAGTACCAGTTGGAGTTGTCACCGCTGTCCAAAGCAACGCCTCATCAATTACTCAAAATGCTGATGTTGAAGGGATAAGTAATCTTGACCGAGTTGGGTTGGTGGCTGTTGTAGTTGCCGGTCCTAAGCAAGATCCACGAGATTCTTTGATTCCAAAACCAGCACCTACAGTTACCATTTTTGTCACACCTACACCATCTCCTTCTGCAACAAATTAACAATTATGAGCGGCGTAAGAGTTCTAAACACCTCAATGTTCTTATTTGTGGTTTTCTTAATTCAAGAGACTCTAATCTCACGAATTAATTTCCCAATAGATGGCTTTTCGCTCTACCTAGCGACGTTAATGGTGCTGCTCTCACTAGAGGATCGAAGTGGTTCAATTGTTTTTGGCTTTATTGGCGGTTTGATAATGGATCTATCGATTGCAGCTGATACCCCATTTGGACAGTGGGCATTGATTTTAACTTTAGTCGGCTACCTATTCTCACTTAATAAAGAGAGTATTGGTGACTTTACCCAGTCACCACTTGTCTTTGTGACATTTATTAGTTTGGCATCAGCATTTGCCTTAGTTGTGTACTTGATTATTGGCGCACTCCTTGGTCAAAACACGGGTGCCTTATCTCATCTGATCTCAATTGTATTTGCCAACTCACTTTGGACTTTCTTTTTAACACCACTATTTCTACCTTTGATCATAAAGACTAGAACTGCACTTTTAAGTAATCGAGAGCGTATATGAGTCTTCGCGCTCGAATTAATCTGATTGTCTTTCAAACTTTGGTTTTTTCTTTAATGTTTGCGCTATTTGGCCGACTCTTTTATCTACAGATTTTAGAAAGTGATAAGTACCAGGATGCAGCGATAAGTATCCAAAGTCGAGATGTTGTTACTCCTGCTGTTCGAGGTGCGATAACTGACATTAATGGTGTGCCAATGGTCGTGGATTTACCAGGACTTGTAGTTTCAGTTAATCGTATTGAATTAGATAAGCAAACAGATAAAGGAGTATCAGTATTATCAAAATTAGCTACGCTTTTTGGACTTGAATACTCCGATATTTATCAGCGCACAAGATTATGTGGGGAGCTACCCAGAGATAACCGAGCAGGATGTTGGAATGGCACTCGTTATCAACCGATTCCACTTATTGGCAGCGCTTCGCAGGATTTGGCACTTAAAATCATGGAGAATGCTGATCTCTATCCTGGGGTTGAGGTGCAATCCGTGCCAATTCGTAGTTATCCATCACTTGAAAATGAAAATGTTGCCCATGTTCTAGGTTATGTCGGGGCGGTAACTGATGAGGATCTTAAAAACCCTGAGGTTAATTACTACCGAAATGAGGTTGTTGGAAAATCAGGATTAGAGGTGCAATACAACCAATTTCTGCGGGGAACACCTGGGGTTAGAACCTTTCTAGTCAACCGTAAAGAGGTCGTTACAAAACAAAATAAGAATATTCAAGCAATTGCTGGAAATAATCTGATTACAAATATTGATGCCAAACTTCAAGCAGGAGTTGAAAAGTCACTGGCAGCAGCTGTTCTGCGTGCTAGAGCTTCAGGTTTTAAAGGTGACTCAGGAGCTGCAGTAGTTCTAGAGGTTAAAACTGGACGGGTATTAGCCATGGCCTCATACCCAACCTATGACCCAACTATTTGGCAAAAAGGTTTAACAGTTAAGCAGGCACAGGATTTATTTAGTGAAGCAAAAGGCGTGCCCGCACTCTCCAGACCATTACAAGGATTATTCGCACCCGCTTCAACCTTTAAGGCAATATCAGTTGTAGCAGCAGCTGATGCTGGCTATTCACTTAATACAAGTTATAACTGCCCAGCATTTGTGGAGATTGGTACTAGAACATTTAAGAATTTTGGAAGTGTTGGCGTAGGAAGAATTCCGCTCGATCTTGGCCTTGCAATCTCATGTGACTCACTTTGGTATCAAATGGCATATGACGAGTGGGTCAGAGATGGTGGATTGAGACCAAAATCTTCACCAAATGATTACTTCTTTAAAGCAGCTAAAGCATTTGGTATCGGTTTATTGACTGGAATAGATCTACCGAGTGAGTTAAAAGGAAGGTTGCCAGATCGCCAGTGGAAGCAAAATTGGTATGAACAGAATAAGGATTTTTACTGCAACTATAAAGATCGGGCCAAGAAAGCTGATCTGACTCCATATTTGATTGAGATTGCCCGTGAGAATTGTTTAGATGGAAATAAAATCAGAGCAGGAGATGCGGTTAACTTTTCAATCGGACAAGGTGATACCTTGGTAACTCCAATTCGCCTTGCCCAAATCTATGCAGCTATTGCAAATAAGGGTGTTTATTACAAACCTCAAGTAGCTAGAGCAATTGTTGACGCAGATGGCAAAACCATAAAAGAGTTCAAACCTGAGATTGCTGACACAATAGATATTGAACAAAGTACCTGGGATTTTCTTCACCGAGGTTTACGGATGGTGGTTACTAAAGGAACTGCTGCTGGAGTCTTTGCAGGTTTCCCAGTTGAGGTAAGTGGAAAAACTGGAACAGCTCAGGTCTTTGGTAGAAATCTCAATGGTTCGCCAAAAGATGACACCTCTTGGTTTGCAGCATATGGTCCAACAGATAATCCTCAATATGTAGTAGTTATGATGGTTAGCCAAGGTGGTTTTGGTGCATCCACTTCAGGGCTTGGGGTTAGAAATATATTTGAAACTTTGTTTGGTGTAAGTGGCGGTCGAGTTGATCCTGAGAAAGCTATTTTTCCAAATGGGGTGCCAACTACAATTGCAAAGGTTGATTTAAGAAAAGTTGCAGCAAAGGTTGATCTAACAGATGTCAATGGTGGCGGGGTAAAGAAAAAATGAGTCAAAGTATTAAGTACCGCAGCGCCAATCGTGGAGCCTTTGGTGGCTTTGATAAATTGCTTTTACTAGCAGTTGGTGGACTTTTAGTAATGGGTACCTTGTTGGTATACGCCGGAACTAGGGAGTGGTTTCGCTCCTATGGCTTAGATCCAGAGTATTACTTAAAGCGTCATACTCTAAATATCATAATTGGTGGCTTGCTTGCCTATGGCACAACATTAATTGATTACCGATTGTTGAGGGCGTATACGCCAATTCTTTGGCTGGCTGCCGTGATTGGATTGATAATAGTTTTAATTCCAGGGCTTGGAACTGAGATTAATGGCGCAAAAGCTTGGATCTCCCTGCCTGGTGGCTTTCAGCTACAACCGGCTGAGTTAGCCAAGATTGCAATCATTGTTGGAATGTCGATGGTGTTAGCGGATCGAGATCAAACTGATAAAGATCCAACTGATTTAGATGTAGTAAAAGCTTTAGCTATCGCTGCTGTGCCAATTCTTTTAATTGTTGCTCAACCAGATTTGGGAACGGTGTTAATTATTTCAGCAGCAGTTGTAGCGATGATTGGTGCCTCCGGTGCACCGGCACGATGGGTTATTGGATTACTCCTTGCAGCAATAGTGGGGGTATTTGCAGCAGTGCAAACAGGTGCCGTTAGTCAGTATCAGGTGGCACGTCTGCAATCCTTTGTTGATCCATCGGCAGATCCGCAGGCAACTGGATATCAACTTCGACAATCAAGAATCACAATTGGATCAGGTGGCTTGCTAGGAAAAGGATTATTTGAAGGACCACAGACAAATGGCCGATTTGTACCTGAACAACAAACAGACTTTATCTTTACCGTTGCAGGCGAAGAGCTTGGCTTTGTAGGTAGCTCATTAATTTTAGCTCTCTACTTCTTGCTTTTTATTAGAGCCTTTTCTATTTGCCGGCGAAGTAGTGATCTTTTTGGTCGATTAGTTTGCATTGGAGTGATTGCTTGGTTTGCCTTTCAAACCTTTGAAAATATTGGCATGACCATGGGGCTTATGCCGATGACCGGTGTGCCGTTACCATTTTTATCTTATGGTGGCTCATCAATGTTTGCTAATTTAATTGGTGTGGGCTTGCTACAAAATGTCCATGCTAGAAGCCGATAACACGCTTAATTTGTACTAAGTTGGCAGATCGCCTGCCCATCTGCAATACTTTCCCTACGCAATCAGCGCGAGGATAAAGATCCAACGCCGCGATCGCGTCGATATTTTTAGCAAGTTAATTAACCAGATTAATTAAAAAAA
>Ga0315899_10008302_pt1 | contig 11137 bp, 8 predicted proteins | sample LakEriMetagenome_2_FD_203518 | JGI IMG/M metagenome (GOLD analysis project Ga0315899, IMG submission 203518) | Freshwater fungal communities from buoy surface, Lake Erie, Ohio, United States - Buoy 4 MA112 | ecosystem: Environmental > Aquatic > Freshwater > Lake | place: USA: Lake Erie, Ohio...
TGCCGGAAGTGCCAAGCCTGGAAGAACAGGGCGTGCCGAATTTCGATGTCGCTTCCTGGTATGGCATCACCGCCCCGGCCGGCGTGCCGGCGGCCATTCGCGAAAGGCTGGGGTCAGAGATTGTCGCGGCACTGAATGATCCCGCCATCGCCCAACGCGTGCGTGATTACGGCGCGGAACCCTGGCCGCTCGGTCCCGCAGAATACGACGCCTTCATGCGGCGAGAGGTTGAAATCTGGGCGCCCGTAGTGCGCGCTTCCGGGGCGCAGATAGACTGACGCCCGCGACGTATCGCCAAGCGGCTGTGGTCACGGCATAAGCCAGCACCGTGACCCAAGCGCTCATCCTGCCGCGACGCATCGCCTTTCTTGCCCTGGCCTTCGCCATCATGGGTGGGTTGTTCTGGCTTGCCTGGGCGGTGCTGGCACCCGGCGGGTGGACGTTGCCCGAAATCCTGATTCTGGTCTGCATCGCGGGCACTTTGCCTTGGGCCGCGCTTTCGGCGGGCAATGCGCTGATCGGGCTTGGTATTCTGCTGTTTGCGCGTGACCCTATGGCCGCCGTGCTGCCCGCGCTTGCCACCGCACGGCCTGGCCTGCCGCAAGCCCGTACCGCCATCGCCATCTGCATCCGGCGCGAAGACATGGCGCTGGTGCTGCCGCCGCTCGCGCGCTTGCTTTCAAGCCTCGCGGCCGCCGGCGCGGCGGAGCGGTTTTCGCTCTGGTTCCTGTCTGACACGCCCGAAGGCGCTGATGCGATGGCCGAAGAAGCCGCCTGCCGCGCCTTTGCCGCCGCGCAACCGATTGCCACACATTACCGGCGCCGCGCGCAAAATACCGGCTTCAAATCCGGCAATGTGATGGAGTTTCTGGACCATCATGCGGATGGGCATGACTTCATGCTGTGCCTGGATGCGGATTCGGAAATGACCGCGGATGCGGTGCTGCGCCTTGTGGCGTGCATGGAGGCAGACCCGAAGCTCGCTATTCTGCAACAGCTTATTCACGGCAGACCGACCAAGGCAGGTTTTCCGCGGCTGTTTCAATTCGGCATGCGCCACGGCATGCGGAGCTGGGCCACTGGGCAAGCCTGGTGGCAGGGTGATGAAGGACCTTATTGGGGTCATAACGCCGTCATCCGTATCGCGCCCTTTCGCACCCATGCGCGGTTGGCAACCCTGCCTGATGGATCGCATATCCTGTCTCATGATCAGGTAGAGGCAACGCGCCTGCATGCTGCTGGCTGGAAGGTGCGCGTGCTGCCTGATGATGCCGGCAGCAGCGAGGGCAATCCGCCAAGCTATAGTGATTTCATCACGCGCGATCTGCGCTGGGCCGCGGGCAATATGCAGTATCTGGCGCTGCTCCGCCTGCCGGGCCTGACAGCCATGGCGCGTTGGCAATTGATTCAGGCGATTCTGCTGTTCCTGAGCGCGCCTTTTTATGTCGCGATCCTGTTGCTGGCCGCCTGGAATGGCCTTGGCGGAGGGGGCGATACCACGCCGATTGGCGCCTTGCTCGCGCTGCTTTTGGCCGGCTGGTGCGGCCACTATGCTGCGAAGTTTGCTGGCTATATCGAGGTTTTGCTGAAACCTGACCTTGCCGCGCGCTATGGCGGGCGGGCGCAATTTCTGCGCGGTGCTTTGGCCGAAATGGTCTTTACCGCCTTCATGGAGCCCGCACGGCTCATGAGCCAATGCCTGTTTCTGCTGGTGTTACCTTTTGGTATGCGCATGGTCTGGGCGCCGCAAAATCGCAGCGAACGCGGTATCAGTTTTGCCGATGCGCTCAAGCAATTCTGGGCGCCGACGCTGGCGGGATTGGCGCTGACCTTTGTTTTCGCGGCGGTATCCTTCACCGCACTGCTGATCGCCTCACCCGTGCTGATCAGCCTGCTCGGCGTCATTCCCTTCGCCATGCTGACCGCTAATCCACGCTTTTCCGCCTGGCTGGTCAGGCAGCGGATTTGCGCGCTGCCGGAGGAACTACAGCCCGCCTAATGCGCCGCGAAAATCGCGCAAGGCGCGCGGCGCAATAGATGTTTGGTGGCGGAACCGGTGAATAGGGCGCGGAGCCCCATATGTTCATAGGCGCCCATCACCAGCATGCCCGCCGGCATGGCCGCGGCTTCCGCCAAAAGCGCTTCCACCGGATGGGTGCCAATCACGGGTAGCGCCTTTGCCGGCACATCATGGCGCTGCAGAAAACCCGCGGCCGTTCCGGCAAGTGCGGTGGCTTTTTCCTCATCCTCAGCGACACTCAACACGGTGGCGCCGCAGCGCCCAAGGCCCAGCAGTGCAAAAAGCTGCACGGCACGCATAGCACCTGGTGAGGCATCATAAGCGACCAGCGCGCTCGCCGCCGGGTCAAAGCGCGCACCGGGCGGGACCACCAGCAAAGGGCGCGTTCGGTCATGCAGCAGCGCTTCTATCACCGGCGCCAGGCCATCCTCTGCCGCTTCGCGCCCAAGCGAGGAATCGCGGCCCACGATCAACAAATCATGCGCGCCGGCAGCCGCGAGCAAGGCGGGCGCAGGGGCTGCGGCCAATTCCTGAACTGTGAAGGGAAAATCCCCTGCGGCTTCGCGTAGCCCGGCTACTGCTGCGGCTCCGGCTTCCTGCGCCTGACGCAAAAGCGTCGCATCGCGCCTTTCCTTGAAGGCGGCAGCGCCAGGGGGCACGGCTTCATGCGCATCCGTCAAATCTCGACGATCCAGAATGACCGCTGCCGTCAGCGCCGCGCCGGTATGGCGCGCGAGCGCGAGCGCATAATCACGCGCGGCGATCGCGCCTTCCGTATCATCCAGGGCCAGAAGAATGCTGCGCAACATGGATCATCTTCCTTCACGAAGCGCCGGCGGAAAGAATCCGCCGGAAGATCGGCACCGCCGCCGCCAAATCGGCCAAGGCCACGCATTCGCGCGGCGTATGGGCGGTGGCGATGGTGCCGGGGCCCAAAATCACACAGGGCGCGATATCCTGCAATTCGCTGGCATCCGTGCCGTAAGGCGCGGTAGCGGCGGGCTTGCCGGTGATGCCTTCCGCCAGCCTGATCAGCGGATGATCCACCGGCAGTTCTGGCGGTGTGCCTTCGCGCCTTTCGGTCAGTTCCACCCCCGCGCGGTCTGCCGCTGCGCGCACCGCGGCTTCAATGCCGCTGACATCTATGCGCCGGCTGCGGCGGAACTTTATCCGCACCGTTGCCTGCGCCACCGTCACATTCACCGCCGTGCCGTGATTATCAATCACCATATTGAAATCGGAAAAGGGCGGATCATAAGCTGCGTCGTGATAGGCCGGGTCAAAGCGCAGCTTTTCGTAAATGGCCTTCATTTCCGCCATGAAGGGAATCAGCGCCCAATTCGCATTCAGCCCTTGCCCGGTTGAAGAATGCGCCTGCACGCCGCGCGCAACAGCAGTGTATTCGATATGGCTGCGATGCCCACGCACTGGCGCCAGCGCTGTTGGTTCCGCCACCACAATCCCCTGCAAGCCAAGCGATGCGGCAAGCTCCGATTGCGCCGCGATAATGCGCGCCCCTTGCTTGCTGGTTTCCTCATCCGCCGTCAGCAGCAGCGTTGCCGGCACATGGGCGGGCAGGCCGCGCGCGGCGATGATGCAAGCCGCAACTGGGCCCTTCATATCCACGCTGCCCAGCCCATGCAGCACGCCGCCCACGATGCGCGGCGTCCAAGGCGGGTCTGTCCAGCTTGTTTCCGGCACCGTATCCATATGGCCGGACAGCGCATAACCGCCACGCGGGCCGCGATGCGCGACCAGGGCGCGCTTTGCCACCCCTTGCGGGTCTGTGTAATCCAGGCGTTCGATCTCAAACCCCGCCAATTCGGCTTCAATCCGATCGGCCAGCGGAAGGTTGGAGACCGAGGAACGGCTATCAATCGCCACCAGATCGGCGGCCAGGCGGGTTACGGCTTCGGCGTCATTGCTCATGCCCCCAGCATCCCTTGCGGCGCGGCCCAGGGCAAGCGAGGTTAGGGGGATGACAGACGTTTCCTATCTGGACCCCCGCAGCGGGGCCACCTATCCGCTTGCCACGCCGCGCTGGTGTGGCGACGGCCAAGCCCCCCTGATGCTGACGCCGCTGCCCGGCATTACCCGCGCGGCGATTCGCGCTGAGGATCGTTCGCTATGGCGCTACGGGGCCGCGCTGCCCTTCCTGCCGAATGATCCCATCACCATGGGGGAAGGCTGTTCACCGCTGGTGCCACGCGTGATTGGCGGTGCCTCCGCGCTCGTGAAATGCGAATGGTTCATGCCGACCGGGTCCTTCAAGGATCGCGGCGCATCGGTGATGCTGTCCTTGCTGCGCGCGCAGGGTGTTGCGCATGTGCTGGAAGATTCGTCGGGCAATGGTGGAGCCGCCGTTGCGGCCTATGCCGCCGCGGGCGGGATGCGCGCGAAAATTCTGGTGCCGGCCTCAACCTCTCCGGCGAAGACCGTGCAGTCCCGGGCTTCGGGCGCCGAGATTGAATTGGTGCCAGGCAGCCGGCAGGATTGCGCGGATGAGGCACTTCGCCAGGCTGCTGATATTTTTTACGCCAGCCATAATTGGCACCCCTTTTTCCTGCATGGCACGAAGACGCTTGCCTATGAATTATGGGAGGATTTGGGTTTTGTCGCGCCCGATAATGTGATTGTGCCCTGCGGCGCGGGGTCCAATGTGCTGGGCTGCGGCATTGGTTTTGCTGAATTGCAGCGCGCGGGTGAGATCAAGAAACTGCCGCGCATTTTCGCTGCTCAGCCGGAAAATTGTGCGCCGATTGCGCGCGCTTTTCTGAAGCAGCCAGCCGTGGCCGCTGTGCCGACGATTGCGGAAGGCACTGCCATCGCGCAGCCCATCCGCACGCCGGAAGTCATGGCTGTTTTGCAGGAAAGCCAAGGCGGCGCTGTGATGTTGAGCGAAGCCGAGATTGGCGCTGCCACGCTGGATTTGGCGCGCACCGGCATTTATGTGGAACCCACCTGCGCCCAGGCAGCGGCGGCTTTCGTGAAATTGCTCGAAGCCGGCACCATTCGCGCCGATGAAACTACCGTGGTGGTGCTAACCGGCACGGGGCTGAAATCCACCCCGCGCATCGCGGAACTTTTGGGGGTAGCCATCTAATGGCCGGGCCTCGCATTGCCCTTTTGGGCTTTTCCATTGAATGCAACCGGTTTGCCCCACAGGCAACATTACGGGATTTCGAAACGCGCTGCCTGATTGCGGGCGATACCATTGTGACGGATGCGCGTTCCGCCGCCCCGGCAGCGCTTGGTGAAATGCCTGGCTTCGTCACGGCGATGGATGCCAGCGGCGCTTGGGAACCTTGCCCCATTCTGCTGGCCATGGCGGAACCCAATGGTCCGGTGGAACAAGACGCCTTTGATGGCTTCATGCAGCAATGGCGCGAAGGGTTGACCGCGCTGAAAGGCCGCGTGGATGGCGTTTATTGCGTGCTGCATGGCGCGGGGTTGGCGACCGCTGATCTTGATCCGGAAGGCAGTTTGCAGGCGCTGATTCGGGAAATCTTGGGCGATGTGCCGCTTGTGTGTTCCTACGATCTGCATGGCAATGTTTCAGACCGCATGGTCGCGTTGACGGATGCATTTGTCGGCTATCGCACCAATCCGCATCTGGATATGCGCGAACGCGGCGCGGAAAGTGCTGTTCTGATGCGCAGGCTTCTGGCAGGCGAGCGTTTCCATCGCGCCTTCCGCCGTTTGCCGATTGTGGCGCCTACCGTTTCCATGCTGACCGCGCAGGGGCCTTATGCCGAGGTGATCAACCTCGGCCAGGAATGGGCCGCGCAGGATCAGCGCATTGCCAATGTCTCCATCATGGGCGGCTTCGCCTATGGCGACACGCCTTTCAATGGCATGGCGGTGATCATCACGGCGACGGATCAGGCTGCGGCGGAAGCGCTGGCGGATCGGCTGGCAGCGGCGGCTTGGGAAAGGCGTGGGCGCTTCATCGCCAATCTGACCGCCTTGGAAGATGCCACGCAAAAGGCACTGCATAGCCCCGTGCCGCTGGCATTCGCTGATGTTGCCGATAATCCCGGCGGCGGTGGGCGCGGCAACACCATGTGGATTCTGGAAGCTTTCCATCGCGCCGGTGTGCAGGATTGCCTTGTGGGCGTGATCCATGATCCTGCCTTGGCGGCGGAAGCGCATAGTCTTGGCAAGGGCGCGCGCTTCACCGCGCATTTCAACCGCGAAGTCGCCGCCGCTGATCCCTTCAGCAAGCCCTTCAGCGCAGAAGCGGAAGTGGTGGCGCTTTCCGATGGCCGCGTGACGGGTCGGCGCGGCATTTTCGCCGGCACCGCCATGACGCTTGGCGCTACGGCAGCCTTGCAGATTGGCGGCATGACGGTGGTGGTGATTTCCATCCGTACGCAATGCGCCGACCCGGCGTTTTTCGAGCATCTCGGCTTGGATGTGGGGAAGGCACGCGCTGTAGTGGTGAAGTCTCGCGGGCATTTCCGCGGTGGCTTCGATGAATTCTTCAAGCATGAACAGATTGTGGAAGTGGATTGCCCTGGCCTTATTTCCCCAATTCTGACGCGTTTTGATTGGAAGCATATGCCAAGACCTGTTTTGCCGATTGATAAGGAAGCGCACTGGCCATGAAGCTGGATGATCTACCCACACCTTGTCTGGTGCTGGAACTCGGCATTCTGAAGCGCAATTTGGCGCGCATGGCGGAAGCCGTGGCGCGGCACCCAGGGCTGAAGCTGCGCCCCCATATGAAAACCGCGAAAAGTCTGGCGGTTGCGGCGCTGGCAGCGCCGGATCATGGGCCAATCACCGTCAGCACCATTGCTGAGGCGCGGTATTTCGCCGGTGGTGGCTATCGCGATCAGATCTACGCGGTGGGCATCACGCCGCAAAAGCTTGATTCCATCGCGGCGATCAATGCGCAAGGCAATGACGTGAAGATCATCACAGATGATCTGGATGTCGCCAGCGCCATCGCTGCGCATCCGGGCATTTTGCCGACATTGATCGAGGTGGATTGCGGCGAAGGTCGCGGCGGCATTGCGCCGGATTCAGCGGCGCTCGCGGAAATTGCGCAGCGCCTGGGCGCGCGCTGCGCCGGCATCATGACCCATGCCGGGCATTCTTATGCGGAACGCAGCGAAGAAGGCATGCGCAAGGTGGCGGAGACGGAACGCGTCGGCGCAGTGCTGGCCGCCGAGCGCTTGCGCGGCATGGGCATCACGCCGCGCGTTGTCTCTGCCGGGTCCTCGCCCACCGCGCTTTACGGGCAATCCATGGCGGGCATTACGGATATTCGCGCGGGCGTCTATATGTTCGGCGATTTGTTCCAGGGCCAGATTGGCACACATGGCATGGAAGATATCGCGGTGACGGTGCTTTCCGCCGTGACTTCCCGCAAGCAGGATCGCAATGCGGTGCTGATTGATGCGGGCGGGATCGCACTTTCCAAGGATCGCAGCACACAAGCCGCGCCGCGTGATCTTGGCTTTGGCGTTATGCTGGACCGCCACGGCAGATGGCGTTTTGGGGAGGCGATTGTGGCGCGCACCCATCAGGAACATGGCGAAGTGCGCGGCGATGGTCCTTTACCTTTCGCGGAACTCCCCGTCGGTGCCTTGGTACGCGTGGCGCCGAACCATACCTGCCTGACCGTCGCGGCGCATGACCGTTACTACGTGGTGGATGGCGGGGATGAGGTGATTGCTGTTTGGGACAGGGTGAATGGCTGGTAGGGCGCCTGCCCTGTCATGGAAATTTCACGTGTCCAAGAAATGGTTTCCACTATACTGGAAACATGGAAACAGAATCCGCCGCCGCGGCCTTCGCCGCCCTTGGCCAACCTACCCGGCTGGCCCTGATCCAGAACCTGCAAGGGGCGGGGCCTGAGGGCCTGCCCGCAGGCGAAATCGCCGAAGCCCTCGGCGTGCCGCCCTCCACGCTTTCCTTCCATTTACGAGCGCTGGAAGACGCCGGGCTGATCACGTCGCAACGCCAGGGCCGCCAGGTGATTTATGCCAGCGCCCCGGCGGCCTTTGCCGCTTTGGTCGGGTTTCTGGGTGGGGCAACAGCCCCCATCACCGCGCCTGGACGCGCCTTGCGGGTGCTGTTTCTGTGTACGCGCAATTCGGCGCGCTCCATCATGGCGGAAGCCATTCTGAACCGCATCGGTGGTGGGCGTTTTCGTGCCTATTCCGCGGGTTCTGAGCCCGCGCTGGATGGCCCCTTGCCGGAAGTGCTCGCGCAGCTTCAGGCGCTTGGGCATGATGTCGCACCTTTGCGCTCCAAATCTTGGGAAGAATTTGCGGCACCCGATGCGCAACGTTTCGATTTCATCATCGCGCTTTGCGATACGCTGGAAGGCCAGCGCTGCCCGGATTTTGGTGATACCATCACCAGCGCGGCCTGGCCCCTGCCGGACCCCGCGAAATTCTCGGGCGCCGGTGCCGAGCGCGCGACGCTATTGAATGAGCTTTATGCGGCGCTTCGGCGTCGGCTGGAAATTTTCATCAGCCTTCCTTTCACCACCCTGGATCGCATGGCGCTACAGGCGCGGGTTGAAGCCTTGGGCAATCCAATGACAGGGGCAAACGCATGAAGGTTGGTATCAATGGCATGGGCCGCATTGGCCGGCTGGCGTTTCGCGCGGCTTTTGGCGCGGCGGAGCGTGGTGAGGATGATCCGCGCCGCGCCAATCGGCTGGACATTGTGCATGTGAATGAAGTGAAGGGCGGCATTGCGGCAACCGCGCATTTGCTGAGTTTTGATAGCGTGCAGGGCCGCTGGCGCGCGCCCATCGCGGCGGAAGGCACAGATGCTTTGCGCGTTGGTGACAAGCGCATCGGCTTTTCCGAATACGCTACCCCTGGTGCCATTCCCTGGGGTGATCTTGGCGTTGATCTGGTGCTGGAATGCAGCGGCAAATTCCTGACTGAAGCCACCTTGCGCGGGCATCTCGATCGCGGGGCGAAGCGCGTGATTGTTGCTGCACCTGTCAAGGAAGCCTCAGTCCTCAATATCGTGGTTGGCGTGAATGATGCGCTGTATGATCCCGCGCGTTATCCGATTGTCACCGCCGCATCCTGCACTACCAATTGCCTCGCCCCGGTGGTGAAGGTGGTGCATGAGGCAATTGGGATTAGGCACGGCCAGATCACCACGATCCATGATCCCACCAATACCAATGTGGTGACGGATGCGCCGCATAAGGATTTGCGCCGCGCGCGTTCGGCCATGCTGTCTCTGCAACCCACTACCACCGGGAGTGCAACGGCGATTGCGCTGATCTATCCGGAATTGAAGGGAAAGCTGAATGGCCATGCGGTGCGCGCACCGGTGTTGAATGCCTCGCTCACTGATTGCGTGTTTGAATTGCAGCGTGCGACCAGCGCCGAGGAATTGAATGCACTGTTCCGCGCGGCAGCCGAAGGCCCGCTTGCCGGTATTCTGGGTTATGAAGATCGGCCCTTGGTATCCGCCGATTATGCGCGGGATACGCGCAGTTCCATCATTGATGCGCTATCCACTTTGGTGACGGATGGCACCATGGCGAAAATCTACGCCTGGTATGACAATGAAATGGGCTATGCCTGCCGCATGGTGGATCTGGCCTGCATCATGGAAGCGCACGGCATCTGATATGCGTAACTACGCCATCGTCACCGCTGCCTATTGGGGATTTACGCTGACCGATGGCGCCTTGCGCATGCTGGTGCTGCTGTATTTCCACAAGCTTGGCTATTCGCCCTTTGCGTTGGCTTTCCTGTTCCTGCTGTATGAAGCGGCCGGTATCGGCGCAAACCTAGTGGGCGGTTGGCTTGCCACGCGCTTTGGCATTGCGCGCATGTTGGCTGTGGGGCTTGCCGCGCAAATCGCGGGATTCCTGATGCTGTCAGCGCTATCGCCAGGCTGGGTACCGGCCATGGCGCTGGCTTGGGTAGTGCTGGCGCAAGGCATTTGCGGCATCGCGAAGGATATCACCAAAACCGCGTCCAAATCCGCCATCAAACTCACGGCGGGCGATGCGTCTGGTCGCTTGTTTCGCTGGGTGGCCTGGTTCACCGGCAGCAAGAACGCGATGAAGGGCGTCGGTTTTTTCCTGGGCGGCGTGTTGCTGGAAGCGCTGGGCTTTCAGGGGGCACTTTGGTTGATGGCCGCACTGCTTGGGCTGGTGTTGCTTGGCGTTGTGGCCTCCCTGCCGCCGCTGATGGGCAAGGCCAAGGCGTCAGCTTCTGTCCGCGAATTCATGGCGCGGGATCGCGGCGTTAATCTGCTTGCCGGCGCGCGCGTTTTGCTTTTCGGCGCGCGCGATGTCTGGTTTGTGGTGGCGCTGCCCGTGTTTCTCTATTCCTCGGGTTGGAGCTTTGCAGCAGTGGGTGGTTTCCTCGCCATTTGGACCATTGGCTACGGGTTGGTGCAGGCCGCAGCGCCATCCTTGATCCAACGCAGCGCCGATGGGCTGAGCGCGGAAGTGCCCGCTGCGCGGCTCTGGTGCCTTGGCCTTGCGGTGATACCGCCCGCGCTTATGGCCGCACTATGGTTGCAGGCGGGTCGCCCTGATCTGATCCTGGTCGCGGGGCTTTTGGTGTTTGGCTTTGCCTTTGCGGTGAATTCCTCGCTGCATTCCTATCTGATCCTGGCCTATGCGGGCTCCAAAAAAGCCGCCGAGGATGTGGGGTTTTACTATGCCGCCAATGCCGCTGGGCGCTTCGCCGGCACGCTGCTGTCGGGCTTGCTCTATCAAATGGCCGGCATCATGGGCGCCTTGGCGGGTGCTGCGGTGATGCTCGGGCTTTGTTGGGCCATCACGCTGGCCCTGCCGGAAGACCGCGCCGCTTGCGCTGAAGCGCGCTGAGCGCAAGACTTAGCCCCTATCAAAGGGGGCCGCCATGTTGAAACGTTCCGAATTTCTCGCAGGCTTCGGCGCAAGCCTTTTTGTGCTGACCCAGGGCGCCACGGCGCAGCCCATGCCGGGCGGTGCGCTGCGCGTTGGCATCAAGCTCAGCCCAACATCGATGGACCCGCAATTCCGCTTGGCGGGTGAACAAAACCTGTTGCGCGGCTGCCATGCGCGGCTGATTGGCATGACACCGGATGGCAAGCCCACGCCCGGCATTGCGCGATCCTGGCGCGCGGTGGGCG
>Ga0315899_10008303_pt1 | contig 11137 bp, 8 predicted proteins | sample LakEriMetagenome_2_FD_203518 | JGI IMG/M metagenome (GOLD analysis project Ga0315899, IMG submission 203518) | Freshwater fungal communities from buoy surface, Lake Erie, Ohio, United States - Buoy 4 MA112 | ecosystem: Environmental > Aquatic > Freshwater > Lake | place: USA: Lake Erie, Ohio...
ATGGAAGCATGCTGCACCTGTCGGGGGCCGCCCGCTATGTGGGCAAGTCCCGACTGGGCGTCGGCCCGGTTCTTGGCCAGACGCAGGGCGACTATGTCGATACCAGCCTTGCGGCCAGTTTGCGGCGGGGCGCGGTTCAATACAGCCTGTCCCTCACCAACCTGCTCGACAGCAACGGCAATCGCTTCTCGCTGGGCACCCCGTTCGATCTCAACACGGACTATTATACGCCGCTGCGTCCCCGCACGGTGCGGCTGGGCGTCGATTTCGCCTTTTAGATCAACTTTTTGCGGCTTTGCCCACGGAAGCCGGCTTTCTGCGCCGTCCTTTCGTCAACGCGCGGTCAAGAACCAGCGCGGGACGCAGAGGAGACATCATGCGATATTATCTGGCTTGCACGGCCATCGCCCCCGCGTTGGCGGCCCTGACGCTCGCCGACGCGGCAGCGGAAACGACAATCGGCACCGCGACCACTACGCCCGTCCGCACGTCCACCGCCGCAAATGGCGCGGGGGACAGCATCACGATCAGTTCGGCCGGATCGATCACCCTGCCCTCCGGCACCGCCGTGACCATGGACAGCAGCCATGCCGTCTCCAACGCCGGCACCATCACCATCAACGATGCCGACAATGCAACCGGCATATTCGTGACGGCAGGCAGGAACGGCGCGGTCACGAACAGCGGCACCATCACGCTGACAGAAAACTACACCGCGACCGACACGGACAATGACGGCGACCTCGACGGTCCTTTCGCAAAGGGCACCGGCCGCAACGCCATCTGGATGGAAGGGGGCGCAGCCCATAGCGGCGCCATCGGCCAGAACGGAACCATCTCTATCGAAGGCAACAACAGTGCCGCCATCCGCATCGACGCCACGCTGAATGGCGCCTTGTCCACCAGCGGGTCCGCCAATGTCGTTGGCGACAACAGCTATGGCGTCCGCGCCAACGACATCAATGGCGACGTCACGCTGCGCGGCGCGACGGTCGCGACCGGGGCCAACAGCATCGGCGCGGCGTTGCTGGGCGACATCAACGGCGCGCTGAAGATCCAGGGGAGCATCGCCAGCACCGGCTATCGATCGACCACCCGCCCGACGGACGTGACCAAGCTGGACGCGGACGACCTGTTGCAGGGCGGATCGGCCGTGGTGATCGCCGGCAATGTCAGCGGCGGCATCATCTTCGATATCCCGCCGGCGCTGGATTCGACCAAGCCCGATGTTGACAATGACGGACTGACCGATGCGAGCGAAGGGTCGGCCGTCGTCACCAGCTATGGCCGCGCGCCAGCGGTGCAGATCGGGTCGGCAAACCGCGACAGCGTGATCGGCGCGGTCGCTGCGGGCGGCACCGGCTATGGCCTGATCGTCAATGGCGGCATTGCGGGATACGGCATCTATGATGGGGTGGACGCGAACGGCCTGGTCATCGGCGGACTGGGCGGCAACGTGTCCATCGCCAAGGGCGTCAAGATCGCCGGTTCCATCACCGCGGTTTCGTACGACAGCAATGCCACTGCGATGCGCGTCGGGTCCGGCGCGACCGCCGGGGCGATCGAAGTGAGCGGCAGCATCGGGGCGACCGGGTCCGCCTCCACAGGAACCGCAGCACGTGGGCTGCTGATCGACAGTGGCGCGCGGGTGGACAGCATCGTCGTGACCGGCGGCATCGGCGCGGCGGCGCTCGACACCAGCAAGGGCACGGCGGTCGCGATCCTGGACAATAGCGGAACCGTATCGACCCTGTCGAACAGCGGCACCATCAGCGCGACCGGCGGCCTCGCCAACACCGCGATCGATCTGCGCGCCAACAATGGCGGGGTCGCGCTGACGCAGGCGCTGGCATCGGCCACTGCGACTGCGCCCACGATCAACGGCGCGGTCTATCTGGGGTCGGGCAATGACAACATGACCGTGTCGGCCGGTCGGATCACCGGCAATATCGACCTTGGCGCGGGCAATGACAGCGTGAGCTTCGCAGGATCCTCGGCGCTGACCGGCAATATCGCCTTCGGCGCGGGCACGTCGGCGCTGACCCTTGCCGATACCGCCACGGTTACGGGCAATGTCGATTTCGGCGGTGGCGCGGGCACCTTGACGCTGGCTGGCACTTCCGGCCTCTCCGGCTCCATCAGCAATGCCGGCAACGTCGCGGTGACGCTGAACGGTGGCAAATTGGCCGCAACCAACAGCGGCAGCGTGGCGCTTGCCAGCCTGACGGCGAACGGGACGTCCACGCTGGGGGTCACGATCGATGCCGCCAACGGCACCAATACCCGCTATGACGTGGCCGGCGCCGCCAGCTTCGCCGCTGGGTCGCGGGTGCAGGTGAACCTGACCCGCGTCGGCGGAGCGGCCGGAGATTATGTCATCGTCCGCGCGGGATCGCTGAGCGGCGCGCCGACGCTCGATACCGCCACGCTCCTGCCCTATATGTTCAAGGGCAGCGTCAGCGGCAACGCCGCAACGGGCGACGTAACCCTGTCGATCGCGGCCAAGAGCGTGTCGGACCTCGGCCTCCAGGGATCGCTGGCCCGCGCCTATCCCGCCATCTTCCAGGCGCTGGACAACGACGCGGCTGTTGCGGGCGCCTATCTGGCGGTGCAGGATAGCGCGACACTGAACGCCAGCCTGCGTCAGATGCTGCCCGATCATGCCGGCGGCACGTTCGAGGCGGTGACGTCCGGGTCACGCGCAACCGCGCGCATCCTGTCCGATCCCAACGGCATCTATCGCACCGCGGACGGGCGCTGGGGCTTCTGGCTGCAGCAGGTCGGTTTCGGCGGGGCAAAGAGCGTCGGGGACACGGCATCCTACGACATCACCGGCTGGGGCGCGGGTGGCGGCGTCGAATATCTGTCGGAACTGGGCGCGTTTGGCGGGTCCATCGCCTATCTCCACGGCAGCGATTCTGCAGGCGAGTCCGACAACGCGGTCGATTCCGACCAATATGAGCTGGCGACACATTGGCGTGGACAATGGGGGCCGTTGCAGGCCTTCGCTCGCCTTTCGGCCGCGACGATCAGCTTTTCGGGCTCGCGCCATTTCAACAATGGCACGGTCGCCCGCACGGCGGACGGCGAGTGGGACGGCAAGCTCTATTCCGCGACCGCCGGCCTGTCCTACCAGTTGCAGATGGGCCGCTTCAGCCTGCGGCCCGCCGCAGGGGTCGACTATTATCGCCTGAAGGAGGACGGTTACAGCGAAACCGGCGGGGGCGACGCGTTCAACCTGACGGTGCTTGGCCGCACCAGCGACGAAACCACCGTCAACGGGACGCTCACCGCCGGCTATGATTTCGGCAGCCTCAACCGGGAGGACAGCTGGGTGCGTCTCGAGCTGGAAGGTGGCCGTCGCCAGATCGTCGGCGGATCGCTCGGCGACACCGTCGCCTATTTCAAGGGCGGTGACCAGTTCACGCTGGTGTCCGAAGACCGCACGAACGGCTGGACCGGCCGCGCGCGCCTTTACGGCGGCACCGACACATTCCGGGTCGGCGGCGAGGTCGGCGCGGAGGAGCAGCAAAATCACGTCGCCCTGTCATTTCGTGCGACGGTTAACTTCGTCCTGTGACGTCTAGGGCATGACAGGCGAGCCACACCCCGAGACCCTCCCGGTCCGCCTGTTCCCGCTGCGGCATCGACCCCCTCCCCCTAAAGGGAGCCGCAGCATCAAAGAGGGGCGTCGCCGACCCGCGTCGGCGGCGCCCCTTCTTCCTTTTCGGGCAGACATGAAAAAGGGGAGCGCTCCGGCCGAGCGCTCCCCTTTTTCCTTCATCAGAGTGTCGGATCAGGCCGACAGCCCCTTCTTCACCAGTTCGTTGACGACTTGCGGATTGGCCTTGCCCTGCATCGCCTTCATCGTCTGGCCGACGAAGAAGCCGAACAGCGCTTCCTTCCCGCCCTTATACTGGGCGACCTTGTCCGCATTGTCGGCCAGCACCTTGGCCACGGCCGCCTCGATCGCGCCGGTGTCGCTGGTCTGCTTCAGCCCCTTTTCCTCGACGATCTTGCCGGGCTTGTCGCCGGTCTCAAGCATGATCTCGAACACCTGCTTGGCGATCGTACCACTGATCGTGCCGTCTGCGACCAGTGCCAGCAGTTCCGCACCTTCTTCGGGGCTGACCGGACTGTCTTCCAGGCTCCTGCCGATCCGGTTGAGCGCGCCGTAAAGTTCGGACAGCAGCCAGTTGGCCGACGCCTTGGCGACGTCGCCCTCGCTCTTGCCCTGAATGCGTGCGCCTTCGGCCAGCAGTGCTTCGAACCAGCGGGCGGTGTCCGCGTCCGCGGTCAGCGTCGCGGCGTTATAGGCGGACAGGCCCAGCACCTGCTCGTAGCGGCGACGCTTGGCGTCCGGCAGTTCGGGCAGCGACTGACGACATTCCTCAAGGAAAGCGTCGTCCAGTTCCAGCGGCAGCAGGTCCGGGTCCGGGAAGTAGCGATAATCATGCGCGTCTTCCTTGGACCGCATGGACCGGGTTTCGTTGCGGTCGGGATCGTAGAGGCGCGTTTCCTGCACGACCGTACCCCCGGCCTCCAGCACGTCCACCTGACGGTTCGCCTCATGCTCCACCACGGCCATTACGAAGCGGACGGAGTTGACGTTCTTCGTTTCGGTCCGGGTGCCGAAAGCCTCGCCGGGCTTGCGGACGGAGACGTTCACGTCCGCGCGCATCGACCCCTGGTCCATATTGCCGTCGCACGACCCCACATAACGCAGGATCGTACGCAGCTTCGCCAGATAGGCTCCCGCCTCGGCGGGAGAGCGCATGTCGGGCTTCGACACGATCTCCATCAGCGCCACGCCCGAGCGGTTGAGATCGACATAGGAGCGCGTGGGATGCTGGTCGTGCATCAGCTTGCCCGCGTCCTGCTCGACATGGATACGCTCGATGCCGATGGTCTTGGTGCTGCTGTCGGGATTCTTTTCATCGAGTACGATGTCGATCTGCCCCTCGCCCACCAGCGGGTGGTAAAGCTGGCTGATCTGGTATCCCTGCGGCAGGTCGGCGTAGAAATAATTCTTCCGGTCGAAACGCGACCATTTGTTGATCTGCGCGTCGATCGCCATGCCGGTGCGCACCGCCTGACGGATGCATTCGCGGTTGGGGACCGGCAGCATGCCGGGCATGGCCGCGTCGACCAGGCTGACCTGCGTGTTCGGTTCCGCGCCGAACGCCGTCGCCGCGCCGGAAAAAAGCTTTGCGTTGGACGTAACCTGCGCGTGGACCTCAAGGCCGATCACGACCTCCCACTCGCCGGTAGCGCCCTGGATGCGATAAGTTGATTCAGTCATATTACCACCACTTGTCCGGCCGCGCCGCGAAGCCCGCGCGTTCTTCGATTGCTTGGGCGGCGTTCAGCACCGTCTGTTCGTCCAGCGCCTTGCCGATGACCTGGAGGCCGATCGGCAGGCCCGCCGAATCCAGCCCGCCAGGCACCGCCATCGCCGGCAGGCCCGCAAGGCTGGCAGGCACGGTGAAGACGTCGTTGAGATACATGGCGAGCGGATCGGCCTGTTTCTCGCCCAGCGCGAAGGAGGCGCTCGGCGCGGTCGGCGTCAGCAGCAGGTCGCATTGTTCGAAGGCCAGGTCGAAATCGCGGGCGATGAGCGCGCGCACCTTCTGCGCCTGGGTATAATAGGCATCGTAAAAGCCCGCCGACAGCACATAGGTGCCGATCATGATGCGGCGCTTGACCTCCGGCCCGAAACCGGCGGCACGGGTCGCGGCATACATGTCCTGCAATCCCGCCCCATCGGGCAGGTCGCGCTGGCCATAGCGCACGCCGTCATAGCGCGCGAGGTTGGACGAAGCCTCTGCGGGGGCGATGATATAATAGGTCGGCAGCGCATATTTGGTGTGGGGCAGCGACACATCCACCACATTGGCGCCGGCGTCCTTCAGCCATTCGATGCCGCGATCCCACAAAGCGGAGATTTCCGGATTGAGGCCGTCAGGACGATATTCTTTCGGGATGCCTACCGTCTTGCCCTTGAGATCGGCGGAAAGATTCGCTTCCCACTGCGGCACGGGCAGGTCGAGCGACGTCGAATCCTTGGGATCGAAGCCAGACATCACTTCCAGCAGGATGGCGTTGTCGCGCACCGTCCGCGCCATCGGGCCTGCCTGGTCGAGCGACGAGGCGAAGGCAACGATGCCCCAGCGCGAGCAGCGGCCATAGGTCGGCTTGATCCCCGAAATGCCGGTGAAGGCGGCGGGCTGGCGGATGGAGCCGCCGGTATCGGTGCCGGTTGCCGCCGGGCAGAGGCGCGCGGAGATGGCGGCCGACGAACCACCCGAAGACCCGCCCGGCGCCAGCGCCGCATTATCCCCGCCGCCACGCCGCCAGGGCGATATGACGTTGCCGAAATAGCTGGTCTCGTTGGACGATCCCATGGCGAACTGGTCGAGATTGAGCTTGCCCAGCATGCCCGCGCCAGCAGCCCACAGCTTGCAGGACACGGTGGATTCATAGGTTGGCGTGAAACCTTCCAGCATGTGCGAAGCGGCCGTGGTCTGGACGCCCTGCGTGCAGAACAGGTCCTTCATGCCGATGGGCACACCGGCCAGGGGCCCGAGCGGATCGCCGGCAGCCTTCGCCCTATCGGCGGCGTCGGCCGCCTCCAGCGCCTTTTCCGGCGTTTCCACGATGAAGGCGTTGAGCGCCTTTGCAGCGGCGACATTGGCGTTGAACGCCTCCGCCACTTCGCACGCCGAAAAGTCGCCGGCACGAAAGCCGTCGCGAATTTCGGCTACGGTGAGATCAGTGAGATTGGTCATAGAAAACTTCCGTTCGCCCTAAGCCTGTCGAAACCTGTCCTGAGCGACTGCCGCAGGCAGGCAATCCAAAAGGCTGCTCTTTTCCTTAGAGGGGCCAGGCTTCGACAAGCTCAGCCCGGACAGGTGCAGCGCCCTATTCGATTACCTTGGGCACGGCGAAGAAGCCATGCTCCGCCTGCGGCGCGTTCGCGAGCACCTTGTCGCGAACATTTCCGTCCGTCACGACGTCTTCGCGCAGCCTTTGGTGATTGGCGATGACGGCGGTCATCGGCTCCACGCCGCTCACGTCCACCTCGCCCAGCTGCTCCACCCAGCCCAGGATGTTGTTGAGTTCGGGCACCATCGCCTCGGCCTCAGCCTCGGTCACGGAAATGCGCGACAGGCTGGCGATCTTTTTTACGGTCTGAAGGTCTATCGACATGGGCCGCCGCTACCATCCGCGCACCGTTGCTTCAAGCGGCTTTCGTAGGCCTTGCGCGGGCTGAACGCATGCGCCAGACAGAAGGCAGGATGGGGGACCGTATCGGCCGTCCATCCGCTTGGCCGGGAGAGAGCGGAAGGTGGCGCGGAAATTCCTTTATGTCATAGCGACGCTGGTGGTGCTGGTGATCGCCGCGCTGCTGGTTTACCGCGTCTGGGGCATGCAGCTGATCCGCTTGGTGATGGTGCCGCGTGAGCCCTTCTCGCAGCTTCAGCCGCTTCCCGCCGACGCCTATGCCGACGCCAGCATGTGGATCGCCCGGCCCGACATTGTGAAGAACAATCCCGCGCTCTGGACCCCGGAGGGCGTTGCCCCGGCGAAAGTGACCGACCCCAAGGCCGCGATCTTCTTCATCCATCCCACAAGCTACATCACCACTTTCGGCGACGCCCACTGGAACGCCAGACTGGACGACAAGGATGCGGACGCCACCGCCCGTCGCTTCGTCGCGAGCCAGGCAAGCGCCTTCAACGGCGCGGGCGCGGTGTGGGCCCCCCGCTATCGCCAGGCCAATTACGGCGCCTTCCTGACCGACAAGCCCGCGGGCGAGGAAGCGCTGGCGGCCGCCTATCGCGATGTGGCGCAGGCCTTCGCCGCCTTCCTGAAAGCCAATCCGACCGGGCCGCTGATACTGGCAGGCCACAGCCAGGGGTCGAGCCATCTGTTGCGGTTGCTGCGCGAGCAGGTGGCGGGCAAGCCGGTGGCGGACCGGCTGGCGGCGGTCTATGCGGTGGGCTGGCCGGTGTCGGTCGAGGCGGACCTGCCGGCGCTCGGCCTCCCCGCCTGCGCCGATCAGCATCAGGCGCATTGCATCGTCAGCTGGCAAAGCTATGCCGAGCCGGCCGATCCGTCCGCCGTGGTGGAAAGTTTCGAGCGCAAGACCGGCTATACCGGCCGCCCGCGCAAGGGCACGCACATGCTCTGTACCAATCCCATCACCGGCGCGTTCAACGGATCGGCTCCGGCGAGCGCCAACAAGGGGACGCTCGACGCGCGCGAGGAAGGCAAGCCGCCCAGGCTGCTGAAGGGCGTGGTTCCCGCCCGTTGCGACACCAGCGGCGTGCTGATGATCGGGGAGCCGGTGGACATGGGGCCCTTCACCCTGCCCGGCAACAATTACCACGTCTATGACTATGCCCTTTTCTGGGGCGATGTGCGGGACGACGCGCAGAAAAGATTGGCGGCGTTCCTCCATAAGTGACAGGGCATGCGCCCATGACTTTGGTGACGACGGATCGCGCCGCCTTTCGCGCCGCCCTGCCGCAGGGCGGTCGGCTGATCGGCATGGACGTGGGGACGAAGACGATCGGCCTTGCCCTGTGCGACGCTGCATGGACGATCGCCAGCCCCGCCTACACGGTGACGCGCGGCAAGTTCGGCAAGGACAAGATCGGCCTCGCCGCCTTCATCGACCAGCAGCAGGTCAGGGGCGTCGTCATCGGCCTGCCGCTGAACCTGGATGGCAGCAGTTCGCCACGCGCGCAGGCGAGCCGCGCCTTCGCCCACAATATCGCGGACCTTGGCCGCCCCATCCTGCTGTGGGACGAGCGATGGTCGACGCAGGCGGTGACCCGCACATTGCTGGAGGCGGATGCCAGCCGGGCACGGCGGGACGAACTGGTGGACAAGCTGGCGGCGAGCTACATCCTTCAGGGCGCGATCGACGGCCTGGTGGCGGGAATGGAGTGAAAGCATGAAGATTTCGACGGTGGCGGGCATTGGCGCGGCGGTCACGGGCCTGGCCTTCCTCCCATTGCCCGCGCAGGCCGGCTTCTACAGCGGCGACGCGCTGTACGAAAGCTGCTCGACGCCCAAGGACAGCAAGGATTATTTCGAACGGTCCTACGAATGCGTCGGCTATATCAGCGGCGCGGTCGATGCGTTCAATACGACGCGGGAAGCGAACGGCCTCAAAAGCTGCATCCCGGCGGACGTGACCATCGCCGACCTTCGCAAGACCACGGTCGATTATCTGAGCAAAAATCCCAGGGACCGGGCCGCCAACTCCGCCTCGTCTCAGGTGTTTGCCGCCACGCGCAAGGCCTGGCCGTGCAAGGCTGCGGCGAAAAAGGCGCGTTCGAACAAGAAGCGCTGATCGCCTATTCAGCGGCCCAGTCCCGCCGCGCGATCCCCTGCGCGTAGAGCAGCGCGGAAAGGTCGCCATGGACGATCTCGGCCGCGGCGGCCGCGCGTGTCTTGGGCTTGGCATGATAGGCGACGCCCAGGCCCGCTCCCTCGATCATCGGAATGTCGTTCGCGCCGTCGCCCACAGCCAGCGTCAGCGCGCGATCGATGCCGCCGTCGATCGCCGCCTCCAGCTCCGCCCGCTTGCGTGCGGCGTCCACGATGGGCGTGACGACAGTGCCGAGCAATGCGCCATCTGCGATCTCCAGCACATTGGCGACATTGGCGTCGAAGCCGATCTCTTCCGCCACGGGACCGGTGAAGCGGGTGAAGCCGCCCGACACCAGCAGCGTGCGCGCGCCCCGCGCCTTCATCGTGCGGACCAGCGCCTTTGCGCCCGGCATGATCCTGACGCGTTCGGCACGACACTGGTCGATGGCGCTGTCGGGAAGCCCCTTCAGCAGCGCGACCCGTTCGTTGAGCGCCCCGGCGAAGTCCAGCTCTCCGCGCATCGCGCGCTCGGTGATTTCCGCGATCTGCGGCTTGATGCCCGCATAGTCGGCCAGCTCGTCGATGCACTCGACGGTGATCATGGTCGAATCCATGTCAGCGATGATGAGCGCCTTTTCGCGGATGGCGGCGGGCTGGACGATGACGTCGATGGCGTCGCCCACCTCGGTCAACACGGCGCGGGCGGTGACGGGGTCCATGGCGAAGAAGATGTCGGCGGCCTTGCCCTCGTCCAGCCAGACGCCGTCGACGGGCGCGCAGCCGGCGGTGGCGAGCCGGCCGGTGGCCTGCGCAATATCCCCCTGCCCCATGGAGCCACTTGCCACTAAGGTCGCGACGAACATGCTTACTCCCGAACCCAGTCCCGGCGAATCCCGCCCACGGGTCGCGCTTATTGCCGGGCCGACCGCCAGCGGCAAGAGCGCGCTCGCCATAGAGCTTGCAAAGCGCACCGGTGGCGTCGTCATCAATGCTGACGCCAGCCAGGTTTACGCCGATCTCGCCATTCTTTCTGCCCGCCCCTCGGCCGCAGAGATGGGCAGCGTGCCGCACCGCCTGTTCGGCCATATCGACGGTGCGGACGCCTGCACCGCCGCGCGCTGGGCGGCCGAAGCGAAGGCGGAGATCGAGGCGGCGCACCACAAAGGCAAGGTGCCTGTGCTGGTCGGTGGCACAGGCCTTTATATCCGCACCCTGCTGGACGGCATCGCCCCGGTGCCTGAGATCGACCCGGACATCCGCGCGGCCGTGCGCGCCATGCCGGTGGCGGCGGCGCATGCGGCGCTGGCCCGCGAAGACCCCGATGCCGCCGCTCGCCTCGCCCCCGCAGACACGACGCGGGTGGCGCGGGCGCTGGAGGTGGTGCGGTCGACCGGGCGGACCCTCAAAAGCTGGCAGGCGCGCAAGGAAGGCGGAATCGGCAACCGGATCACCCTCAGCCCGATGATCCTGCTGCCACCGCGCGATTGGCTGATCGACAGATGCGACCGCCGCTTCGCGCTGATGATCGAACAGGGGGCGGTTGCCGAGGTCGAGGCGTTGCTGGCCCGAAACCTCGATCCCGCTCTGCCGGTGATGCGCGCGATCGGCGTGCCGGAGATCGCCGCGTACATCAAGGGAGACAGCGATGTGGACAGCTGCATCGAACGCGGCCGCATCGCCACCCGCCAATATGCCAAGCGGCAATATACCTGGTTCGCGAACCAGAGTCCCGCAGGGTGGCCGCGCGAAGCTG
>Ga0315899_10008304_pt1:2500-11135 | contig 11135 bp, 9 predicted proteins | sample LakEriMetagenome_2_FD_203518 | JGI IMG/M metagenome (GOLD analysis project Ga0315899, IMG submission 203518) | Freshwater fungal communities from buoy surface, Lake Erie, Ohio, United States - Buoy 4 MA112 | ecosystem: Environmental > Aquatic > Freshwater > Lake | place: USA: Lake...
CTTGAAAACTGCGCAAGACAAAATTTGGGGCGGGAGGGGAAAAAAAAATTTCTCCATTCTAGCAGTTTGCTGCGAACACACGCATGGTGGGTTTGCCGGGCCTCGACCTTGCAGAACCGGAGCAGCATGGGCCGCGCGCGCCCGCCGACGCCACTGGGCAGGCGTTTCGGTTCAGCCAGCTGCTCATGCCTGACCTGGTTCGGGGGCTAAACGAGCGAAGACGAGCCAGGGGAAGCAATGGGCAGTTTGTACCGCAGCCGCCCCACCGTCGCCCCGAGCCGCCACAGTCCAAGGCCAAGGAAATGGTGAGCGCTCGGGCTGGTGCCGGTGCATCCCGCCCGCGACGCGCCCCTCCCGGTTCGCGCGGAGGCCTGCGCTGCACGCGCGCCGCAGAATGCGCGCTGAGACTAAACTACGGCTTCCTTGCGCGGGTGTGCGCGCGCGTATCGTGTGTGCCCTGTGTGCAACAACAGGACGCCGTGCTGCGCGAGTCCCTGGGCTTCTCCGAGCCCATCCTGAGTGGCAAGGCAGTGAAAACCGTCAAGAGCGAGTACCTGTCCCGCGCTTTTGCGTTAGACCTCAAGTCCATCCCCCGCGACACCAGCGCCGCCACTAGACGCGCCGAAACTGAAAGAGCATACAGCGAGAGGCCACGCGAGCAGCGTGCGGAGCCACCAGTCTGGCAGGCAGGACCCACGTTCGAAGGCCTCTTGTCGGTGATACCAAGGGGCTCGCAGCCGCTGACAACTAGGGGAAGACTCGAGGATGACCACGGGAGAAAGCAGCACCCCACCAGCAGAGGGGACAGCAAGGGCAGCGGCCGGACGATTCTCGAGAGTATCGCTACGCCAAGGCTAAGCAGGGGCGTGGTCGTGGAAAGGGAGCAGGCTTTGGAAATGCCAAGCTATGAAAAGATTGCAGCGCTTCGCCAAGAGATGGGCCTGCACACTACTTTCAGCGAGCAGGCTAACGCTCCTGGCACGCACCTGGCCACTCAAGTGCGCATCGATACTCAACACAGCGTCGCGCTCTACGACACGTCCGTGTTTGACCGAAGCATAGACAAGGATAATGACAGCGTGCCTTCTGCGTATTCGCCCACGGCGGGCAGAATGGCGACAATCATGCTTCGCCGAGACTCACTACTTGTGCCTCTCAGCTCTGCGGTGCCTAAAGGTTTCAAAGGTGGTAGGTCGTTTCCATTAGGCCGGGGTGGAACTGACCACCGGCAGATGCTCGGTATTCCCAGCACCGCCAACAATCCTGCTGTCGTCGCTGCCCGCGAGGCTCTGCGCCGACGGTACTGCGTGGCGGATACATGCATATACATGCAGCATTGCCCTGTGGCGCCCCGCCCGCCTTGCACCATGCACCATGCACCATGCACCCTGGCCACACTGCCCACCTTCAATCACGGTTCACGCGTGAGCGTGACGATGTTGCGCATTCACATGCAGGTTCCGTACGACTGTAGAGGCCTTTGCCTTTCTCTGTAGCATTGCAGAAGAGGACACTTCATTTTCTTCATTGCGTTCTGGTATGCAGCCCTTGAGTAGAGAGGTGATTGAGAAGGGATTCAAGCTGCTTCGCATTCGCGTGGACGTTTCTCAGCTCATGCTCCAGATTGCAGACAAGGTACACACACGCCTTGTCCTGCTGCAGTTCGCGGCCCTGGTCAATGTGCTGTGTGACTAAACACCTGCTGCATCGTGGCATGCAATCGGAACAGGATCACCGCCTATCGACTGGAGCGTCGGTCTTATCGTTGACCAATCCCCTGAGGTGCAGCGGCGCGACGCAGAGAGGAACCTCTGTGAGCTTTGAAAGCTGGAATCAACAACTGGCGTGGCACCCGCCCCTTTTGCAGCCCAGCCGGGCATTGGAGGAAAGCTTGGAGGGCATCATGGATATCTGCGCCACCGCATTGCGAGCAACAGCAGCTTTAAACGCGGTAAAAGCAACAACGTGGAGAGCGCCGACGAGCAACAGAGAAATCCAGGAAACACTGTCATTTTTACATGAAAGTCGCGAGCTCTTTGAGGTATTTGCCGCAGCACCTGAGTCATTAAGGACGAAAAACACGCGCACGCGATCGCCACCCCTGAGAGAGCTGCGCCTGTCCTTTCGCGACGTGGAAGCTCTTTTCCGGCAAGTTCACGTGCTTCCCGGCTGGATTACGTCACAAGGGCTGTCGATGATCTATGGGGAGTTGGAGTCTGAGGATCATTCGAGGCTGATGGCGAAAGGTGGGCGCGGGAACATGCACGGTGGCATCACGTTTGGGCAGTATCAACGTTGTGTGCAGCTCGTTGCGAAAAGACTACGCCTGACGTTGGTCATTGATGGCAAGGAGATCGCTTCCGACTACCTGGTGGCATTTGATGAGCAATACCGTGGTTTTGTAGACTCAAATCAAACAGGCAAGAAAAAACGCTTAACTATAGAGGTATCCGTGGTGCGCGCATTTGCGAAGATCCTCAGAGTCACCAGCGACAATCGCACCTTTCGGCGTTTTAGCTCAGAGTTCAAACCATCCGATGTTGCACAAGACATGTCATCCAACGTCACGTACCGCATAAATGGCGAGTACCATCCAACGTGGCGCACTACATATGGCACATACGAATATCACATACCACTTAACGGCGACACGCATGTGGGCGAGGCCGAGAAGCGGAAGCTCAAACAGGGCGTGGCGCACCACAAAAATGGCAAGAGTAGCGGCAACCGAGACTGGTCCCCTGAGCTTGCGGGGGAACAGGTCGATGCAGCACAAGCATGTGAGGTGGCTGAAACAGCGCGCGTGCACAGCGTTGAGGATCTCATGACCTTTCCAGGATTTGTCGAGCTCATGCGCACGATTGGACTAGTCGCAACGTCGAAGCAGGGAGAATCAAACCCCAGCGATCTTAAACTTGTCAGGTATCGTAGGGCCAAAGAGATCTTTGAAACGGTTGCAGGTGCAAGAGGGTGTGTTGACGGCTATGATCGAGGCGCAAGAGGGGCGAGCCTCAGTTTCGACGCGTATCTTGATGTCATGTATCTTGTAGCAGCGGAGCTCGATGAGAGTGCTGCTCCCTATCTTTCGGACTCTCCCCGAGACCCCACTGGGTATCCGCCATACACTGGCAGCACACTGTTGGGGAACATGCTGTGCATGTACCGTGACAACCAGTCCCTTGTGAGCGAGCTGACGTTGAAGGAAGCGTTGGCCTTGATAGAGATGCTTGCATATACCAAGTTGCAGGCGGGGCAAAGCTTTTGCTTGGACAGGGCAATCGCGAGTCGTGCCGCCATAGTCCTTTCTGGCTCAATGAAAGAGGTCGATGCCGACAGCCACGCTGACTCAACTAAATTCCTTGCACGCGGCAGTTGGTGTGCCCCAGATGTACCCCTCCTCGGTCGGCACGTGTACACGAGTTCTATCACAGCCGAATCCGAAGTGGAGCTGGCAGTAATATCGATTGAGGCCTTTGGCGCATTTTGCGATCGCATTCGATCGCTGTATGTCAAGGGGCAAACGCACGCAGATGCGGAAGAGGTGAAGGAGCGGCTTTTCTCACGACATAACATGTTGAGCACTGCCAGATGTGAGAAGCAAAAGAATATGCTTACCACTACATGGCCTTTGGAATCCCGCAGCGCGTCGCCCTTCCAAAATGTTGCCGACCAGGTGCAAAAAATGCGCAGAGAAATTGAGACGTTGAGAGAAGAGAGAAATAGATTGGAGGAAGGCGATGACTGCCTCTATCGTGAGAGCCTTGCATTGTTCAAAGAGGAGCGACGGGATGCTGGCGAGCAGCTGCAGGGCATCGAGCGCCCCAAGACTGCTCTCGTACAGAGTGACTATGCTGAGCAGCTGCACGAGCTCGGATGCTATTACTTTAACCTCAAACACATTTCAGCTGCGCGGCGGCTGCTCTGTGAAGCATGTCGCATCCGCATGGAAATATTTGGAGCGCACGACGGCCGCACGCTGTCGAGCGTGCGAGTGCTTGAGCAGGTGGATAAGTGGGCGTACCGCCAGGTCGATGACAGCATCAGGGTCAAAGTTCTCGACAGATGCGTTAAGTCTATAGTCCCGACCGCGCATGCTAAGCCCCAGTCACAACATCAGATCGAGGCAGACATGCGAGAGTTTCTGCGATCGCGTGGAGGCCATGGCCTCGGTCACGGGGATGTTGAGGTCAGAAAATTGGGTTTGAAATTTCTTCTCGTGCACAAGGAAGAAGAAGTTCCGATGCCGCGCGAATTGGTCCAGAAGTACAGCAATCTGCAATTCAACCGGAAGGAATGGCTGAAGAGCATGCAATCCAACGTAGAGTTGCTCCTGGATGAGCGTGCCAGGTGGGAAGAATTACGTCGGGCTCCCCGGCCTACAGGCGAGCATGCATTGTCGTGCGCATTGAAAAATGTCAGCGTTTTATCGGCGACGCAGTGGCAATTCCGGTCGCTGTATGAGGGCATGCGCAAGGCCTTGACACAGCAGGAAGCCCGTGGACTGCACATGGGCGTCGAGACTATCATTGCCCGAATGGCCAACTATGCCGTTCACGTTGTCTCCACGCAACATGATAGGCCCGCTCCATGCGCAAACTCGTGGAACTCATGGGGTGGCATGGCTGAGGTGCGCATGCAACAGGCGGAGCGCATCTTCGACCTCAAGCTGGTGAATAAGAAGATGACGGCCATGGCCATAGTTGACTTACAGGCGGAGTATCTAAGGAAAATGTTTGGCATCTCATGGAAAGATGCCTACCAGGCGACAGCCTCGGTGCAAGAAGCAGCGTGCGTGATGCTGCAGTCTAACCTGCGCTGCCATTTCGCCAGGAACAAGAGGTTTATCTTCAAGTGTGCCAATCGTATCAAGCTGAACTACAGGTCTAAACCCGAACCCTAGAGCCATTAAAGCACAGCACGGAGAGCACGTGCATATCATGGTAACCCCCTAGAAAGCCTTTAAACATTGCCCGTAAAACTCCACCTCTTCATCCCTATCGTCCACATCCCATCCTCAAATAGAGTGCATCGAGCAAGACGGCTTTTGAAGCAACAGCGCATATCATGTTTCGACACTTGGCAAGCACGGCGTCACGCTGTTGTGGGAAGGGGCAGCGTCGAAGAGTGGAGAGACCGGCATAAAGCGGTGAGTCAGAAAATGAACGTATACCTGTGTGTGCGAGCATGCGCGTACTTTGCGGTGTTTGGGGCGGTGTTGCCCAGTATTTTGCCATGTACTCCTGACTCCTCCTTTCCCCGTCCTTGTTAACGTCATTCCATCTTATGTTCTCCTACTGCCCTCTTATTCCTTCCGTTTTCTCTTCCTCCGGGTTCTTTTCCTCAGGTTCAACGTACAATGACGAAGGCGATGGAAATTTACGACAGATTTCGGTCCGGTGGTAGCGACCTCAATGATTCTGATAACGACCAAGCCTCGTCTGAGTCCATGTTTGCTGCCCCAGTGATGGAAGAAACCGGCGTGGGAGCAGGAGGAGCCGTCATTGAGGGCGCGGAAAGTGAGAGGCAAGAAGTGCAGAGAGAAGGCAATCGTGAGAGCACGGGACACGAGGACCATGGAGATGCAGGTGCCGCTTCGTCGCTTCCAGAGAGTGAAAGAGCCAGCAATGAGGTGTCAATAATGTACCAGGAAAGGGAGAGCGAGGATCCCTCAGAGTACGCTGAGGATACTGAAGAGGAGGACGCGGTAGACTATCTTTTGACTCAAGAAAGCTCGCAAGGCGAGCAGTACTATTCTGAAGACGTTTGAAGTATAAACGGCGATGAGAACCCTCAATTTGCGTCCCGTTTTGCTATTTGATTCTGGCTGCGTCTCTGCGGTCTGTCTGCACCTCCGAAACGTTTTTGGATAGATTCATCATCGTCAGTGAGCTCAGTATGATTTCCATTTCATTCCATAACTGCTGGAACTCGAACTTCTAGCCATCGGCCCATGGCTAGATGAGGGCTAAGGCAGAAATGTCAGAAGTGTAGAAACAAAAGAGAAACATGAATGCTGCATTCAGGAGGAGGAGGACGAGGACGAGGAGGGGGGGGGGGGAGCTTCTAATAATCAAGAAATAATTGTTTGTATTCAATGAGTACAAACACTATAGAGGGACCCAGAACGCCTGGAATTATGCCAGGGCGCGAGACGCACGCGCGCACGCACGCACGCACTGTTTGTACGCGCGCGCGAGAGGGAAAATATTAAACAATGAATAGACACTGCGCAAGGCGGCCACAAAGCGTACTCAGACCTAAACCTGAGGACTTCAATGGACTCAAGTGCTGCCTTCCTGCAGCTCACCCTTCCCCCCGACACCCACCCATCCTCATGCCCAGCACTGTCCTGGGAGTAACTGCGCCTCGCGCGCGTGGCGGCTGAAAAGTCGGCGGATGCCTTAAAAGGGCAACGCATAGAGGGAGGCAGAGGGCAGGAGTGGGGGAAAGGGAGGGGAGACACGCGACGAGAGAGAGCATGTTAACTGCAGATTCGTCATCGCACTCCAGTGATTTAAAAAAAGATCAAGATCCCGCATACCCAGTCCTCCCGCTCTGGTCAGCAGTGTGCCCTTGCTGCATAGCCATAAGTACTTTTCTCTGTCGAGCATCCCTCATCCGCCATGTCCTTACATACCCTCCAAGAGCAGCACAGAGAGAGGGGGGGGTGGACAGAGAGTCACTAGCGCTTCCAGCTTCACTTCACCTGCCTTGTTCCCTTTGCCCCTCAACCCATCTCCTGGAGGCCGTGGGGCGGAATTCTATCACCCCGCGTGGCTGACTCGCAACCCCAAACTCTCTCACCCTCTCTCAACCCCTTTCCTTCCACGGACACACGGGGACCTTCCTCTCTCTCTCTCTCTCCCCCCCCCCCACGAACTTCACGGACCCATGAGCGCGCTCGTGCACACCTGGGGCACGACACAAAGCCTATGTGACCTTTGCTGTCTCTGCTAAACACTCCTCCTTCTCCTCCTCCTCTGCATCCCTGTCCCCCACTCCCCAAGTTCCGCCTACCTGCCTCCTCCCCGCTCCTTCTAGATGGCTGGGTTGCGGTGCAGGTAGGGCAGATTGCTGGGGTCAACGCCCTTCTTCTTGCCACCGCCACCAGCAATGCCCTGGTCCTCCTTATCATACACTTGGTTCACGGGAGCAGCGATTGTGGGTATGTTGTATTCCTCTTCACCCACCGGCTCCAGGCCGCCGCCGCGCGCCTTGGCTTTGCGGTCGAGGATGCCGCGGATGGACCGCGTGGAGTGCACTTTTCGCATGGAGCGCGAGGAGTTGAGCACCTGCTCCGCCACCTCCATGGACACATCGCGATCCGACCGCACCGAGTCCGCAACGCTAATGTTGTCGTCCTCCATGTCCCCCATGCCGGAGCGGTGCGAGCGCACCGAGCGCGCCGACATGTGCGAAGCCGCAGACCGGTCGCTGCGCGCCGTGCCCAGTCTGCCGTCATCGTCGCCTGAGCCATTCCATCCGGACACAAACGCCTTCTTCCAATCCTCCCCAGCCTGATCCAAGTCGATCTCTCCCTCGCCCTCGCCCTGCTCGCCCCCGGCTCCGGGCGTGCGCTTGGGGCGGCTCTTGCCCTGCGCCAGCTCGGCGATGCGGTTCTTGACCGCTGCCAGGGCGTTGCGCACCTCATAATCCTCAACGTATTTGTCGTAGTCCAAGTTGTTCGCAAAGTTGAGCAGCTGATCCAGTTCCTCGTCCTCGGCGTCTTCCAGGCCCTCCTCGGTCATCGCCCACATGGGCTTGGCCTTGCTCTTCTTGGCCCCGGACTGCGTGGGTAGCTTGGACGACTTGCCCGATCCCATTGACTTTGTCGTGTGATCCTCCAACGCCTCCTGCGAGAGGTAGCCCTCGGCGTGCTGGTCCTTTGCCTCGCGGATGTTGGCTCGCAGCTTCGTGGCGTACTCTTTAAATTTCTTTGTTTTTTCAATGGCCACCTGCACTGCCTGCTGGTCCTCCTCCACCCGCTGTCTTCGCTGCTGGTTGAGGCGCGACAGCCACTGCTTGTGTTTTGACAGGAAGTCGTTCGTGTCGCGCGGACGCGTTTTGTTGTCCGACGCAAGCTTAGCCGCCCGCTGCTCGCGCGAGGGGTTCAGGCCGAGCGCCTCATACTTGGAGCCCGGCCCAACCGCACACGCAAACGGCATCGCCATTCCGCTGTCCGCGACCGCACGCCCCCCCGCCTTTGTGGCGGGCCGGTCGCAGAGCATGACGCCCTTGTAGTTGGAGATGGGCGGGGGCTGGTACCCGCCGCCGCCGCCTCCGCCTCCGCCTCCGCCTCCGCCATGGCTGTGTCTGCGCAATCACCTCGTCAGCTTGCGCCTCATCACGCGGTTGCAGCCTGCAGTGCCGCACCGGCACTCGGCCATGTTCGCTGCGCTGACAAGCTAGCTGGTCAGCGCGGGCAAATCCAGGCACGCAGCAGGCGGAAATGGGGAAGGCGCGCGCACACACACCGGGCGGCGTCGATAGTGTCCATGGCGTTGGGACGCCGGGACATGAGGACCTCCTTCGACATGGTGTCCGACGCCTCCCGCCGGCGATCAGCCGTTGGCAAAATACAGTTCAGAATTTTACGGAAAACGCAGTTTCTCCGTTACTACTCCGTGCGCGAGCC
>Ga0315899_10008305_pt1 | contig 11135 bp, 13 predicted proteins | sample LakEriMetagenome_2_FD_203518 | JGI IMG/M metagenome (GOLD analysis project Ga0315899, IMG submission 203518) | Freshwater fungal communities from buoy surface, Lake Erie, Ohio, United States - Buoy 4 MA112 | ecosystem: Environmental > Aquatic > Freshwater > Lake | place: USA: Lake Erie, Ohio...
CTTCCTTTTGAATCAAGCGCTTCGTGATCATAGTCGTCAAGTAGTTGAAGCCCGATGCTGAATTGGTGGAGCCAGGTGAAGTCTTCCGAAGTTGATGCTTTTTCTTCAATGGCTCTGCTAAGGATTCTGATGCCGTTATGTAGGATTTGGATTTCTTTGTTCTTTTGAGCAAGCCTTTTTTCATTTAATACCATTCCCTCAATCAGATAGTTTTTGAGTCTTTGGGTAGCCCATTGGCGAAATTGGGTGCCTCGTAATGATTTGACACGATATCCCACCGAGATGATCACATCTAGGTTATATAGCATTATAGGTTTATCGGAATTAGCAATTTGCATTTTTTGCATATTGCTTTCTTTATCCAGTTCCCGCTCTTTAAAAACATTACGTAAGTGCCTGGAAATCACTGATATATCTCTTTCAAACAAGGTTGATAGCTGCTCTTGGGACAACCAAACGGTGTCGTTAGACAATTGCACCTCTAAGATGATCCCGTCCTTGCTTTGGAATATTTCAATCTGATTTCCTGTCATAATTTACAGCTACTTCAAAGGTAATTGAATTGCCGGCCTGAATTCAGTCAACCCTTTTTCTTTGATCATCGCTTCCACCTCTTCTAATTTTGAGGGGACAAACCCACTGAGGTTCTCCACGCCGGTTTCTGTGACAAGGGCCACGTCTTCAATGCGGACGTAGAGCCGCTCTTCATGGATCCAGATCATGGGATCGATGGTGAAGACCATGCCGGCTTTGAGCGGGATATTGTGAACCACACCAACATCGTGAACAGCCATGCCCACTGGATGTTGAAAATGTCCGCGAAAGCGAATGCCATCTTCCACTGCCTTTAGGTGCGCTGGTTTCAGGAATTTTTTGCCAACCATATACTGTTTCATATCGGCCGCTGCTTTGTCCAGCACTTCGCCAGACGTAACACCGGGTTTGATGTAACGGAATAAAGCATCCCTGTAGGCAACAATAAAATTATAGAGCGCTTTCTGCTCTTCCGTGAACTTTCCATTCACCGGCCAGATGCGGGTCACATCGCTGGTATAGTATCTGTAGTCTGGCGCGTAATCCATCAACACGAGATCTCCGTCTTTCAATGCATCGGTCTTGTGAAAATAGTGTCCCATATAGGCGTTGGTGCCACCGCCGATGATGGAAGGGTAGGCATCGCCACGTGCACCGTGCAGGTAGAAAATGTATTTGGCTGCCGCATCCAGTTGGTATTCATAGACACCGGGTTGCGTGGAGCGCATGGCTTCCATGATGCCGAGACCCGCAATTTCAGTGGCTTTGCGGATGAGTGCAATCTCTGCAGGGCTCTTGATGGAACGCATGCTATCTATCAGGGGACTGAGATCCTGCAGTTGAAATTGTGGGTACCGCTCTTTGATCTTTTGGATGAATGCGGCTTCTTTGGTGGGTTTGCCATCCCAGGGATCGGCCGCGTCACGGGCTTGGCCGGCGAGGATTTCGTCTCTGCTATCATTGCCTGTTTCTGCCGGACTAAACTCTGTGAACAGGATTGGTGCCGGTGGTCTGATGAGGCCGGTGCCGATGAGATCCATCGATAATAATTCAATGCCTTTCACTTGTTCAATGCCAGTGAGTTGTTTGATCAATGCGGCGTCTTCGGCAGAGAGCACCTTGCCCTGGTTGCGCTCCATGCCTTCGTCCCGATGGGGAAGATAGAGGGTAGTGGTTTTGTTTCTTCCGTTCAGCAGCAGGTAGGCATGGGCGGCTTCAATGCCGCTCAGGTAGTAAAAATTATTGGCTTGTCTGAAGACGGTAAAGCCCGGAATGCCCGAGGCGCCTTGAATCAGGGCGATGGATTTGTTGCCGATGCTGTTGAAAATCACGGTACGCCTGGCCACGAGTTCTTCTTTGGAGAAATCGGTTTGGTACCGATGTTGGTCCTGCGCTTGCGTGGTAATTGTAGCCAGTAACAGACACATGATGATGTGCAGGCATATTCGGTTAAGCATAGCCGTTATTGTTTTTTAGAATCGTAAATAAATTTTTTGGCCAGCCATTTACGGACGGGTAGATCGTACCATTTCAGGGCGGCATAAGCGAAGGCTATGCAGCCAATGATCAGTGCAATGCCGATGGGTGCGCCTTGTTCAATGGTGATGTTGTTGTTATAGGTCCATGCGTAGTACATGCAGATGAAGGGGAAGTGTGTGATATACAAGGGGTATGAAATGTCTCCGAGAAAGGTGCAGATTTTTTCGGTAATGCGATGTTTTACTTCACCGATAGCACCCAGGTAGATGATCATCGGAAAAACAAATACCACCACGATGGCTTCGTAGAGGCCATTGGTCCAAACGTTGTTGTATCCACCAATTCTTGGCATGCTAAGTACGGTGATGAGCAGTAGTCCGGTGAGGAGGAAAGTGTTTTTGCCTGCTTTCAGGGCCACCATTCTTCTGAGCAACATTCCCGCCATATAGGGATAGAGCAGGCGGGTGAAGCCCACGCGGAGTTGTTCCGGTGTGAAGGACCAGCCTCCGATGAAATCGCCCGACTTGTTGGTTAGTACGAGATGGAAGGATGCGGCAGCGGCGATGCAAACCAGGATGAAGAGGATGCGGTTAGAGAGTTTTCTAAGAATAAGCGCGTGAAGGATATTGGCGATGTATTCCAGAAAGAGCGACCAGGCCGGGCCGTTGAGCGGGTGCATTTCGGTCCAGCCCTTGATGTCCATGGACACAGGAATGGGGATCAATGTGTATCCGATGACGAGGGTGAGCAGGAGTTGTGCAACCGAGGTGTTGGCGATATTTGGGAATACGTCAGACTTCTGGAAGAAAAAGAATATGGCACCGAGGGTCATGCCCAGGATGATGAGCGGATGCAGGCGGATCAGTCTTCGTTTAAAAAAATCTCCGAGGGTCATGGTGTTCCATCGGTCGTCATACGCATGGGCCATGACGTAACCGGAGAGCATGAAGAAAAAATCCACGGCGAGATAGCCGTGGTTGATAAAGAGTTTATGGTAATCTCCTTTGCAGAACAGTTCAAAGGTATGCATGATGATGACCATGATGGCGGCGATACCGCGAAGGGCGTCAAGGATGAGCAGGTGTTTTTTGGAATCAATGAACGCGGACTTAGGGGTTGGCTGCATAGCTACAATCAGGTTTGGTTGTTGGGAGATGTACTATGCAGGAAGGTAAGGAATTCGGCGAAATTGTTGCGGGGAGGGTAGATGCGTTTTAGTAGGGTAATTGGAAGTAATAAACCGTTGGATCGGCTTTATCGATGTACAGGTCTCCGCCCTTTTGTTCTATACGCATTTTTACTGTAACCGGATCAAGCGGCGAGGGATGGCTAACGAATTTGTAAGGCATTCCGTTGAAGGTTTTTTCCACAACGAGATAGGTTTGGTTGACCTCAGCGCTGCTAGTTGAAGACTTTGGTTGAAACAAAGCATCTATGCTTGCAGTTTGGGAAGGCAGGAGTTCTTCATCAGCATCTTGTTGAAAGGAGCGATGTTTCACTTCGCAATTGTCCAACGTGATACGGATATGATGTCCAGACAGTCTAAGATTTTCAAAGTTTTTAGGCGGAGATGCTGGTGTTGTTAGTGTTGTGAATTTTTGTTTTAGAAGTATTATAAGACCGGCGGCCACGCTTAATAGACCCAGTACAAACCAAAGTTCCCTAGGCAGGATAAAAGTAGCGTTTAGCACGAAGGCTAAAATCACAAGTAACGTGCCGGCGATAATGAGAAAATATGAACGGGATTTGGGCATTAGTGACTGATGCTTTTTACGGTTGACCTTTATACCTTGGGTCAAAATCCACCATCCATTCAATACCAAACTTATCCCTGAACATTCCGAAATAAGAACCCCAGGGGCTGTCAGCAATAGGCATTTCTATTTGTCCGCCTTTAGACAGGCCGTTGAAGATATGGTCAGCTTCCTCTTTGCTTTCAGCGCCAATAGATATCTTGGTTCTAGTTTCCATTTCGTTGTGTTTTCCCATTTGCTCCGGCGTATCGCTGCCCAGCAGGACACTGTTTTTGCCGATGGGTAGTGCGATATGCATGATTTTATCGGCTTCCTTTTCAGGGTAGGTGAATCCTTCAAAATTCATGTCTTTAAACCTTACGATGGTGACGAAATTGCCCCCAAAGACTGATTGGTAAAATGTGAATGCCACTTCGGCATTACCGTTGAAGTGGATGTAAGGGTTAATGGATGGCATATGAATCTATTTTAAGTGAAAAGTTAGCTTTTCTTTTCAAGATATTTTTACAATCAGACCAAGTGTTTGTATATATGGTGAATTGCGTACTGGGCATTCATACAATGATCTCCCCAGTGATTATCAAACAGAAACTTAAAATCCCAAAGTGCTGACTCTACCTCCTCCTCCGATCCTTTGTCATACAACATGATTGCATTTTTAAGATCCCAATAAATGTCCTCCAGATCATCAACGATATCACCACATACCGGATTAATATCGACTTGTTCTGATGGGTCAAACACATGCCAATAGTATCTGGAATCAATTATATTTGATAGTTGCATCCTGACTTCTCGAATATTATCTTTTGTAAGTAATGGAGAAAAGTCAGAATCAAATGTCACCTCCACGAGTTCCAGGCTTTGGGCATTAGTGTATAGCGTGAGTAGATGCTTTAGAGCGGATTCAAAAAACGCAACTTCGGAATATCTGTTTATGTCTTCAATAAAATCACAATAATCTCTTGCAGTTTGAAGAAAAACGGAGAAACCCTCTGTTGCGGTCATTTGCCTTGCTTTCATGAATTAAAATGGAGTTGAAGTGACAGAGTGCAAGGTCTGGGAATTGCTGCTACCCGTGATTGCACCAGGTAGTTAGTGTCGTCGCAAATTGTTAACTTTATTCTGGAAGCAATTTACAGCTGCACTGGCATAAAAGCAAGTATACTATTCCATTTGGGTCCGGGTTGTGGCAAGCCCATGTTAGCTACCGCCTTTATATTCTTCAATAAATACTTTGTCAGTGTTGGCGAGAATGAAATCCATACTCCTCTTATAGTCAGACCTTATATTTGGTGTCAGAAACTTTATCCAGTCAGGGCTCTCTTCCTGTTTGAAAAACGCGTATAAGGCCAAAGCATATCCCCATTCCCTTTGGTTTAAATAACCAATGCTTTTATGTCCGTAACCATCTAACGACTTATGCTCCTTGAAGGAGGAATTCGCATTAAAAATTCCTAAACCAAAAACAACAGGTGTCAAATCTGTTAATTGTTCATCATTGAAGTCAAGTCTTTGCTCTCCTAAAATTTTTATATGAGAAAATTCGTGAGCAAGTGTAGCAATAAGATTCTCACCATCACTTAAATTACTTTTTTCAATAAAGATGTCATACTTGCCTTGGTCGTTTTTGCCAAAGTACAAACCTGCTGAAAGTTTCTCGTCGCTGTCTTTGTCAATCTCAGTCCAGATTCTATGCCCAAAGTCACCGCTAATCTCTTGAATGTTTTGGTCATAAGTATCAACGTTTATTTCGTTGATATCAAGCTCCATTTGTCGAGCCACAATCTCGGCTGACTTTACCAGTGATTCCTGTGAACCGTCGTAGCGAATGGGGAAATGTTCCTGTGTTGGAAGAAGAATAGGTTTGGTTGCAATATTGTCGTGTCCAAACTGTGTAGCTAACCACAAGAAAGAGTTTTCCATCCAGAGTCTCATCTCGGGCTCTATCGGGCATTCATTACTATTTTTCTTTGAGAAAAGTCCAAACATAATAAGATATCAATCGTGGCAGCTAACGTATAGCTTACCGATCAGGGATAGTCCATGCTTTGCTTGCTCAGGATCACTGTTCTGGGCGTCATAAAAATAGCGGCGGCCATGTGCCCAGCAATGCAGTAGGGTCATCTCTGTTTGATCAGTGATGCTGTTATAGACGTTGTATCCATCGGTTTGCAAGTAACCCTTAAAGCCATCCAGGATTTGCCTGGGTCCTTCTCTTCCCCGGCTAGGATGATAGTCAAAGAATACCAGATCATCCAGCGAGTTGTGGTACACCCAATAGTAGCCTTTATGTGAACTTCCCTTTTTGTCTTTATCCAGCACCTTTAGTGGCGTCTCATCCGCATGCAGGTAAGGGCTTTGAAGTACCAGTTTCTTCAGTGCTTCATACAGTGGTGTGATCAGTGTACAGGTGCTGCTCACCCAGTCTGTGATGGTGCTGTAAGGGATGTTTAAGCCTTCACGGCTGAACCTTTGCTGCTGGCGGTGCAGGGGCAAGTGGTCTACATACTTATCAATCACGATCTGTGCCAGCAGTCCCGCTCCGGCGATGGCCTTGGGCAGCGGTCTTGACGGGAGCTCTGCAACAATAACGGTTCCATCCTGACTGTACTTAGGCCTGAGGTAACGGCGAACAAAAAACCTGCCGGGTTCAAAATCCAGCTCTTCACTCATGAGGTCTTCTATCTTTACTGCACCCTCTTTTTTACCATCGGGTTCAAGGACTACTTCCACCCTTGGAAGATGATCAGGTAGCTTCATCCGTGCAGGCAGGTTGCTCTTGTCAGACTCCTTACGCCCGTTGCGGGTATAACTGATCTTTTGTGCAGTTGTGAGGCAGGAAGACTGCTGTTCTTCAGCCTGTATGGGAAGAGATAGTTGAGCGGGTGGAGGTTCAGGACTCAGGAAGCGTTCCTGGCGGGAGCCAAATATTATTTTCTTGATCTGATCCAGCTCATGCTTCAGCAGTGTATTAGAAGATGTAAGATCTTCAATAGTCTGTGCCAGCTGCTGATTTATTTTCTCACTTTGCTCATATAGTTGCTGATAATCTACCACTGCAATAAAGATAGTAAAAACCTCTGTAATGCAGTGTAGACAGTACTTACAGCGCTGGTGATATCCACAGAATCAGGCCGCTTGTTGATATCTTTTTCGCTTTTTGATATGCTGCAAACTGATGCCTTGGAGAATAAGAGAGAGTTGCTCTGAAGTTAACGCCATGGAAGCGTTATCATAAGATCCAACGGGCCGTTCAAAAGTTCCACGCTCCAGTCTCTTAAAGTATAATGCAAAGCCGTCACCTTCCCATTGTAAGAGCTTAATGTGCGTTGCCGGCCTGTTGATGAACACAAAAATATCTCCCATGATGATCTTCCTGCGCATCGCTGACTGAACTATACCACAGAGGCCGTCAAAGCCTTTGCGCATGTCTGCATGGCCCTCATAGAGAAAATAGCGGCACTGAGTGGAGAGGTGGAGCATATTATTTACCCAGTTGGTTCAGATACCCTGGAGGAACAGGAGCATGAAAATCTATTTGGACACCACCCTGCATACGAACAGTACAAAATGTATCAGAACCTATCAATGGCATGGTTACTGGCGTAAAAGACGGCACGACTGAGGGCTCCTGTTCTGCGTTCCGGAACTTCTTATACCAATAATGAAACGTAGCGTATACAATATCCTTCTTCTCGCAAAAATCTTTTTGACTCAAACCAGACCCCTGCCATTGCCGGATCAGGGTAAACATGCGCTGTTGAGTTGAACGTACCATAAAATATTTTGCACGGAAATTATAACATTATCATTCATACCTGGTAGCCCTGTTCACCGTAGGGATACGAAGTTGGCGGCTTTTACCACAAATGTTCATACGAAGAACTAATGTTTGTTTAACCGCAAAACTGTCATACGAAGCACTGAACCGCCAATTTCTTGTAGGTGCTGTTAGCGGTAGTTATTTATCAATAAGGTTTTTAACTGTGTTACCTAATGAGTCTAATACTAAGAGTTTTACTTCGTCATTATTGTCAACCATAAATAATATACGTTCTCTTCCCTTTGTATCGGTTATAGCAAATGCTGCAGTTTTGTCGCGATTTTGAAGGACGATTCTCGGAATACCTCCTGATCCTCTTTCTTCGAATTCTTTCCTAGTATTTCTATCACTGATAACTATACCCATTCTATATGTTGAATCCGTTTCGTTCTTGTATATGTTGAACGCATCTGTGTTATTATAGTCAACAGAAAACATGGCTATTTCTTTTCCTTCTTGATTGCTTACTACCAAACCTCCGGTTTCATTTCCTTTGCTATCGTAATAAATTAATCCCCTTGGCTTGAATATTCTTGGTAGAACCTTTCCGTCAAGAGTAGGTTCAGGAACACTGTCCGCCAGAATCAGCACAGGTTTTCCAGAATTTCTATCAACGATGGATAGTTTGTTTAATATAAGCTCGTTGCCGGTTTTTAAACCGAATAATACCCTGTAAGATAACAGTAATAACAAGGCTGTAGATATTACAAAGTAGATTTTCATTCCTGTTTTCATGCTTGTCGTTTTAGATTTTTGTTGTACTAATAATTATCGCTAACGTGGACAGCTTTGTGCAGCCCGGGTTTAAAACGGGGTGCGTGCCGCCGTAAATTGTTAACTTTGTTACAGAACCAATTTACGGCGGCACAGGCATAAAAGCAAGCCAGCGTTTTAGAAGCGACCCCCGGGTTGCACACAAGCCGATCCTATCTTTAATTTTCTATACATTACTAAGAAAGAATGTGGGGAGCAGAAACAAGGCACGCAAGCCGATATAGCCTTTTGAGCTAGTCTAACATGATTGCCCTCTGCTCCTTTTACTCTTAGTCCGAACAGTTCAACTGAGACATGGTGACAGCCAAGATCTCGTATGTATTAGGATAGCCGGACAAAAGTAATATCCACATCCATTTTTCAATCTTAAACTAATCTACAAATGAATTCCCAAATTCTCTTTGCAGGTGTTGATGTTTCCTCAGAAACACTGGACATCCACTACAACCTTGAAAACGGAAAAGAACTCACCCTTCAGGTTCCAAACTCCCCGGTTGGACACAAAGAGGTAGTCCAGAAACTTGGAACAAGGTGTTATGTTATGGAAGCAACAGGGCCATACTACCTCAGGTTTGCCTTTGTGCTTAAAGCCAGCGGAGCTGATGTCAGGCTTGAGAACCCGCTGGTGATTAAAAGGTATATCCAGATGCACATGGAGCGCAATAAATCAGATAAAAAAGATGCATCCTGGATCTTTCGATATGCCTTGGAGCAAAAAGCACCCGTATGGAACCCGCCAACAGAGCAATCCCTCAAATGCAATGCTATTCTCGCTTCCATCGATCTGTATTCCAGACAAAACACCCAGTTATCTAATCAGATTCATGCATTCTCACAACTGCCCGCAGACACAAACGAGATCATTAAAGGCCTCCAGAAAACAATCGACCATATCGATAAAGAAATGGCCAAACTGGAGCTCAGGCTTCAACAGATCCTTCAGTCCTGGAAAGCAGAACAACTCAAATGCCTCACTACGATCCCGGGCCTCGGAAAGAGAGCTACGGCACTACTAATCATCTACACTGATGGATTTACGAAGATCAACAACCACCGACAGCTCATTGCCTTAGCAGGCCTTGCGCCAAGGGAATACTCAAGTGGTTCTTCCATCAGGGGAAAAAGAGGTATATGTAAAATGGGGAATGGTCACTTAAGAAATGTCCTCTACATGTGCAGCATGAGTGCCATTAAATGCAACAAGGCCTGTAAAGACCTTTACGAACGGCTAAAAGCAAAGGGAAAACGAGGAAAAGTTGCGCTCATCGCAGTCTGCAACAAGCTACTCAAGCAGGCATTTGCTATTGCAACAAAACTTCAAATGTATCAATCAGAATATGTGAGTAAAAAACCGGAGAAATTGCTTGGTTTTTAACACAGTTCATGTTAGCCACAGTGCATTTACATTTAGTATCTTTTTTGTCTGCTATAAGTTATCTATAAAACATTGAAAAAATGGTCGTTCTCTATAGATTACTGCGTCTTCGTAATCGTCAGGTTGCTCAAAGAATGGAACTGTATGAGTTCTCAGTTCTCCCGACTTTAAAACATAACTATGATTAATTATCTCTTCAATGTCGTCAACTGAATAACCTTCTGGCATTTGAAAAAATTCCCAATTAAAAGAAGTCCCAAAACCAAAGCACTTCTCATCTTTCATTTTTGCTGCAAAACCTGTCCAGCCCATTGTAGTCTCACCAAGAATTTGTTTTTGAATTCTCAATGGAAATGCAAATTTGCTTTTTTCAACTCTGTCGATGTCGTACTCGTTTATACAATTTCCACTAGCAACAAAAGTCTTCACAATTTTGTGATAACCAATTCCTGATGAACGACTAAAAATACTCTTTATAGATTGTTCCTCTTTAAATCGTCTGATTGCTAAATCGACTATTGTATTGGGGTTACGAAAAATCACACAAGGCAAAAATGTTCCGTCTGTCAAGTATACAGAAGCCCTGTATCCAGCTCCGTAGGCATTGTCGTCCAAGGGCTCTATGTTTCCCTTTAAGAACTTAATAATATCTTCTGTTTGCTGCCGTCGCATCGTATTGTGGCTAACGTGGAGGGCTTTGTGCAGCCCGGGTTCATACGGAGTGCGTGCCGCCGTAAATTGGTTAACTTTATTCTAAACCAATTTACGGCGGCACAGTCATAAATGCAAGTCAGAGTTTTGGAAACGACCCCCGGGTTGCATAAAGCCGATGTGCTTGTTGCACAACTAAGATGTCCAGACACTGTGGATTGTGGTTCTTTTAGCCTGTTATTTGCGGGTACTATTGCATGCAGGGAAAGAAATCACTATCACCACAGTTGTTCTACCAGGTCAGTTTGGATCAGCTGGTACCGGAGGACAACTTCTACCGTCAGTTGGGTAAAGCACTTGATTTCGGTTATTTATACAAGGCTACCGCTGCCTATTACGGCCGTGAAGGTCAGCAGAGCATCGATCCTATCGTCTTCTTCAAGATCCTCCTGGTGGGTTATCTCAACAACATCAACAGCGACCGAGCGCTGATTCGTTTTTGCGCAGATAGACTCGGCATCAGATTGTTCCTCGGCTATGACCTGCAGGAACAGCTTCCCTGCCACAGCACCATCAGCAGAACCCGGCAGCTCTATGGTGAAGAGACCTTCCTGCAGCTCTTTCAGCAGGTATTGAAAATGTGTATCGATAAAGGGATGGTCAGGGGTAAGCGTCAGTGTGTGGACAGTGCATTTATCAAAGCCAACGCCAGCATGGACAGCCTGGTGGAGAAAGAGATCCT
>Ga0315899_10008306_pt1 | contig 11135 bp, 8 predicted proteins | sample LakEriMetagenome_2_FD_203518 | JGI IMG/M metagenome (GOLD analysis project Ga0315899, IMG submission 203518) | Freshwater fungal communities from buoy surface, Lake Erie, Ohio, United States - Buoy 4 MA112 | ecosystem: Environmental > Aquatic > Freshwater > Lake | place: USA: Lake Erie, Ohio...
CAAAATAGAATAGAAAAGTTCAGCCGTATGGGCTTCTGGGACGAAGTGCCTGCAACCTGATCCGGTCAATCATCACAATCCCAAAAACTCATGTTAAGAATCGCGGTTTTCGGCACCGGACATCTGGGCAAATTTCATCTGAACAACTGGAAAGAATTAGAAAATATCGAATTGGTGGGTTTTTACGACCCCAACGAAGAGCAGGCCAAAATTATCGAGGAGCAATATCAGATTCCCAGATTTACCGATGTGCATGCGCTCATTGATGCCTGCGATGCTGTGGATATCGTTGCCCCTACCCTTTTTCATTTTGAACTCTGCGAACTGGCCTTAAAAAAAGGTCGTCACGTTTTTGTCGAGAAGCCCCTGACACATACGATGGAAGAAGCCAGAGAGCTGGTCAAACTCGTGAAAGAATCCAACCTTAAATTTCAGGTAGGACATGTAGAACGTTTTAATCCGGCATTTCTCGCCCTCCGCAACCAACAACTCAATCCGATGTTCATCGAAGTGCATCGCCTGGCCGAATTCAATCCTCGTGGTACGGATGTGAGTGTTGTGCTCGACCTGATGATCCATGATATCGACATCATCCTTCATCTTGTGAAAAGTAATGTCAGCTATATCGCGGCCAATGGCGTGTCCGTGCTCAGTGAAACACCCGACATCGCTAACGTGCGCATCGAATTCGACAACGGCTGTGTAGCCAATCTCACAAGCAGCAGGATTTCGATGAAGAAGATGAGGAAAATGAGACTGTTCCAAAAAGACGCTTATATCGGCATTGATTTCCTCGATAAAAAAACCGAAATCATCCGAATAGACGATGCATATGGCACTGCAGACTTCAGCTTTGATATAGAAACGCAGCACGGCACAAGAAAACTGGGCATCAGCAATCCTGAAGTGAAGCCTGTGAATGCCATTAAAATGGAACTTGAAAGCTTCAGAGATGCGATACTCAACAATACAGAAACATCTGTCAACATCATTGATGGTTTCAGAGCACTCGAAGTCGCACATCTGATTCTTGAAAAAATTCAAAGCAGGCAAGTCTGATTCTATTCCTTCTACATTGAAGCAACCGCGCATACATAAAAGCTGGATGATTGTTGCAGACCTCATCATTTGTGCGCTGACCTGGCTTAGTTTTTATTACCTGAGGACATTGATTTATGATTATCCATTTCATGTGCCTCCGGGATTTTACATAGGCCTCGTACTCTATTCCTTCGGATGGACGTTTCTTTTTTTTCTCACAGGATCTTACCAGGATTTCTATCACCGATCGAGACTGACAGAGACCATACGCGCTTTTTTGGTTACGCTTGTTGGATGTTTACTCTTATTGTTTTTCTTCATTCTTAAAAATCCGCATGAGAACAACTATTCCTACTATCAGGAATTTTTCGCGCTGCTCTTGCCCATGTTTTTGCTGCATCTATTGTGCAGGCTACTTTTCGTTGGACTGGCCATGCGACAAATCAAAAGAGGCGAAGTGAGTTTTAAAACATTGCTGATGGGAAATGAGGATAAGATGCAGGAGTTTCTTCTGGAATTCAATAAAGTCAAACAAGCCGGAGGATTTCAAATTGTGGGAAAAATATTTACAGATGAAAAAATAGTCAATGGCCAAATGCAAGTGATGCCGATCTATGAGATGAAGGACCTTGACAGTTTGATTATCGAACAGAATATTGATGAAGTGATTATTTGCATTGATAAAAAAGAGCGCGAATCCATTACCAGGATCATGCAAATGCTGAGTGACAAAGCAGTAAACATAAAATTGACTGCAGATACAGTAGACATCCTCAGCGGATCAATCAAGCTCAGTAATATCATTGGTGTACCGCTGATTGATGTGCATGCCGGTGTGCTGCCGCAATGGCAACAACATTTAAAACGTACAATCGACCTAGTGCTTTCCATCTTGTTGATACTATTGTTGATTCCATTATTCATTTATATACTGATCAGGGTGCGGATGTCTTCGAAAGGACCTGTTTTTTTCAAACAAGAACGCATTGGATACAAAGGCAGGCCATTCACCATGTATAAGTTCAGGTCCATGCACGTGAATGCGGAACCCAACGGCCCGCAACTCAGCCATGCTACAGATTCAAGAATCACGAACTGGGGAAGGCTCATGCGAAAATGGAGATTGGATGAGCTGCCACAACTGTTCAATGTGATCAAAGGCGACATGAGCCTTGTAGGCCCAAGACCTGAAAGAAAATTTTACATTGACAAGATTGTAAGTACACACCCTGAATATAAGTTTGTATTCAAGGTGAAGCCCGGTATCAGCAGTTGGGGTATGGTGAAATTTGGTTATGCCTCTTCGGTGGAAGAAATGATACAACGCATGCCATATGATCTGATGTATGTGGAAAATGTATCGCTCTTGCTGGACTTCAAAATTCTCTTGCATACACTCCGCATCCTATTTTCCGGCAAAGGCAAATGATGCCTGCGCAACAACATGCATTTTCATTATTTTTGAAGAAACTTATCCGTTGAGAAAAATCTTCTTTTGCCTTATTTTATGCTTGCCATCCACCATGTTGATGGCACAGCAAAATCAATACTGGCAGCAGGAGCTCGGCTATAAGATTGATGTTTCATTGGACCCTGTGAATAAAACATTAGATGGACATTTACAGCTCGTGTACCACAATAATGCTCCCGACACTTTAAAATACATTTGGTTTCATTTGTGGCCCAATGCATACAAAAATGACAGAACCGCATTCAGCGAACAATTGTTGCAAAATGGCAGGACGGATTTTTATTTTGCAGACGAAAGTAAAAGAGGATACATCAACCAATTACAGATCCAGGTGAATGATGTACATGCCATCACAGTCGATCATCCGCAACACCAGGATATCATTCAGGTAATTTTGCCCAAAGCCCTTGCTCCGGGAGATTCTTGCTACATCACCACACCATTTCATGTAAAACTGCCATACAATTTTTCCAGAGGTGGCTATATCGATAATGCATTTCAAATCACGCAATGGTATCCTAAGCCTGCCGTATACGATCATAAAGGCTGGCACGAAATGCCCTATTTGGACCAGGGAGAATTTTACAGCGAATTCGGCTCCTACGAAGTGAATATCACACTGCCAAAATCCTATATACTGGCAGCTACAGGAATGGAAACAAATCGAAAACTGAGTGACAGTTTACAAACCTGTACATACAAACAGGAACGTGTACATGATTTCGCATGGTTTGCCGACGAGAAATGGGTAAAAGCAACAGACTCGGTAAATATATCGGGAAATAATGTCATCATCAATGCCTACCATTATCCGAGGCCTTTTTTGAATAATAGGCTCATGACAGATGCCATCAAGACAGCAATTCTTCATAAATCGACCATGCTTGGTGATTATCCATACGAAACGGTGAGTGTCGTGGAAGGGCCCTTCGAAGGCGGATCAGGTATGGAATATCCAACCATCGCTGTAATAGACCAAACATCAGACAGTACATCATTACAGGAGATTGTCGAACATGAAGTTGGACATAATTGGTTTTACGGCATTCTCGGCAATAACGAGCGGGAATATATGTGGATGGATGAAGGCATGAATTCCTATTACGACAAAAGGGCAAGTGAAAAAGAAGCAGGTTCTGTAATTACTACTTGGCTGAATAAGCATCCCGGATTGAAGAAAAGATTACCAGTTGATGTTGAAAACTTGATCACTGAAACCATATGTAATTTAAAAAAAGATCAGCCGATTCAGTCAAGTTCAGCATCATTTACTGATTACAATTACAATGCGATTGGTTACAATAAAACAGCTCAATGGATGCAGGCGCTTGAAAAAAATATAGGGCGTGAACATTTTGACAGCATGATGCATATTTATTTTGATCGATGGAAATTCAAACATCCGTATCCCGAAGATTTCTTTGCTGTTGCAGCACCGTTTTTGAATCAGGATTCCAATAAATTTATCAAACTTTTACAGCAGCGAGGAATGATTGAAACTACGCCTCCGAGCAAAAGCAGGAAACTATCCTGGATGAATTTCAACAACACTATAAGAAGTATCAATCTCTACACCTTGCCTGCAATCGGTTACAACCTCTATGATGGCCTAATGGCTGGAGCATTGATTCATAATTATACATTGCCACTCACCAAATTCAATTTCATCATCAGCCCGATGTATGGCTTCCAATCCGGAAAACTCAATGGCTTCGGCTATTTTTCATACACACCATTCAGAAATTATTCAGGCAGTAAATTCAAAATTGATTTGAATGTATTCTCCTATCATACAGATGTTTTCAAAGACAGCATCGGCACCCCTCATTATTTCTTGAGTCAGAAATGGGTGCCGGGTATACAATGGCAGTTGGGCAATAAAATTCCGCACAACGAAACGGTTAAGACCATTTCATGGAAAACTTTCCTTTTCAGAGAAACACAATTACAATTTTTCAGAGACACTACATTACAGCAGAACATCATCACTTATCCTGTTGTAACCAGCTATCTCAATCAGTTGAAATTCACCGTAAATAACAAGCGCGTATTGAATCCATATCGATGGGATGCGATTGCAGAGCAAAACAATGAGATGCTTCGGCTATGCCTGAACGCGAGTCAATATTTCAATTTTTCAGAAAATGAAGGTGTAGAATTGCGACTGTTTGCAGGGAAATTCATTTATCTCAAGCAAAAGACATTTTTCACCCAATACAGTACAGACAGGTATCACCTCAATATGACCGGCGCCAATGGTTATGAAGACTATACGTACAGTAATTATTTTATTGGCAGAAATGAATTCTCTGGCATAGGCAATAAACAAATCATGATACGTGATGGCGGATTTAAAATACGTACAGATTTACTCAGTTCAAAAATCGGAAAAACTGACGATTGGCTTGTTTCCATGAACATTTGCAGTAATATTCCTAAAAAATACAACCCACTGAGTTTACTGCCCTTTGAAATTCCTGTCCGTGTTTTTGCCGACTTCGGCACAACGCCCGAATACTGGAACAACCAAAATACCTCCGAAAGAGTTCTGTATGATGCAGGTTTACAAATTTCTTTGTTCAAGAATGTACTCAATATTTATTTCCCATTGATCTATAGTAAGACATTTAAAAACTATGTCGCTTCCACATTGGGAGAAAAAAAATTACTGAAGACATTATCCTTCAGCATCGACATGCAGCGTATCTCCTGGAAAACATTTTCTTTCCTTCCAAAAATTCCATTTTAAAATTGAACATTCGTTATCTGACATATCAGGACATCGATAAAAAAAAATGGGATGCTTGTATAACCAATGCAGCCAATGGCTTGATTTATGCCGAATCGATGTACCTCGACCAAATGGCCGGCATCTGGGATGCGATTGTGTTGGATGATTATAAAGCTGTTATGCCCCTTCCATGGCGAAAAAAGATGGGCATCAAATACCTTTACCAGCCTGCATTTTTCCAGCAAGGTGGAATTTTCAGTACAGTTGTTTTATCAAATGAAATCGTCAGGATTTTTCTTGATATCGCTTCTTCTCATTTCAAATTTGGAGAGATTACCTTGAACTATGCCAATAATTTTGGCGAATTGCAAAACAACATCATCATCAAAAAAAGAAACAATTTTGTCATTCAACTGCAGACCAAATATAATCAACAATCATACGACCAGTATCTGATCAAAAGAATCCGACGTGCTGAAAAATGGGAAATGGATTACAAAAAGAGCATAGATTATTCAAAAATCATCAGGCTTTACAAAAAATGGTATGCTCATAAGATTGGCGGTTTCAAGCCAAAAGATTATCAGCATTTTGAAACTTTATGCGATATGATGCACAAAAATAAAAAAGTCATCTGCAGGGAAATTCATGATGCTTCAGGCAAAGAGTTGCTGGCAGCGGTTTTGCTGTTAAAAAATAAAAACAGATTATACAACATGATATCTGTGGTCAGCGAAAGTGGAAAAAAAATGCTCGCCAATTATTTTCTTTTCGACCAAATCATCAGAGAGTTTTCAGGGAATGACCTCCTGCTTGATCTCGAAGGATCTGATGTGAAAGGCATTGCTTATTTCTATGAGAAATTCTCCACCGAAAACCAGATCTATCCTTTCATCAAATGGAATCGGTTGCCTAAAATCGTCAAGCTGCTGAAATCATGATTTCGTAATCATGAAAAAGACCTCTTCCTCCTGCAAAGCCAATATTTTAGCCTGAGACAGCTCGCCCACCTTCAACATTTCCACTCGAAATCCTGTTGCCTCCAACCTTGAAACATAATCATGCAGCGCATAAATTCTGACATGATCCTTCTGACCGAAATTTTTGGAGTTGGATGTAGGGTCGCCGGCAAAAGCTTGTTCAATAGTGGCAGGCAATTGTGTGGAGAATGGCACTTGCAAAACAGCCTGCCCTCCGTGCTTGAGCACCCTGTAAATTTCCTGCAAGGCTTTGCTGTCTTTAGGAATATGCTCCATCACATGATTGGCAATCACCAAATCATAGGACTCGTCTTTTTCATCAAGCTGCGTCAAATCTTGCTTCATCATATGTGGATCTATATTACGGTAAAATCCGGGATACAAATCCGCAGTTACAACTTTGGCAGCATGGACATTCAGATAATCGTATACATTTTTTTCCGGGGAGCAATGCAGTATTTTTTTTTGTGAAAGTTCGAAATGATTTTCGAACATGTGTAGCACCAAACGCTCGCGTGCCGTGGATAGACAATACGGACAAATGATGTTTTTTCCATAACCTGCAACAACGTGGTATTTTTCAATAGCTGCAGCATTAATCGGTGCTGGATAATCACACACAAATTTTTGATGTGATTGGCTGCATACATTGCAATAATAACCTGAGCCTCTGCATTTTTTATATCGTACTCTATACACGCATCGTTTGCCATATACTAAACACGTACGATACAGAAGCTGCAAAGGATGATAGATACCGAGTGATTGGAAAAATTTGACGAGCAAGGATTTCAAACTGAGCATGTTTGATTGAATAAAATCATTTCTTGAGCAACAATTCAGCCAGCTGTAAGTCTATGGGAAAAGTGACTTTGATATTATGCGCTTCACCTTCAATGAGATGAACAGGAATATCCATAGCCTCTACCACACTGGCTTCATCTGTAAAGTGCGGCTTTTCGTCCTGCTGGAATGCAGCCAATAAAATTTCTGATTGAAAAGTCTGTGGTGTCTGCACCAATCTCACAAGATTTCTATCCAAAGCTTGACTCTGTAGGTTATCAATAATTCTAACACTGTCTTTGGATGCGATGACAGGAATCGCGCTGCCAAACTGCAGCGCATGATCATAAGCACGAGTGATAAGATCGGGCGACAATAAGCACCTTACGGCATCATGCACAAAAACGATACAATTTTCGCTGATCAGTTGCAATCCATTCCTTACAGATGCAAATCTGCTGCTACCGCCTGTGGTGGTGATGAAATGACGTTGAGGAAAATATTGTTGAAGCATGGACTTCGCTTCGAGCAGATGCGTTTCAGGCAACACGATGATGATTTCAAAATCAGGGTCTGCCCGCACAAAAGCTTCTATGGTATGGCAAAGAACAGGCTTATCATCCAACAAAAGAAACTGTTTGGGCATGACGGTATTCATCCTCGATCCGCTTCCTCCTGCCACAATCAAGGCCGTTTTTTTCATCTGCTTATTGGTTTTCTTCTCTGTAAATGCCGATTCTGAAATCACCTTTGCTTGTCTTCAGGGCACGATACATGCCTGCGCTATTGAATACCATTGATACATTACCAGCGCCATCGATACCGATCATACCACCTTCGCCTTTGATCTCTACAAGTTTGTGATTGACCACTTCGTTCATGGCCTCATGCAAACTCAAATCCTTGTATTGCATCAGTGCACTCACATCATAAGCAGCTACTGCCCTGATGAATAATTCACCATGACCGGTACAACTGATACCACAAGTGCGGTTATTGGCATAAGTACCTGCGCCGATGATAGGGCTGTCGCCGATACGTCCGTATTTTTTATTCGTCATACCACCGGTACTTGTGGCAGCGGCGATATTTCCTTGCTTGTCGAGCGCAACGGCGCCCACAGTACCAAATTTTTTATCTTTCATCAGCTCCGCCAGATCCTGATGGGTGTGATCCAGCGAGTAATTATCACTGTCGCGGATCTCTTTCCATTGGTCGTATCTGAATTTTGAAAAGAAATATTCATCAGGCTCCAGTTTCAAACCTTGTTTGATCGCGAAATCGTTGGCGCCTTTGCCACTGAGAAAAACATGATTGCTGTTGGCCATCACTTCATATGCAAGCTCGATTGGATTTCTCACATTCCTTACGCCGGCTATCGCACCCGCAGCAAGCGTGCTTCCATCCATGATGGCTGCATCCATTTCCTGCACGCCTTTTTTGGTGAACACAGCACCTTTTCCTGCATTGAATAACACATTGTCTTCGAGCTCTCTGATGGCCGCTCTGATCGCTTCTATGGCCGTACCTCCATTTTCCAATACCGTATAGCCTTTCTCTACCGCTATCGTCAAGCCTTTGCTGTAGGCTGCCTCCAGCTCCGGCGTCATGTCTTCTTTTACGATTGTTCCGGCACCGCCGTGTATCACTATGGAAAATGGATTCATCAGATTGAAATTAATGATCGTTATTTTGAGAAATTCCGTTAAATAGTTTTTTACATTCCTGCAATAATTTTGTTTTGTTGATAGCTGCAGTGCCCACTTCTTCACAAACCAGTCCTCCTGCCACATTGGCGAGTTCAGACATCAGCCTTTCATTATTGGTAGCAGCATATACGACCGAAGCTACAGCAATCACTGTATCACCCGCACCACTCACATCTGCAATGTTTCTGATGTGCGTGGGAATGATAGCAGCTTCGTTGCCATTATCGAAAAATACACCACGCTCCGAAAGTGTGATGAATGAAATATGATGCAATAGTTTTTTATGCAATTGTACATGGACATTTTTCAACCCATCAAGATGAACATCGTCTGCATGAATCTGTAAGGCCTCTCTCACCTCATGAAGATTGGGTTTAAAAATATCGACACCCTGATAATTGAAGAAGTTTTTCTTTTTAGGATCCACTGCTGTGATGACACCGAAAGCTTTGCACAATGCGATAGTGTCATGTATCACTTTTTCGGTCAGGACCCCTTTGTTGTAATCCTCAAGGATGATGATGTCCGGCTTTTCGTTTTGAATATAATTTTCGATGGCCTTCATGAGGCTGCCTTCTTCATCGGGACTTAAAGATGTGGTCACTTCTGCATCAAGCCGCATCATCTGCTGGTTTCTGCTGATGATTCTGATTTTATTGGTGGTGATGCGGTTGTTGCTCATCACCATGTAGTCGGATTGGATTTGATGATTGGAAAGCAGACGCGTCAATTGCTGTCCATCATCATCCTGCCCCAACACACTAATCAATTGTACTTGCGCATCAAGTGCTTTGATATTGAGTGCCACATTACCGGCACCGCCTATACGCTGTTCTCTTTTGGTGACGGCTACCACGGGCACAGGAGCCTCGGGTGAGATGCGGTCTACTTTTCCCCACCAGTATGTGTCGAGCATCACATCTCCTATTACGCCTACTTTGAGCTGGGAGAATGATGTGAAGAGTTGATCAAAATCGAAGCCCGTCATGGATTTTCTTTATTTGATTTTTTTTGCAAAGCTACATAGTAAATGGGGATGCCGAGCAGAGAAATGATCAAGCCGGGCCACGTGAATTCAGGTTTGTACAAGATCAGTAGTGTACAAAAAGCAATTCCCATCAAAATATAAAGTGCCGGAAGCAAAGGATAGCCAAAAGCTTTATAAGGCCGCTCCATTTCCGGTTTTTTAACCCGCAGGATGAATATGCCGATAATGGTGAGGACATAAAATATGACCACCACAAAAGACACCATATCGAGCAAATCGCCATACCTGCCGCTGAGGCAAAGTAAACTTGCCATGACACATTGTATCCACAAAGCCCATGCCGGTACAGCATTGGCATTCATTTGACCTGCTTTTTTGAAAAATAAATTATCCTGAGCCATGGTATAATAAACTCTGGCACCCGCCAGTATCAACCCATTGTTGCAACCAAAGGTGGAGATCATGATCATGACTGCGATGATGATGGTGCCACTATTTCCGAAAATGGCCTGGGATGCGCTGAGTGCAACTCTGTTGTCTTTGGCAAAAGCCAGTTGATCAATCGGAACTGTTGCCAGATAAACCACATTCATCAAAATATATATCAGTGTAACGATCAAAGTACCTAACATCAGACTTAAGCCGATGTTGCGTTTGGGATTTTTGATTTCTCCGGCAATGAAGGTGACGTTGTTCCAGGCATCACTGCTGAAGATACTACCCACCATGGCAACAGCTATGGCTCCGAGTGCCACCCCACCAAGCAATGGTTCATAATTGAAATGACCATCCGCAGATTGCGTGATTTTAGAAATGGCAGCACCATGATTCCAATTGGCCGTCCAAATATCCCAATTGAATGCAATCAAGCCAGCGATGATGAGCCCGAACAAAGACAATAGTTTGGTAGAAGTAAATATGGTTTGAATGATTTTGCCGAGTTTGATGCCTTTGGTGTTGATATAGGTAAGCAACACAATCAGCGCCACGCCTACTAATTGGGCATAGTGTATTGTCAATCCCCAGTGAATTTCGCTAGACTGGCCAGATTTATACGGAAAAATGGAAAAAGCATTATCATCATTCCACACCAGTGCCGGAAAAAAATAACCTGCAAATTTCGCGAAGCCCACCGCAACAGCGGCAATGGTGCCTGTCTGTATCACGGAGAAGAAACTCCAACCGTAAAGAAATCCAACCAATGGATTGTATGCTTCTTTCAGGTATACATATTGTCCACCTGCTTTGGGAAACATACTGCTGAGCTCGCCGTAACTCAATGCTGCAGTGAGCGTCATGAATCCGGTAATCAGCCATACGATCAACAACCATTGTGCACCGCCGATTCCTTTCAACATATCTGCACTGACGATAAAAATTCCAGAGCCGATCATAGAGCCGGCAACAATCATAGTGGCATCAAACAGTCCTA
>Ga0315899_10008307_pt1 | contig 11134 bp, 17 predicted proteins | sample LakEriMetagenome_2_FD_203518 | JGI IMG/M metagenome (GOLD analysis project Ga0315899, IMG submission 203518) | Freshwater fungal communities from buoy surface, Lake Erie, Ohio, United States - Buoy 4 MA112 | ecosystem: Environmental > Aquatic > Freshwater > Lake | place: USA: Lake Erie, Ohio...
GACCATTTTCAAATTCTGCTGCGACACCGGCGGCGAGAGGTTGAGAGCCGCAACGCCCGCACGTAGGTGCTGGAGGGACAAGGACTTTCCTATACACACACACACACACACACACACACACACACACACATACATATATATACATATTTATATATATATATATATATATACATGTCTATCCATACCTGTGTTGGCACCGCTTGAGTCCAGCTTATCGAGCCAACTGAATAGCGCCTGCTGAGGCTTGCTCGAGGAGGAGAACCTGGCGCGCATCGCGTCCACAATGCGCCCCCTCGCCTCAAGCATCGATTCCTGCGCGTCATGCGCTTCCTGCACAGGCGCATGCTCTACGAGATGTACAAACTTTCCTTTATTGCCGCGCTGCCTCTCCGAACTTGTCACGTCCCACCTCACCCCCGTTCCCCCGTCACCACCCGACAACACCAAGCTCCCCCCCACCCCACCCAAAACCCCTCCCAACCCCTGCACAGCCTCCTGCTGTCCTGCCCTCTGTCTATGGCCCTCATCCGCGCCTCCCTTGTCGTCGCCTGCATCGCGCGCGTGCTGTTCGCTGTTGGGGGCTGGAGGGTGCGGGACGGGGGGCGCCGGATGAGCGAGGGGCGCAGTGGTGGAGACGATGGAGCCGCGCCATATTGCCTGTCAAAAAAAGATTTTTCAAAAGTCAGAGCCCTAGTAATTTCGCTACATAAAGAAACTACTTGAGAGAGTTTTTTGTTTTCATAATTTTTTCATCTAGAAACGGGTAGGTCAGGGCCATGTGTTCCTTGGTCAGGGCCATGTGTTCCTTCTGTAGTGTCTCTAGATCTACAAAGCCACTACTGGAGAGAGAAATTGTTTTTGTGAGAAACTTTTTATCATTTGTTTTTTACCTCGAGAGACTGGTAGGTCAGGTCCATGTTTTCCTTCTCTAGTGTCTCTAGATCCTCGCGGAGTTCGCCGATTTCTGCGTCGCGCTGCTCCATGGCCTTTTTGTCCAGGCGCGCCATCCTGAGGTATCCACACAAAAAAAAGTCAAAGGAGACCTATTATCCTTACAGTCTCCAAGGTGGTGACTGTATTCAGATCTCAAAGATTTCTTAGCGATGAAAAAGAGTGATTTTTTAGAAATGAAAAGGAGACCTACTATAGAAAGAAAACAGGCCTACTATCATTATGGTGACTAGTTAGATCTCAAAGATGGTGGATTCCGCAATGTAAAAGAGACCTACTGCAGAAAGAAAAGAGGCCTACTACTGGCATACCTGAGGTCCTGCGCGAGACGCGCCTTGTCAACGGCGGCCTGGTTGAGGTCTTTGAGGCAGTCCTTGAGCTTCATGTCAGTCTGGTGCAGCGCCCCCTCTACTCGTGCCTTTTCGGCATTTATCCTCTCCACAAATCCCCGCAGCGATTCCACCTGCTCAAGGAGCTGCGCCACGCGCCAAAATTCTCAAACGTCCGCGCCCTGGTGTACTCGCCTTATACAAACAGTCGCTGTTCATGACTTTTCAGAATTTTGGCCTGCATTGTGCGCGCATTCTGCCGCAACAGCTCAGCCTTGAGGCTTGCAATTATCTGCTCACGCTCGCGCTCTTCGTGCCGAAGCTTACTTAGGTCCTGTTGGTCGCCAGCGTTGTCGTCTTCCGCGATGGCCATGGCGGACACTTGCGTGCCGACAGAGCGCTTGCCCCTGGGAAGTCCATTGCCCCGCCCCCCGCCGCAGCCCGCCTCCTCGAAGTGCACCATCGGCTTTGCCGCGCGCAGCCACTCCCTGCGAGCCGCATCCTCTCGCTCCTGCGCCAGCTCGACTGCCGCGCTCCTGCCGCGGCCCTGCGGAGGCTGTCGCAGAGGCTCGGCCACGCGGGAGACTGCGGGCACCTCCGCGGGGGCCGGCGTGTGAGCGGGCACGAGGGCATGTGGGGAGGCTGACGGGTTCTCTGCATCCCCCCACGCAGCCTTGTGCATGCCCACAAGCGTCCTCTTGTAGCGGTCCACCTGCTCGCGCAGCCTGGCGTTTTCCAGTTTTTGTTCCCCCAGACGCTGCTCGTACTCGGCACGTTCGATCTCCCGCAGCGCCGCGCCGCCGCCCGCCTGCGGGTTCAAGTGCACCCCGTGCTGCTGCTGCTTCGGGGCGCCTCTCGCCTTCGTGGCAGCTCTGCTGGCCAGGAGCTGCTCCTCGAGCCGCCGCACTTCCTTGGCCCACTTGTTCGCCATCCGCGACTCCTCCCTTAACGCTGCCAGCTCCCCCGCTGGGACGCAAAGCATTATGGAGTTTCGTTTGATTTTTCGATTTGCGCGAACTGCGGAGACGGGGCAGGACTTTTTCCGAACTAATGATAGCGAAAAGCAGTCTTTCCATCTAAAGCGCCCTCCTTTTTTGGGGCCCTAGTCGTAATCTTCTCTAGCGGGTGTCCTCCGAAACGGAAGCGGCCGGGAGCACAAAGTAGCGCGAACAACCATGGTGGACATCGCTGCAAAGATCAAGGCCTCGCAGGAGAAGATGGCGAAGAAAGAGCAGGAGCATGCCGCCGCAAGGGAAGCCCTGGAGGCTGAGCAAAATGCGCGCGTCACCTTTTCGCGAGCGCTGAGCGACCCGGGGCCAACCGCATCAAACTACGGCGCAAAGGTCACGATTTTCGATGCCGTCAAGATGGGCGACATTGCGACTATCGATGCCCTGGTGTTGAGGAAACGGAGCGTCCTGAAGGAGACGGACAGCTCCGGCTCGCGTCCAATCCATCACGCCGCGCGAAACTGCAAGACCGCTGTCTTGAGGCACCTGGACCAGATCGATCCGCTGCTGATGCACGCCAGGAACGACAGCGGTATGACGGTCCTTCACTTTGCAGTGCAAAACAGCCAAAAGGCCAGCAGCAAGGAGTGTCTAGAGACGTTGAGGTACATCCTGGACCGGACGCACCCAGACGCGGTCTTTGCCGCTGCCGACACGGACAAATCTGGAGAGTTGTCGTTTGCCGAGCTCGAGGCGGCATATGGCCATGTGATAGGCACCAGCGTACTGAAGCGCATCTTCGATGAAGTTGATAAAGACAAATCAGGGGAAATATCGCTCTCTGAGTTCAAACAAGCGCTGGAGACCGGCACATTAACTCCGTTGACAATGGTCGTTGCCTTTCGTTTTGACTCGCATCTGCACGTTTCGATCGCGTCTGCAACTGCTGCGCTGACATACACCACGCGACGACAGGTCAGAGACTCTAGCGGTTCCACAGTATGCCACGTGGCATGCCAGCGCGGAAACAAGATCGCAGTGCAGTTTTTCCACAAGTATGTTCCAGAACTCATGCAGGTACACTAGATGCTTCCGGAGCGTCAGCGAAGCCTCACGTCTCCTCAGAAGACGCAGAGGGTGCTGCGTCGAGCATGAATACTTCTTGGATCACATGCGCCCCAGCTGAGCTCGCACAATTGTCAGCTTTATGGGCCCTGTGGATGATCACGTTACCGCGAAATAAATACTCCAAAGCTGATCGTGAGCGTTAGAGCTTGACAGTTGGTGATGGATGTGCATTGCAGGTTCGCGACAAGGAAGGGCGTCTACCCATGCATATACTTGCGTCTCAGGGATACAAAGACACCTTGCAGGTATGCATGTTTGGAGGCTGTTCTGCAGGAGAGACGAGAATTTTTTTTGTTGCGAACACGTCGAAACATACTTTTACACGCACGCTCACACAGGCCATCACAAAGAAAGACAAAGCGCTACTAGAGGCGAGGTGCTTCAATAATGCCACTCTCATCCATCACGCGGCAGCCGGGGGGCAGGAGGAAGTGATACTGTATCTGCTGGAGGAGTTGGGAGAAGATTTTCTCGGTGAACTCCCTCCATAACAATTCCTGTCCCGAAACCTGAATCAGGACACCCGGAGCCATAAGTTCATAAGAAGTTCAGCAATACGCATTCATGCTCAGTCCTCTGAGTGCGCTCATGAACAAAACTTTGAGTTGTGCACGCTGCAAAGGATAGCCTTCTGTGTGCACACATCCCAGCGCATACACAAATGCGTACTCACGCTGGGCGCGCGCTCGCTCCACACAGATGAGGTCGATCGAAATGGCGCGAATCCTGCTCACTGGGCAGCACGCTCAAACAAGATCAGCGTGCTGAAGCTAATCTGCGACAAGAAGCCTGGTCTTTTGGTGGCTAAAAACCGTGACGGCAAAGGTGAGGCGGGGACACACACACGCGCATACAAAAACACACGAACACAAGTCCACTCAAAAGCCTTGTGTTTCTCAAACTAAGCGAGAGCTTCATCGCCCACACTTTTACACACGCACATGCAAACGTTCGAACCCACGCACCCACGCACCCACGCATGCACACATGCACGCATCCACGCACGCATCCACGCGCGCACACACATACTTACTCTCTCTCTCTCTCTCTCTCACTCTCTCTCAGTACCAAGAGACCTGTGTTTCTCAGACGAGGTTCGGGGCTTTCTCGGCATCCAAGACATCGGAATCAATCGCACCACAAGTGACCCAGGTCCCGCATCCGGGATCGCTGCCCAATTTGCGAGGTATAAGAGAGAAGAAAGAGAGCGCGCGAGCGAGTGTGTATCCTGTAGCATTATCCTTGTAGTATCCTATTGGCTGCTGTCTGTGTGCTAGTAGATATCAGGGACAGTAGGGGCCCGTAGGGGCCCGTTTACCCTATACCTGATTGGATACACACACACACACATGCGCGTGCATGCGACTGTGTGTGTGTGTGTGTGTGCGTGTGTGTGTGTGTACAATGTACCGTGCTTGAAGATGTATCGAGTAATTGTGGATGCGTACATATACAAATTTTAAACTCTCCCCTATTCGGGGTCTTCGATGCATCTGATGCTTGAGTTTTTTTCAATTATGTCTCGGGTGTTTTCTGGTACAGCCTCATGACCAAGTTCCCCGGGGCGCACACAACCGAAAAAAAGGTGCTTCTGATATGTGCATGCCAGGATGTGTATGCGAATGCATGCGCTCATGTGTGTGTATACTTTACATACACACATACGCACATACACAAATACACACGCACAAACAAACCTCAACACAAAAAATCTCAGGACGATAAATCGAATCTGCCCCCAATCTCGTCTGCCATCTTGCCTCCAATGCCTGCAAAGGGGGAGAACCTCGCGGACATGCTCAAGAAGAAGCGCACACAGCGTATGTAGAGCACGCACCGCCGTTTGCACCATGCTGTTTGTACCTTAACAACCGCTCCCGTAGCGGTGAGGAAAACCTTTCCTGTGACGGTTAAGGGGATCTGTGGCCATTTTACCACAGAAACCCGCACACTTTAAGGGGCAGCGCATCAAAAGATTCTTGCCGCCCTGAGGTTTTAGGCCGTGACGGCGGAGAATCGGCGCTGCACGCACCCAGAATATTACGGGTTCCCTAATTTCTTCGGTCTTTTGCACTAGCTTTTTAATTCAGAGCCTCGTGCACGGCGGCTCTGTTTTCTGAGTGTGTGTTGAGTGTTTAATTGGAAAACAAAAGAATTCTCTTTAAGGTCGTCAGAGCCTTTCGTGCACGCCGCAAACTTGAATACGTTTCTATATATGTAGATGTACTCGCACGCACGTACGCACGCACGCACGCACGCACACACGCACGCACGCACGCACGCACGCACTCACGCACATACGTACGTGTAATAAACGAGGGTTCAAGATGACGGTATTTTGCCAACAGTTGGCGGCGGGGGCGGCACTCTGAGACACCAGCACGATGGACTGTCTTAGAGAAAACTAGGTTGAGTCCCAGGCTCTTTTGGGGATGTTCTTTTTGTTAGATTTTGTTATTAAGCTGTCGTTAATTAAGTTATCATTGTAGATGTCTATAGTGGAAGTCTGAGCGAGGTGGAAAGGTTGAGGAGATGGGCCGATGGGATGGGAGGAGGGCCGAGAGTAGAGCGGCGGAGGAGCCTGTGCGAGTTAAGGGGGCGTCTGCTGCAGGTCGGAAGGGCACAAGGCGAAGTGAGAAAGCCAAAGTGTCAGAGGAGGCATTATTGATCGGAGGTGTTTCTAATGTGTTCCTGATATGTTTCTAATGTGTTCCTAACGCGTGTAAGCCCAAGTGTCGGAGGAGGCATTATTAATCGGAGGTTCGGGGGCTGAGCCTCGGAGACCTGTGAATGTCCGAGTGCATACTTACTCGCGATCACAAACACCAAACACACAACTACGCGGCCTCTGGTTGGCGTATGCACTGAGGTGTAGAGGTTACTGAATTGAGTACCAATAAACAACAAACTCTCTCTTTGGCCGTCGATCGAGGGCTTGCCCTCCACCATCCCTCCCTTCCTCCCTCCCGCCCCTTAGCCTGCGACCCTCTCCTTCTATACCTGCGACCCTCTTCCAGTCTGCACCATTCGTGATGGCACCCAAAAGTTACTCTGTTGTAGGCGAGGTTTATTGGGTGTCAAAGCTCCTGAAATTCTGTAGTACCCACATGGCGTGTGGTAAAGAGAGATTTATCGTGTGCCCAAGCTCCTGAAATCCTGTAACCACATGGTGTCACGCTCACATGCTACTAGCTGCAGTGTGAGGGTTCGCTTTAGACTACACCATCAAAGTGGTGACCAGGAAGAAGATTTCAATTGGCTGTTAAGTGTTCTCGAGTGTGTATTGCGTGCGTTTTGTATGCGGGTCTCCGTTAGCGCGTCTGTTCTTTGTTCCCCTTTTCCCCTCCTCCTCTTCCTGCGTGTCGTCACACTCATCCTCTCAATTTTGTTGTGTGAAATATGCGAGGGTGTGCGCCCAAGTAGCGTACATCTTGCTTCAGCGGACTGTGTCGTACGCCCCACTGGCACCCCCTGCTTCAAACAGGCCCCTGTAAATAAATATCACTGACATGCGGCAGTGTATCTGCGCATCGCGCGAGATCGTGACCCCCAATCCCCCCCCACTGCCCAGCACCGTAGGCGCAACGAACGCTCAACCCCCACACCGCCATCCTGCACGCCCAGGCGCGACGAACGCTCGCCCCCCACCCCCTACAACGGCGCCATGTGCAAGAGTGGTCTACATGAGTAGTGCGCAGCGATTGGAACATGCCGCGTCCTCCCGTCTGCAATCGAGGCAGGACAGCACGCGTTCTCGCAGCGCAGCGCCAGCGAGCTCGGTGGGGCAGCAACCTGAATTTGTCGAATTGCACTATCAAAGCCACTTAGATTTTGACTTGGTACTCTGGGTTTGGCGTCCCGAAGTTGGGGGGCGGCGCCGGCTGGTGGATCGAGCCTGGGGGCACGTGCGCGTGGCACAACGGCAGCAAGTGGTCGCAGTTACGGGCGGGGAGGCAGATACAAGAAACAGAGCGAGGCGTCGCGCCCGAAGTTACGGGGGGAGGCAGATACAAGAAACAGAGCGCGCCGGAGCGGGACGCGACGCCGCAGCGCACCACACTTGGCGCGCAGCGCAGAGGAGTTGCTGGCGCGGCGTCTGGCGCTCACCGAAACCCGCGACGGTGTGCTCCATCGCCCGCTCGCCCGACAGGATGTCGGCGACGTTGTGCCGGATGGAGCTACTCACCTCCGCAGGATCTTCCCTGAGGAGAGCAAACATTCCCCTGCAGCACAGAACACGGCCACGTGTCAGTGCCCGCGGCCGCTCACAAATGTTCACGCGCAAATGCTATGCTCACGCAGTGGCCACCGTCGCGTCGATTCACTCTCTGGGCTATTTTAAGCTGCCCAACTTCGTACTTTAGTATGAAAAGCATGAAGACTAAAACATGCAGCCATGAATACCAGCCAGAATACCAGTTTTGCCCAACTCCAACGTATTCAGTACATGAAAAAAAAATCCCTTACAACTCATTTTTTACCACATCCGAAACCGTAAAATGTACCTTCTCCACGAACCCTGGTCTAATTGGGGTGCCTGCGTCCACGGCGGCGATATGCACGCGGTGGCACCGCGCTGCGGGCACGTGCCGCAGCAGAGCAGGGCACGGCACGCGGCCGCAGCGATGGTCGCGGCCGCCGCACTGCTCGCCCTTGCATGGGGCGGCGGCAGGGGTACAGCCGACTTCGGCTTGGCCGCCACGCAGCTGTGGGAGGGCGAAACAACCAACAAAAACAAGATGGCGGCGGGGCAGAAGCAGGTTCAGGAGGCATGGGGGCGACCGCTGGCCGACTTCCACTACGAGCCGCCCAAGCTGCGGCTGGGTGTCAGTCTTGCAGCAGGCAAGCACAACAGCACGAACGGCACGCTAGGTTCGGCGCACCCGTCCGCAGACGAGTCGCGGCAGGCAATCGCGGACTACTTTGCGCACCAGGAGGCCGATGAGGACGGAATGGCGAGGCTCAAGGCACACCATGACGATGTCATGGCCGTCGTGGTCGCGCAGCGTGTGAAAATGTCGGCAGACGAATCGCGCAAGTCCGTAGCCGACTTGCCCGAATACGCTGCGTGGCTCCACAAGCGGGAGCAACAGGAGATCGCAGAAGGGAGGGAACAAATGCAACATGAGCGCAAGATCAAAGACCAGTTCCTGCGCTACGATGTGCGTTTCCTGCTCTCCGTTTGTCGTGTAGGGTGCTGCTCTTCTTGTGCCGTTTTGCTCGCCCTTCTGTGTGTTATCGGGCGGAGCCACCACTGACCTCTCCGAGGTTCCCTTTCTTCCAGGCGTCTATGCGCGCATCCTCGGACGCGCAACACATTGCCAATCTTCGCATCGATGTGGATGCGGACGGCACAGTCCACGGTCTTCCGAACGGGCAAGCGGTGCAGTCAGAGCCAGACCGCAGTGCTGCAGGTGCTGCCCTTGCGCCAGTCTCTGCGGACACGGCCACGGCTGCTGCTGTGCCAGTCCCTGCGCAGGAGGTCAGGGTAGCAGAGAAGAGCGATGCAAGCCATTTGTCAGCGGACACGGAAAGGTCTCAGCTGTCAGCCTACTACGAAAATCTGGAAAAGCAAGAGGAGGCGCAGATGGAGAAAAGGCGAGCTGTCAGGGCACGGCGCACACAGGAGATGCAGCGCGAGAAGAAGGCTGAAAATGCGAGGATTGCACGCGAGATTGCGAATAGCGCCGGTGCTGGGAATCTGTACCCGGGGGACAAAAGCGCAACTAAGGTGCAGGAAGAGGAAAAAGAGGAATCACACGAAAAGGCAGAGGCGGAAAATCAAATAGCCGCTGCACAAGCACAGACAGGGGGCTCCAAGGACGATGGAACTGGTGTTTCCTCCCCCCCTTGCTGTTTGCACGTATCGCAAATCCTCCAAAACGTTGACCATGCTGAATGTTGCATTGGCAAATTAGCTCTGAGTGTCTTCCCGATTTCTGCTGTGCCGGTAGCTGTAAGCAAAACTTTGTGCTGGTTCTAAGGCAGAGCCTTTCAGCTGTGACAGAATCCTTTACGTAGTCGCTTACCTGTGCGCCCAACTCTGACCTGCAGTGTTTTCGACTGGCAGTTGCACCAGCGGCGGCCGTCTCCAACAACAAGGAGGGTTCGCAGCGTGCTGATCGTCCGACTACAGGATTCGAAGGCGCGCCGGTAGTAGGGAAGGCTTTTGATGGGTCTCCTGTGACGCAGCAGTGGGAAGGTGAGACTGCCCGCAAACTCTTTTTCCGAAACTCCCAAACCGGCCGAGCCTTCCCTAACATACCTCGTGAATTTCCCTCTGCCTCCTTGCACGGCCACGGAAAGGGTGCACGGACAATGCCTCCTTGCCGGGACGCGGAGCAAACGGGGGGCGGCACGATAGAACCGGTGACTCGTTGACGTCACCAAACCACTTCGGTGACGTCACCGAACATTTCGGTGACGTCCCACTTCGGTGACGTCACCGGTGACCAGGTCACCGAAGTGGACACAGTGCGTTTCTCCGTCCCCTTTAGTGCTGCATCCAGCGTGGGTTGTGAGGCCGGCGTGGACAAATTCGCCATGCGCGCCATGCGCGCTTGTGTCGCCGCGGGGGAAGAGAATGACACTGGAAGAGCTTGGCAGATGGGGATTCGAGGCTGGATGTGAAGGGGCAGCAGCAACTCGCGACCTTGACCTTACGCGACCTGACAAAGGATAGTAAGTTCGTGGATCCGTCTTGAATTGTGTAAAAGATGAAATATTCCGAAACCCACAGTAACTGTCTAGTTTTCGCTTTGCTGAAACCGAAAACCATTATTGTTTTTTTTAGCCTGAGTATCGGTGGGTCGTGGCGGTATGTCGTGGTTGGCAAGGGTGGCGGGTGGAGGGAGGCCTCCGCGATACTTCTTCCCCAGGGCAGCAGTCATTCGCCAATAATAATAAAACTCGAACCTTGAGAAACATGCCACAACACTGAATGGTGGGTTCGGAGCGCCGGCCGATTCGATTCTGGGAAACAAGCACAATCCTGGGGGGGGACGAATCTTGAGTAACAGCAACAGCGACGCACCGTCTAGTGCCCTGATCTCAAACGTCCCCGCGGTGTTTTCCCAAGGTGTTTTCCCAAGGTGCCAGGGACAACCATGTGTCCTCAGTTATTCTACGAGACAATCATGCGTCCTCAACATCAATGACATCATTAGGTCACCCGGTAGTGTAATCATGAAAAGGAGAAGACGTACGCCTCGCCATCGGCAAAAATCAGGCTCTCCCACCACGAACAGGTTTGCGAGCGAGTGCGAGGAGTGCGACAGGTGTGAGCCACGATCCGCCGGCGACGTGGAGGGTCACTTTATATCCCCTGAAAGAAGACGTGCAAATTGAAAGGTTCTGATGATGCATCTTTTACGCGGTGGCTACCTTCCCCATTTTCAGGACCATTTCTTCTTGAATAGAAAACACATACACAGATACACACATACACATACACACACACAACGCATACACGCGCGCGCATACACACACACACACACACACACACACACACACACACACACACACACTTTCACACACACGTACACGCACATACACACACACCTAAACCCTGAACCTTCAACTACACCCTAAACCCTAAACCCTAAACCCTAAACCCTAAACCTTAAACCCTAAACCCTAAACCCTAAACGCTAAGCCCTACCCCCCCCCTTCTCCTCTCCTTCCCCGCAATACAGGCACGTGCAACGCCCCTGCCCGTGTGACGCCCATCGCACCGAGAACTCGAAGTTCGTGGGCCCTCCAATTGAACAGCGTCAT
>Ga0315899_10008308_pt1 | contig 11134 bp, 10 predicted proteins | sample LakEriMetagenome_2_FD_203518 | JGI IMG/M metagenome (GOLD analysis project Ga0315899, IMG submission 203518) | Freshwater fungal communities from buoy surface, Lake Erie, Ohio, United States - Buoy 4 MA112 | ecosystem: Environmental > Aquatic > Freshwater > Lake | place: USA: Lake Erie, Ohio...
CGCTCAACTGCTGCACCTCGTCGAGGTGCCGGACCTACTAAGCGTTGTGCTTCAAATTTGGAGACAGTTCGACCTACTAACGCTGTTCGCAACGCTGCGGCTGCGCGATAGATGGTGTCTCCCTCGGGCACGCCTTAACAGTAGTTCAGGGCAATTGACCAACAGATGCAAGAGCCAGACGAATGAGTCGATCGTGACCACTTGTCATTTCACGAATGACATCTGTACTGACTGCTTGTTCTGGAGTGAACCATGCAAGGTCGAGAGCTTGCTGGGTGGGATGACACTCGCCAGTGACGGGCACCACAAACGCAAGACTGACGGCGTGGTGACGAGGGTCGTAGAAACCCGACACCGAGGGATCTTGAAAATACTCCACCACCGTGAATGGTGATGGCTCTGGCGGGATGCGCGGGAAGGCCATAGGGCCCAGATCCTTCTCCAGATGGCGCATGAGAGCGTCTCTAATGCGTTCATTCAGCAAAACGCGACCGGACACCACCATGCGGCTGATATTGCCGTCTGCGGCTTGGCGCAACAGCATGCCCACATGCGTGACGGTGCCATCGTGATCTGTGCGCACGGGGACGGCATCGACATACACCAGGGGCACCTGGTTACGCACGGCCTGAATGTCTTCAGGGTTCAGCCAGGCGTGCTGTGTGTCTGTTTGCTCGCTCATTCCCGCCGAGATTACTACGGGATTTTCACCACTCTGTTGATACGTATTTGGTCTCGAGGAAGGCAAGCAATCCCTCGTGGGCACCTTCACGACCAAGCCCCGATGCCTTCACTCCACCAAATGGTGCTGCCGGGTCGGAGACCAAGCCGCGATTAAGACCCACCATGCCTGTTTCCAGCGCGTTGGCGATTCTCATTCCGCGACCCACATTGCGTGTGTAGATGTACGCCACCAGACCATGTTCAACGTTGTTGAACAACGGCAGCGAATCTTCCACTGAATCGATTCGCACAATGGGAGCAACAGGACCAAAGACTTCTTCATTCAGAATGGGGTTAGTGGGTGACACGTTGGTCAGAACTGTGGCATCGACACCGTGCATTGGCGCTGGAGTTAGACCACCACCACAGGCAATTGTTGCGCCTGCGTCTACCGCGGCTGCAATGAGGTGCGCCACACGAATTTGTTGTGCGTTGCTCACTAGCGGCCCTAGCGTGACACCTTCAGTAAGGCCATTGCCCACGACAAGTGCAGACATTCGTGCCGTGAACTTCTGAACAAACTCATCGTGCACCGTCGAGTGAACAAAGAATCGGTTGGCAGCAGTACACGCGGCTCCCCCATTGCGCATCTTTGCAATCATTGCGCCATCTACGGCGGCGTCGATGTCTGCGTCGTCACACACAATGAACGGGGCATTCCCGCCAAGTTCCATTGAACAATTCACTACACGCTCTGCCGCCTGTGTCAACAACAATGACCCCACGCGAGTGCTTCCGGTGAATGACAACTTGCACACCACGCCCGATGACAGCAACTCCTGAACCGCTTCACCAGGTGGGTCGGGAGTAATTACTTGTAGTACGTCTTTCGGAACACCGCACCGATACAAGATGTCGGCAATTGCATACGCGGTGAGCGGGGTTTCGCTCGCTGGCTTCAACAGAACTGTGCATCCGGCTGCCAGAGCTGGTCCTATCTTTCGTGTAGCCATGGCCGCTGGGAAATTCCATGGCGTGATGCACAATGCAACCCCAACTGGCTGGCGAGTTATTGCGAACCATTGAGATCCATTCGGTGCTTGGCGAAGGTCTCCATCAATGCGAACCGCTTCTTCGCTAAACCACCGAAAGAACTCTGCTGCATACAACACTTCAGCTCGTGCGTCAGAAAGAACTTTTCCGTTCTCACGCACGATGAGCTCGGCCAACAGCTCTTGCTCGGCCAGCATCACTTCATACGCTCGTCGCAACATCTCACCGCGGTCGCGACCTGTGCGCTGGCGCCACGACATGAACGCTTCAGATGCAGTAACTGCAGCAGCCATGCAGTCCGCCGTGGTGTGCAGTGGAACAGCGCCCACCTTTTCACCAGTTGCAGGATTCAGAACAGTGAGAGTTGCCATGGCACCATTCTGCCCGACAACGAAGAACGACCCGGTGCGAAAGCACCGGGTCGTTCCGTGATGGGGATGGGAAGAATCAGCCTGCGCTGATCTTTGCAACCTGTGCAAGCGCCTTTGTCAAGATGGCTCCCTGAAGTGCCGTGTAACCGGCTCCGGCAGCATTCTTAGGCGCACACTGGTTCAAGAAGAAGCTGAAGTAGCTCTTCACTGAAGTGTTGTCTGCGCTTGTGGTCTTCGACGCAAGACCGTAAGAGATTGCGTTAATCGGGTACGCATCAGCTGCGGTGTTGGCAAAGTTCTGAGTAACAAGGCCTTCAGCTCCCACTTCTGCTGCTTCAAACCAGATTGCAGAACTCACTGGAGATGGTGCAACAAATTTCTTACCTGGGTTCATGACCGCAGCAGCCTTCACACTTCGCTCTTCCAAGAATGAAAGCTCTGCATAGGTGATTGCACCGTTGTTGTCACGTACATAGCTGGCAAGTCCCTCGTTACCGCGTGCCGACTGGAATGATCCATCTGTGGGCACGGTTCCAGGGAACGCTGTTGCAAATGTGTCGCTCGTTACCTTGGTCCAAATAGAAGGGAAAGACTTGTTCAGGTAGTTCGCAAAGTTGTTGGTGGTACCAGATCCGTCACTGCGGTGTACAACACGAATTGGAAGGCTTGGGAAAGTGATGGTTACACCATCCTTCACTTGCTCAACTGCCAACACACCAACTGTGGTCTTGCCGGCCTTCACGGTGTAAACGGTGTTCTTTGCATACGCGATGGAACGGGTCAACGAGGCCTTTGGCGCTGAAGACATAACAAACTTTGGCGAGCCACCAAGTGCCGTACGGGTAATGGTCACCTTCGACTTTGCAAACTTCTTGCGAGCCGCAGCATTCATCTTCACAGTGAAATTCACTTTGGTACCAACCTTGGCTACCGATGCGGTCACGCCAGCAACTGTAGAAGTCAGTTTCTTCTTTACGCTTGTTGCCTTGTTCACTGCAGCAATCGCTGGGTCATTCCAGTTAGTGATTTGACCTGCGAAAATCTTTGCGACCAATTCACCAGTGAGACGAACTTGCGCGTTTGCTGGGCTGATGTTGTCGACGCGATAACCAATGGCGATTGGGCCACCAACAAGTGGTACGTACACAAGTGTTGATGGTGCGGTGCCCGATGAGTACGCAGACTCGGAGCCACCGAACTTGTATGTGCCGTTTGCAAAGCCAGACTTACCTGTGCTGGATCCGACCGAAGCGTAGGTGACCGTGTCACCTGGAGTAGACGAGCCGGAGGCTGGTGGGTTGTACTGAGTGTTTCGGTTGTACAACGCAGCACAAATGTCCATCATGTTTGCGAGGAAGCTTGCGCCACCTCCACCAATTGATGCAGCACTTGCCGGGCTGACCGGAGTCATACTTGCAAACATTGCAATCGCTGCAACTGCCGCAAACTTACGACGAAGTTTCATAGGGGTTTCTCCTTCTGGGTTTGTTTCCCAAGAGGAACCTATGAAACGTACGTATCGCCAATCCTGACGCTCGCTAAACGCTTCACAATGTTTGAGTGAACAATCGGTAAACGACTAATCAGCCGAAGCGGCCCTGAACGTAATCCGCAGTGCGCTGATCAGATGGGTTCGAGAAAATATTGGTGGTGAGGTCAGCTTCCACAAGTCGACCCGGACCGCCATCGGACAAGAAGAAAGCGCAATAATCGCTTACACGCGCAGCCTGTTGCATGTTGTGAGTGACCATAACAATGGTCATTGTTTCCGACAACTGAACAATGGTCTCTTCCACGCGAAGAGTTGAGCCTGGGTCGAGAGCCGAACAAGGCTCATCCAACAACAGCACATCGGGCTTCAATGCCAATGCACGTGCGATACACAACCGCTGTTGCTGACCACCAGAAAGAGAACCACCCGCTGCCTTCAGTCGGTCTTTTACTTCATTCCAGAGTCCAGCGCGAGTGAGACAGTCCTCGATGAGAGCGTCCTTGTCATCAACTTTGACACGAGCAAGCTTCAGGCCTGCAATGACGTTTTCGCCAATATTCATTGCAGGAAACGGGTTTGCCTTCTGAAACACCATGCCAATACGACGACGAATTTCAATCGGGTTTACTCCTGGTGCGTAGATGTCTTCCCCTTCGAACAACACTTCGCCTGCCATTGCAGCTTTCGGAATGAACTCGTGCATTCTGTTGAGGAGGCGCAAGAAGGTGGACTTGCCACATCCAGACGGACCAATGAGGCCCGTCACGGTGTTCTCGGGAAAGTGCAGGGATACGTCCGCTAAGGCGTGGTGCTTGTTGAACCATGCGTGAACACCTACTGCTTCAAGGCCTCCACGGCGAGACACTTCCAAGTTGCCCGCATTGCGCTGAGTGCGATCCTCCACAATTCCCGAGTCTGCAGGAACTGATGGAACGATGACTTCTGGTGTCGCCATCTCATTATTCATGTTGTTATCCATTTGTGTGTGCTTACTTTCGTGTGATTCGTGAACTAAGAATTCGAGCAAAGACGAACAAGAGAAATACCACGCCAAGAAGCACGAGAGATCCACCCCATGCACGTGTTGTTGCATTGTCGTCGCCTAATCCGAGGCTTGAAAAGATGTAAATGGGGAGGCTGGCAATTGGTTCGGTAAGGCTTGTTGTTTTCGCTACGAAATATGACGAAGTCAAGATAAGTGGGGCCGTCTCACCAACTACTCGAGCAATTCCAAGCACTGCCGAAGTCACTAATCCGGAAATAACCGTTGGCAATACGACTCGAAAAGTGGTGCGCGCTTGTGATGCACCTAACGCATAACTAGCGGATCGAAGATCATCTGGAACTATCTTCAACACCTCTTCGGAAGTTCGTGCCACTGTTGGAAGCATAAGAATTACGAGCGACAGCGCCCCAGCCCATGCGCTAAAGCCGCCGAAGGAAACAACAACAGTTGCGTAAATGAAGAGTCCCGCAACAATTGATGGCACGCCACTCATTGCCTGAGTAAGGAAGCGCACCATCTTGGCAAATCTTCCCTTGATTTCGACGATGTAGACCGCAGCAAGAATCCCCAAAGGCACTGCAATGAGGGACGCGATGAGAACCATTAGCAATGTTCCGATAATTGCGTGCGCCACTCCTCCGTACTGCAGGAGGTCGCTTGAAGGTGTAATTCGCATGTCATCGGTGAGGTACTTGGCGTGAAAGGCCTTTGAACCCTTCTGGTACACGGTGACAACAATGGAAACCCAAGGAATAGTGACAGCAGCAAATGCAACAGTAACTAATGAGGTGGCCAGGCGATCAGTGGCCATATTCCACCCGTGCTTTACAGAACCAACAAACGCAATGAGCGGCATAGCGAACGCGAGTCCCACATACCAGCCAAGGAATCCACTGAGGCCAGTGAAAGAGTTCAGAAGCCAAGCAAACGCTCCAGAAAGAACTACTAACACCACAACACGAAGTGCCGTGCTACGAGAGTGATCCCATGGGCGACGAGGCTGTGGCGCAACGTCGGTGTACTGAAAGGTTGTCATATGATTTTCCTCGAGCGATTCACAATGACGGTGGCAAAGAAGTTCACAAGAAGTGTGACGAGGAACAGCACGAGTCCGGCAGCCATTAGAGCTTTCAGTTCATAAGCCGTTGCCTCACCAAACTTGTTTGCGATGAGCGAAGCAACGTTGCCTCCAGAGGATGCCAAAATTTGGAAGTTCACCTTAAAGACAAGGTTCAATGTGAGGTACACGGCGACCGTTTCACCCATCGCTCGACCCAGCCCCAACATGGCGCCACCGACAAGTCCGCTTCTTCCAAATGGCAATACAACCGTCTTAATTCCGCCCCATTTGGTTCCGCCCAATGCATACGAAGCATCAACAAGATCCCGGGGCGCCTGGCCGTACACCTCGCGTGCAACCGACGTCACGATGGGCAGGATCATGACGGCCAATAGAAGTCCTGCCAACAAGGGAGACCTACCGAAAATGGGTGTTTGCACATCGAATAATGGGAACCAATTGAGGTACTTGTAAAGAGTGGCTGACCAATCTTCAACAAGAGGAAGCAGAACTACATATCCCCAGATTCCATAAATCACCGAAGGAACGGCAGCAACTAAGTCGAGAACTGCAGTGAGCAATGTGCGTAGAAAACGTGGTGCGTAATACTCAATAAACAGAGCAGTGGCGATTGCAAAGGGAATAGCCACCAGGATTGCAACAAATGCGGTCACGACTGAGCCCACCAACATTGCGCCAATCCCCAGCACAGCAGTAGACGTATCTTCAGGATTTCCGATGTCCCACTTTGAGGTCGTAATAAACCCGAGACCAAAGTCGGCGAAAATTTCAAATCCGCGATACAGCAAGAACGCAGCAATCAGAAGGAGAACTACTAGCGAGAAGAGTGCCGAAGCCGACACGAACCCGCGGAACACTTTGTCGACCTTGGTGTAGTAGGTCTTTATCTCTCGCTGCTCTGGTGGGGCTTCCAACGTTTGCACGCGCAAAGTTTCTCAGTGGTACCTGTACCCAAATAGACGGCAAGGTGAACGAGGGGTGAACAGGTAGATGAACTTTTCTGGTCTCCCGCGGTAAACGTGGGAGAAACTGGCTTAACCGCCGAGGTACGCCGCCCGGACTGCTGGATCCTCCAGCAGATCGTGCCCAGAGCCGTCTTTCACCACGTAGCCGGTTTCCAGCACGTAGCCGCGATGGGCAACGCGAAGAGCTTGCGTGGCATTCTGTTCCACCAACAACACCGAGATTCCCTCGGAGTTGATCTGCTTGATGATTTCAAAGATTTGAGCGATCAGCATGGGAGCAAGACCCATTGATGGTTCATCGAGCAAGAGCAGTCGCGGACGACTCATGAGTGCTCGACCAATTGCGAGCATCTGTTGCTCACCACCAGAGAGCGTTCCACCTAGCTGAGAGATTCGTTCTTCAAGGCGCGGGAACAAGTGGAACACGTGAGCGAGGTCTGCAGCTTTTTGAGCAGCGTCTCCCCCACGTACATATGTGCCCATGTCTAAGTTCTCGCGAACGGTCATACCAGGGAAAATGCCTCTGCCTTCTGGGGCCTGACAAATTCCCAACTTCACGCGATCGTGCGGCGCCATCTTTGTGATGTCTTGACCATCGAAGATGACCGAACCTTGGGTGACTGTACGAACTCCCGAGATGGTGCGCATGGTGGTGGTCTTCCCTGCACCGTTTGCACCGATGAGTGTGGTGATTTCTCCCTCGCCTACTCCGAAAGAGATTCCCTTCAGAGCTTCAATGCGACCGTAAAAAACATGAAGATCTGTAACTTCAAGAAGCATTGTCGTCCACTCCTAGGTACGCCGCGATGACATCGGGGTTGCTGCGAATATCAGCCGGTAAACCATCGGCAATTTTCTTTCCGAAGTCGAGAACAGCAACACGGTCGCTGACTTTCATCACAACGTTCATGTCGTGCTCGATAAGTAGAACGGTGTAGCCCTGTTCGCGAATCTTCAAAATGAGTTCGTTTAGTTCCTGCTTCTCAGCCGGGTTGAAACCAGCAGCGGGCTCATCTAAACACAACAATTGTGGTTCGGTTGCTAATGCGCGTGCAATTTCGAGACGACGTTGATAGCCATATGGCAAGTTGCGTGCTGCATTGTTCGCACGGTCCGAGATACCCATGAATGTCAATAGCTCCATGGCGCGTTCGCGAGCTTCGTTCTCTTCACGACGTTGACGCGGAGTGCGCAAAATTGCTCCACCCACCGATGACTTCTTGCGAGCATCGGCTCCCACCATGACGTTTTCAACGGCTGTCATCTGTGAGAAGAGGCGAATGTTTTGGAATGTACGTGCAATGCCTGCCTTAGTGATTTCAAATCGCTTTAGCCCTGCCATGGATTGACCATTGAACGTAACTGAACCAATAGTTGGCGAATACACACCAGTCATCACGTTGAAACAGGTTGTTTTCCCTGCGCCGTTTGGCCCAATGAGTCCAAGAATTTCACCGCGTGAAATTTGTAAGGTGACTTCACTAAGCGCGGTAACGCCACCAAATTGCATGGTGACGTTGTTGAAGTCGAGAAGAATGTCGCTCACTGTGCCACCTCCTCTTTCTGGGAAGATCTCCGTCGTTTCTTGTGTTCATCGCCCACTCGCTTGGGCAGAATTCCCTCTGGGCGGAACACCATCATGAGAACAAGAACAACACCGAACACGAAGACGCGCTTGTCGGCAAAGTTGCGAAGACGCTCGGGCACGTATGCCACCAAGATTCCTCCCAAGATTGCTCCGTACATGTTTCCGGAGCCACCCAACACAACAGCGGCCAGGAACAGAATTGACAACTGCAGCGGGAAGTTGTCGGGGTTAATGAACCCCACCTTGCCGGCGTAGTGAACTCCGGCAAGACCGCCCACAGCTGCACCAATGGTGAATGCCCATAGTTTGAACTTGAAGGTATGAACTCCCATGAGTTCGGCAGCGTCTTCGTCTTCGCGAATAGCCACCCATGCACGTCCGACTCGCGAATACTCGAGACGATGCAGGACGAAGACCACGATTAGCACCAACGTAAGTCCGAGGTAGTAATACGGCTTCGGATCGAGAACACCGAACTTCAATCCCAGAATTGATGGTGGCTTCTTGATGTTGCTAATTCCACGGCTTGCACCAAGCCAGTCCATGTTCTTTGCAGTCAGACGAATGATTTCTCCGAAGCCCAAGGTGACAATTGCCAAGTAGTCGCCACGAAGCCTCAGCGTTGGTGCACCAAGAATGACTCCGAACAACATGGAGACAACCACCGCAATGGGTAACGACAAAAGCCATGGAAGGTTGCCATGTTCACTGGTGAGAATTGCAGTGACGTAGGCACCGACGGCATAAAAGCCCACGTACCCCAAGTCGAGCAGACCTGCAAGCCCGACCACCACGTTCAGACCAAGCGCAACGAGAACGAAGATAATCACTTGGTCGTTGAGAACAGTGGAGAACTGAGTTCCCGGAGTGTCGATGATTTGGCCGAGAACAGGAATGTCTGTCCAGAACGGAGCAAGGTAGAGCGCAATGACGACGATGGCGTAGAAGGAATACTTCTGCCACTTATTCATGCGTTGAAATGCATCACCCACTGAATCCATTGCATCTCTTACAGGTGCGAAGGCGTTACCGATGGTGCTCATACGCGCGCCTTTCCAAGCGATTCACCAAGTAAGCCCGTTGGTCGGAACATGAGAACTACCAACAACACTGTGAATGCGATGACATCTTTCCATTGGCCACCGAAAATTGCAGAGCCATAGTTTTCGACGAGTCCGAGAACCAAACCACCAAGAAGTGCGCCCTTCAAGTTGCCAATGCCGCCGAGAACCGCAGCAGTAAAGCTCTTTACACCCAGGATGAAACCGATGTTGAAACGCGTCTGGTCGTACACCAATGTGAACAACATTGCGGCACCACCAGCCATGACTCCGCCAAGAGCGAACGTGACGATGATGATCATGTCTACGTTGACACCCAAAATGCGTGAGGTTTCGGCGTCTTGTGCAACTGCGCGAACACCGCGACCAAGACGGGTCTTGTTGACGAACAAAGTGAGCGCTGTCATCATGAGCAATGCGCCCACAATCACAATGAGATAGTCGATGCGTACATCAGTGCCAAACAAGTTGAAGACTGTCTTCTTTTCAAGAATTCGTGCTGTTTGGTACTGATCGCGACCGTGCGTGCCCCACACGCCAACAGCTTCGGCAATTGCCGTTGATGCACCAATGGCAGAGATGAGGAAGGCAAGACGTGGCGCTTGGCGACCACGCTTGAAAATTCGCAGATAGCTGTACGCAATTGGTGCGGTGAGAACCAGCGAGATGATGACATTGACTTTTGTGTCGTCAATGAAAATGAGCGAAACAATAAACGCAGTTAAGAAGGCAAGCGCAACTGCACCAATGCTGTCGCCATTGCCGCGAAGCGGGCGGTAGGCAACGCGTTCTAGCAAGACGGCACTAATGCCTGAGAACACCATTGCGATAACAAGAATGACAACAAGGAAGAAGATGAGCGTCATGCCTGCGCGGTATGGATAATTGCCGTCTTCAAGAAGTGGAATGTTTAAGAACTGCGATGAGGCCAGCAGCGAACCGAACGTGCCCACCATGAAAATTTCAGAGTGCGCAAAGTTAATGAGCCGCAACACGCCGTACACCAACGTGTACCCAAGTGCGACCAACGCGTAGATGGATCCGAGCGCCAGACCTGTGACGGTGAGGTCCCAAAATGTGCGGATAATGAGCCAGTCAGGCATTGGTGAAACCAGTTCTGTAATTGGACAATGTCATTGTGTGACGGTTATTCCAGCGTAGACAAAACAAACGGCCGAGGAACAAAGTTCCCCGGCCGTTTGCCAGTCTTTTAGTAGTCCCTAAGGATTACTCGATAAGGCCGATGCCCTTGATGGCGCCGTCCTTGATTTCGTAGGCGTACACAGCGGAGCCAGTGACTTCGCCGGTCTCGTCCCACTTCAACTGCTTTGTAACGCCAGCAGCGTCGTAAGAGTTGATGAAGCTGAGGATGTCAGCGCGTGTTGTCTTGCCGTCCTTGATGGCTGCAATGAACACGGATGCTGCGTCGTATGCCTCTGCTGCATAGGTTGCTGGGTTCTCTCCGTCATTCGCATCTTGGAATGCCTTGAGGAACTCTGGGTTGGTGTCGAATGGAGCACAGGTGCAGGTAAGGATTGCGCCTTCTGCTGCTGGGCCTGCTGCCTCAATGAATCCAACGTCGAGTGTTCCGTCACCTGAGTAGAAGGTTGCTGTTACGCCAGCGTCTGCCATCTGCTTTGCAAGCTTGCCTGCTGCAGCGTAGTAACCACCGAAGAACACTGCGTCAACGCCTGCGTCCTTAGCTGCGGTGATGATTGCTGAGTAGTCAGATGCTTCTGGGTCGAGGCTGTTGAGTTCAACTGCCTTGTCACCAAGTGATTCCTGAACGATGTCAGCAAGACCCTTGCCGTATTCAGAGTTGTCGTCGACAACGCCGACCTTCATCTTGCCGTC
>Ga0315899_10008309_pt1 | contig 11134 bp, 4 predicted proteins | sample LakEriMetagenome_2_FD_203518 | JGI IMG/M metagenome (GOLD analysis project Ga0315899, IMG submission 203518) | Freshwater fungal communities from buoy surface, Lake Erie, Ohio, United States - Buoy 4 MA112 | ecosystem: Environmental > Aquatic > Freshwater > Lake | place: USA: Lake Erie, Ohio...
CTCGACAAAATGCAGGGATGTACCCGCGTCCCCACGATCCTCTTCTATCCCGGGTCCATCGAGGGGACCACCGGCTTGCGGTTCATGAACCTGCAAGACCGCGAAGCTTTGGGCAATTATCGCGTCAAGATCTACGGCTGACCCAACCAGGAGAAGATCCCCATGCAGACCATTGGCGAACTGCTGAGCCGTGACCTCAGCCGCAAAATCGAAGAGATCATCCAGGTCAATCAGGATGATCAGCAGTCGGTGTACGAAGAGATCACCGAATACGTCGCCACCGACAGCATCCGCGAGCAATACCACCAACTGCTGCGGGCGATCGCCGAGGCCCCGGCCGATCCGCACGAAAGCGTGGGGGTCTGGATTTCGGGATTTTTCGGCTCGGGAAAAAGCTCCTTCGCCAAGAACCTGGGTTTGGCCCTGCAGAACCGGACCTTCCAGGGGAAAAAATTCGCCGAGCTCTTCAAAGAGCAACTGGGCGATTCCCGCATCAGCGACCTGCTGACCCTGATCAACACCAAGACCCCCACCGAAGTCATTCTGTTTGAGGTGGCCAAGGAGTCCGACACCCGCAAGGTCACGCAGCGCATCGCCGAGTTGATGTATACGGTGTTACTGCGAGAACTCGATTATTCGGAGGATTTCGATATCGCCGAACTCGAGATCGAACTCGAAGCGGAAGGCCGGCTGGAAGAGTTCATCGCAACCTGCAGATCCGAATTGCAGAAAGACTGGTCGACCGTCCGCACCGGGGCTCAGAAGCTGTCGCGGGCGAGTGCCATCCTCCACAAGCTCGATCCCCACACTTATCCCTCCGCCGATTCCTGGAGCCGTTCCCAGCGGCATCGCGATGCCTCGATCTCGGTGTCGAAGGTTGTCGAGCGGACGTTTGAGCTGTGGAATCGCCGTCGGCCCGGCAAGGGACTGGTCTTTATCATCGACGAAGTGGGGCAACACGTCGCCCGCAGTGGCGACAAAATCGAAGACCTGCGGGCCACCATCGAAGAATTTGGCAAGGTCGGCAAAAACCTGCTCAAAGCCCGCAAGATCACCACTCCCGCCTGGATCGTGGTGACCTCTCAGGAAAAACTCGACGAGGTCGTGGCGGCGATCGACTCGAAGCGGGTCGAACTCGCCAAGCTGCAAGATCGTTTCCGCAACCGGGTCGATCTCGCCCCGTCCGACATCCGCGAGGTGGCCACCCGCCGGGTGCTGGCGAAGAAACCCGCGGCCGAGGCTCCGTTGCGCGAGCTGTTCAAGAAGAACGAAGGGCGGCTCAATGACTCGCTGCGGCTCGAACGAACCACCCGCCGCACCGATATCCAGGAAGACGCCTTCGTTCACTTCTATCCGTACCCGCCGCACTACATCGACCTGTGCATCGGCATCATGTCGGGCATTCGGCTGCAGCCTGGGGCACCCCGCCATTACGGCGGCAGCAACCGAACGATCATCAAGCAGGCGTATGAGATGCTGGTGTCCGACCGCACGGCGTTCGCCCGCCAACCGCTGGGGTCTCTGGTCTCGCTCGACAAGGTGTTCGAACTGGTCGAGGGGAACCTCTCCAACGAGAAGCGGACCGATCTCCACCAGATTTCCGAGCGGTTTCAGCAGGATGCCGAAGATCGAGGCTGGGCCCTGCGCGTGGCGAAGGTGATCTGCCTGCTCGAATTCATTCGTGACCTGCCCCGCACCGAGTCGAATCTGGCGGCCCTGCTGGTGGATGCCGTGGGGAAGCCGGCCCCCCTGGCGGAAGTGCAGCAGGCGGTCAAACGGCTGGACGCGGCAAAATTCATCCGCAACACCGAGGAAGGGTGGAAGCTGCAGACGGCCCAGGAGAAGAACTGGACCAACGAGCGCAGCGGGCATCTCGATCCCAAGCCGCGGGAAGAGAAGGAGATCATCCGGGCCGCGCTGCAACAGATCTTCGACGAACCCGAGTTCAAGACCTACCGCTATCACAATCGCTCGTTTCGGATTGGCATCAACGTTGACGGTGCCGGCCTGGGAGACGAGGGAGATCTGCCGTTGACCCTGTGCGTCTCGGAAGACGCCGACGATTTGACCCGGCGGATTGACGAGGTGCGGACCGAGAGCCAGCAGAAGACACACGAGAACGACCTCTATTGGCTGTTTTGCCTCACCCCCGAAATCGATGAGCTGGTCCACCAGGTGCATGCGTCGCGGAAGATGGTCGACAAGTACAACCAGCTCAGCGCACAGCAAAAGATCAGTGCCGACGAGTCGAGTTGCCTCCAGGACGAAAAAAATCTGCGGAACAGTTTGGAGAACCGGTTGCGGGACAAATTGACCGAGGCGATGGAACGGGGAACCGGTCTGTTTCGCGGGGTGCAGAAAGATGCCTCCAGCCTGGGGAAGGGGCTGGGTGAGATCCTGAAGAAGCAGTTCGGCCACGCGATGCCCGACCTGTACCCCAAGCTGGAACTCGGTTCACGCCCCCTCAAGGGAGACGAACCCGACCAGGTGCTCAAGGCGGCTGACCTCAAGGTCTTGTCGAAGGTCTTTTACGAGGGAGACCAAGGGCTGGGGCTGGTGGTGAAGGAGGGGGCGAAGTACGTCATCAACATCAAGGCGCCGGTGGCGAGCGAAGTGTTGGACTACCTCAAAAGTGAACACAGCTACGGCAACAAAGACTCCCGCATGGGCAAGGCGCTCGAAAAGCGTTTCAGCGGAACGCCGTATGGGTGGGAGCGCGACATGCTGCGGCTGATTCTCGCGAGCCTGTTTCGGGCGGGCGAGATCGAGGTGACCAACCAGGGCAACCGCTACCACAACTACCAGGATCCCGCCTCGCGTCAGCCGTTCACCAGCAATCCCGCCTTTCGGGCTTCGCTGTTTTCACCCCGGCAGTCGGTCGGTCTCAAGACACTGACGTCGGCGGTGCAGCAGCTCGAAGAACTGACGGGGGATGAAGTCGATGTCGAAGAAGGGGCCATCGCGACGGCGTTCAAGAAGCTGGCTGCGGAAGAGCTCGAACGCCTGCATCCGCTGAAGGCGACCGCCGAGGCGCATCGCCTGCCAATCCTCCCGCTGCTGGCCGACTTTCAACAAACTTTGGCGGGCATCCAGAATTCGGCGTCGGATGATTGTGTGCGCATTTTGGTCGAGAGCGGAGCCGATTTCGGCACGACGCGCGACAAAGTGCGTAAGTTGCGAGAAACACTCGACACAGAACGGCTGGACACATTGCGCCAAGCCCGTCAGGCGACCGACCAATTATGGCAACGGCTGGCCCCCCACGCCCCCGACCCCGACCTCGAAGTGACTGTCACACAGCTCAAGTCCCTGCTGGCGGCGGAGGATCTGCTTGATCGCTGGGATGACGTGGTCGCTGACACCCAGGCGATTCAGATTGCTTATCGTGGGGTCTTCTCGCAACTGTTCGAGCGGCGGCGACGGGCTTACGAGAGTGCGATGGAGGAGATCAAGAACCGTGCCGAATGGCAGCCTTTGGAGTCGAGCAATCCCGGCATGGCGACCTCGTTGCTGTCTCCGCTGCAGGGACGGCTGGGGTCGAACGAGGATCGTGAAGCGGTGGAACGTGGCATCTCGCTCGGCCGATCAACGTTAACCGAGATGGAATCCGACATTGCAGCTGTTGATGGGTTGAAGTCGTCGGTACTCGTCAAGTTGCAGGAACTGTCGATTGATCGCGATACGACGGCCCGCGTGCGCAAGGTGCGGGTGTCGGAATTCTTCAACCGGCCGATTCAGACCCAGGACGACCTCAACAATGCACTCACACGGATACGAGATACGCTTGAGAAGTACATTGACGAAGGCGCGATTATCATCTTGGAGTGAATCATGCTCAGCCCCCGCCAGATTTTTGAAGACAACATTCGGCCTGCGGACCTGCTGCTCAAGGTGTACCGGCTACTGGAACACGATGCGCCCAACACTGAAGAGGGTATGCTGCGAACCTTGCGCGATTTGGTGCAGGCCGACACCGACGAAGGGCTGATGGTGATTTACAATGAAGTCTTCCTCGGATTGATTCGCGAAAGAGCCGAGGTTCCACCGGCTTCTATCAAACGCAGTGCCCTGTGCAACCTCTTGCGGCAATCGGTTGTCACAGCCAGCACCGCCTTGGAGACGTACCTTCCGATTCTCTTGCGACACAACCTGCCAGAAGTGATTCGGTTGCGTGGCAAAGACTTCGTACCGAAACAAGATGGCGAAATCACGACCCAATTCAAGAACCTCACCTTCGATCTGGGAGATGCCGTTCGTATTCTGACCGACCCGGATCCGCTATTCATCGCCAACAAGATGATTAGCAGCCTCAATTTCTCCTACCTCAGCGGCAAACGAGGAATCCACGTCTGCGGTGTCTTGCTGTCTTTAGAGAAGCCATGGGAATTGATTGCCAAAAAGCTCGGAGAAGAGCAAAAAAAGACCCACAAAGAAGGTGAAGAGAAGGAGATCTCAATTCAAAAAAGGGTTGAAGCGACCGTGAAGCGTCGCAATGACATTGTCCATCGAGCAGATCGGTCTCAGGATGACCCCGCGGGTGCCATACAAGAGATCAGTTTTCCTTGGACAAAACTTTCAGTCGAATCAATCCGAGCTGTTTGTCTTGCCCTTGATGACCTGGTAGTTGCTCGAATTAACGAATTGAAGACAGCAGCCTCATTGACACAACCGCAGGAAGTTGGCTGACATGGACCAGGAAATTCGCAACAAGCTCCGGAATGTCGTCACGCAGTGTCGCAAGCTGCTCGAAGACGACACGCGTGATGCCCTCGAAGGGAAGTACGCCATCTTTGCCAGGAAGGATCAGGTCACGGCCGATCCCCAGGCCAGGATGACGCACCTGACCGGCGATGAACCCGCGGCACGCCAGGACATTCTCGATCACTACGCCCATATCCAGGCTCGTGGGTTCAAGCCCAAGGATGCCTTGGATCAGTTGATTCGGGAAATCGCCTTCACGCATCTGAACCGGCTCTGCGCCTACAAGATGATGGAGGCCCGGGAAGTCTATGTCGGCGGGCAGAAGTTTCGGGAAGCGGTCAGCCGGGGGTTCAACTCCAACGGGGTGAAGTTTTATCTGGCGGAACACCCCGAAGACGAACGGCTGTTCAACACCGGCCAGCAGGATGTCGCCTATCGGCATTTCCTGGACTGGCTCGGGGGGGCGCTCTCCAACGAGATCGGCGTGCTGTTCCACCCGAACGATCCGGCCAACCGGCTGTACCCCCGTCAGACGACGCTCGACGAGGTGCTCGATCTGCTGAATGGCGGGGGGATTAAAACCGACGAGACCGATCTGCGCGAGCAATGGCCGCAGATTTGGTCGCAAGACGAAACCATCGGCTGGGTCTACCAGTATTTCACCCCGAAGGAACTGCGCGATCAGGCCCGCAAGGAAAGTCAGGCACCGCGCAACTCGTACGAACTGGCGTTCCGCAACCAGTTCTTTACTCCCCGCTACGTCGTCGAATTCCTCACCGACAACACCCTGGGGCGCATCTGGTACGAGATGCGCAAGGGCGATACGAAACTGAAGGATCAGTGCCTCTACCTGGTCCGCCGCCCCACCGAGATTTTCCTAAACGAGGGGCAACAACCCCCTCCCGACGCTACCGAGCCTCCCGACGATCTTTCACAGGAAGAACTGCTCAAGCTCCCGGTCCACATTCCGCACCGCCCGAAGAAAGACCCACGAGAACTCAAGATTCTCGACCCGGCCTGCGGCAGCGGACACTTTCTGCTGTACTGTTTCGATTTGCTGCTGACGATCTACGAAGAAGCGTATACCGACCGAGACCTGGGCCCGGCACTGAAGAAAGACTATCCGACGCTCGAGGCACTCCAACGCGACGTCCCCCGGCTGATTCTTGCCCACAACCTGCACGGCATCGACATCGACCTGCGGGCCAGCCAGATTGCCGCCCTTGCCCTGTGGCTGCGGTGCCAGCGGGCCTATCAGGAGATGGGACTCAAGAAGGATCGCCCCCAGATCACCCGGTCCAACTTCGTCTGTGCCGAGCCGATGCCGGGCGAAGCGCAGATGCTGAAGGAATTCGTCGGCCAGCTTGAGCCGAAAGTCCTCGGCCAAGTCGTAGAGGTCGTCTTCGACAAGATGAAGCTGGCGGGGGAAGCCGGTTCGCTTCTCAAGATTGAGGAGGAGATTCGGGACGCCATTCGTGAAGCCAAGCGGCAATATGCCATCGGCGGTATTAAGGTTCAACGGACATTCTTCGACAAGCCGACTGAGCCAGTAGCCAAGGTGTTTTCGGTGAAAGACATCACCGATGCCCAGTTCTTTGTGGGTGCTGAAGAACAGGTGATCGAGGCTCTACGTTCCTATGCGGAGAAGGCTCAGAACGGTCATCGGCTGCAACGCAGACTATTCACTGAGGATGCCGAGCGTGGATTCGCCTTCGTGGACCTCTGCCAGAAGCGGTACGACGTGGTGCTAATGAATCCGCCGTTTGGTGAGTTTACGGTATGTACAAGAGAATTGGCAAACGATCAGTATTCAGCTAAGAGCAACGAGATACTCGCTGCGATGGTAGAAAGAGGCTGTTTCTTACTCGTTGAAGGTGGTCGCTTAGGAGCCATTACATCTCGCACTGCATTTTTTGCGCCTACCACGGCAAATTGGCGACAGAATGTTGTGCTGCCTACTGGAGTCATTACATGGGTAGAACTTGGTAGTGGGGTGCTTGATACGGCAATGGTCGAAACCTGCATGTTCACACTTGGTAATATCGAAAACTCGGTTTCCACCTTTATTCGCCCTTCTCGAAATCTCTCAGCCGATGCGATCTCGCTTCACGACTCACGCTTTTACCGAATCGACTCCGCCTTTTTCCACCTCCTTGAGGGAAATCCATTTGCTTACTGGTTGAGCGCACGTTTCTTCTGGTGTCTCAAGAATCTGCCTTCACTTGCGCTAGCAAATGCGTTTGTCAAAGTCGGATTGCAGACGGGCGATGATTTTCGATTCATTCGTCTCGCCTCAGAGGTTTCGACACAAGACATCCCTTCAGTCTGGCGATTTCACGCAAAAGGAGGCGACAACAGTCCGTTTTACTCGGACTTGCACCTCGTGGTGAACTGGAAAAACGACGGCGCAGCGATCAAAGAACATCCTTCGGTTCGTCTAAACATGTACTCACCAGTGCAGAAGAAGTTTCACTTTGCTCCGGGCTTGACCTTTTCATACCGCACACACCGCTTTTCACCGGCTGCACTGCCTCCGGATTGCATAACAGGCGTGGCTGGCATGGGCGTGTTTACTTCCGGATACGACTTATCAACGCTATTAGGTTTACTCAATTCTTCTGTTGTGAATGAGTTCATTTCGGCTCGACTGGGGCAGCTTGAAAGCCAATCTCTCTATCAAGCTGGTACGATCATGCCAACACCCTTGCCAGAAATTGATGCAGAGTGTTCACGTCAACTTGCCTCACTTGCAGAAAGTGCGTACCAGATATTACGTCGAGTATTCATTTCTGATGAACTGTCCCCATTCTTTGCAGCTAGGTTACCAACTGATCTTGAAGCAGATGTGGTGTCACAATCCCAGCGATCACTAGACGAGTTGGTAGCGATTTATGATCAGATCGATGAAATAGCACGCAAGGTATATGGGTTCGGAACTGAGGATTTAGAGGAAATCATTAATCGGTGGAGGGAGACATTTCGAAGCGCCATCTGCGTCTTGTTACGACAGGACCATTCTACTCCGGCAAATGTGTTCTCGATCCTTGTAGGTCATATTTTCGGAAGATGGGACATTCGTGTTGCCAATATACCAGACGATGAGAAAGTAGGTGGCCTATTCGACCCGCTTCCCTCTGCACCACCGGGAATGCTAGTCAATTCGGACGAAGTTCCACCTAATGATTACCCGCTCAGGATTGACCGGAACGGTGTGCTTGTTGACGATCCTGAGAGCAGTGATGACATTGTTCGACGAGTTCAGAATGTTCTTGAAATAATTTGCAACGAGAAAGCAGAATCTATCGAGCAACGAGCTTGTGAACTTCTTTCCGTAAATGAACTGCGGGACTACTTCCGAAAGCCCGGCAAAGGCGGCTTTTGGGACGATCACATCTCTCGTTACACCAAGAGCCGCCGCAAGGCTCCCATTTACTGGCTGCTGCAATCCGCCAAGAGGAACTACGCCATCTGGCTCTACTACCATAGGCTCGACAAAGACCTTTTGTTCAAGGCGTTGGTGAACTACGTCGAGCCGAAGATTCGCCTGGAAACCAGCCGCCTCGAATCGCTGCGGTCCCAAAAGGCCGCGACGGGGCAAAGCGGTAAAGAAGCCAAACGGCTCGCCAAGGAGGTCGAACGCCAGGAAGACTTTCTCTCGGAACTCCGCGACTTTGAGGATAAGCTGCGTCGGGCGGCGAACCGGCATCTCGAGCCTGACCTGAACGATGGTGTTGTCCTCAACATCGCCCCCTTGTGGGAACTGGTCCCCTGGAAAGAGGCCAAGACCTACTGGGACGAGTTGCTCGCCGGGAAGTATGAGTGGTCGTCGATTGGGAAACAGTTGCGGGAGAGAGGGTTGGTGAAGTTAGCCTTGCTTTGCCAGACCGCGAAAGTCTGACGGTCGAGTTTAAAAGCGACCTCAAGAAGTTGGCCGATGGGGAGTTGATTGCTGCCGTCATCTGTCTGGCGAATGCCCAGGGGGGCGACCTGTTTCTCGGCGTCGAGGACGATGGCCGCGTGACCGGATTGCACCAGCTGCACCAGGACTTTGAGACAGTGACCGGGCTGATCGCGAGTCGCACAGTGCCGTCACTTGCGGTGACGGCATCTGTGCTGGATATCGACGGAGTGCGAGTTGGCCATCTCCGTGTTCCACGAATGACATCCCCTGTGGCGACCTCCGACGGCACGCTGCTGCGCCGCCGGATCAAATACGACGGCACCCCCGAATGCACGCCGATGTTTTCGCATGACGTGATCCAGCGCCAAGCGGACTTTGGAATGCTGGATTACTCGGCGATGCCGGTCTTGGGGGCTTCAGTCGCCGATCTGGATCCTGCCGAGCGAGTCCGGTTGCGCGAATGCATTGAGCGATTTGGCGGTGACCGGAAATTGACACCCTTGGAAGACGAGGAACTCGACTTCGCCCTTCAGCTCGTCCACCGCGATCAGGGGCACGTTGTGCCCACGGTCACGGGCCTGCTGCTGTTGGGGCGTGAAGCGGCCTTGAAAAGGCATCTTTCCGCTCATGAAGTGGCGGTTCAGGTCCTGGCCGAGACGGCAGTGGTATACAATGAATTTAGTAGAAGTCCGCTGCTGAAAACCTTCGATTGGCTGGAACAGCAGTACAAGGCACGGCGTGTCGAGCGCGAACTGCAGGTTGGTCTGTTTCGTGTTCCGGTCCCCAACTATGACGAGCGGGCCTTTCGAGAGGCTGTGGTCAACGCGTTGGTGCACCGCGACTACACCCGCCTCGGAGCGGTCCATGTCCGGTGGGAGACAGAGTCTCTGGTCATCAGCAACCCGGGCGGATTTGTGGAGGGGGTGACCCTCGAGAACCTGCTGGTTGTCGAGCCACGACCTCGTAACCGTGCTCTGGCCGACGCCATCAAACGGATTGGACTCGCTGAGCGAACCGGCCGGGGAATCGACCTCATCTATCGCGGGCTGCTGCAATACGGACGGTCGCCGCCAGACTATCGGCGCAGCTCATCGACCTCGGTTGTCGTGGTTCTACCTGGTGGCGACGCCGACCTGGGCCTGGTGCAGTACCTGATCGAAGAGGAGCAACGTCGCGGAGAGAAGCCTGGTCTGGATGCTCTGATCGCCCTCTCGCTGATGCGCCAAGAACGTCGGGTGGAAACGAATCGCCTCGCGGCGGCGATCCACAAAGACGAAGCGGCCGCCCGCCGGGTTTTGGAACGCCTGGTCGAGTGGGGACTGGTGGATGCCCATGGTGTCAACCGAAGTCGTAACTATACCCTGAGTGCGCGTGTCTACCGGTCGGCCGGCCAGTCGGCCGACTATGTGCGTCAGGCCGGGTTTGACAAGATCCAACAGGAAACAATGGTGTTCAAGTTTCTACGCACCCACGGAAGAATCACGCGAAAAGACGTAGTCGAGTTGTGTCGGATCACCGACGACCAGGCCACATATATTTTGCGTAAACTGTGTGAGGATGGCAGGTTAGAGCTGGTCGGAAAGGGGCGGGGAGCCTTTTATCGGGCCCCGTAATCACGGAAAAAACACGGACAATCACGGAACCCCACACCGGCCACAACGCGTTCGCCTTCCCCCCCCCCCCCGCTTTGATCGAGACCACCCCTTGCAAAGGACCATGGCCCCATGGGAATTGTCACCAACCATCTGATCCAGCTTGTCGCACGGCAGGTGGAGGACGCCGGGTTGGTCGTGTGGTACGACCCCGAACTGGCTTACACCGCCGTGGCGGAGCAGTTCAAACTCCCCCGCACCACCGTCGCCCGTTACACCGACAGTTTTCTGTCGCTGCGCCGCGACGTGGATGGTTTGCTGAATGGGGAACATCCCCCCCGGTTGGTGGTTTATGTCCCCCGCGCTCGCGAACAGACCGATGCCGCGCTGATCGAACTCGACGTGGCCGGCTGTGTGATGCAGCCGCGCCAGCAGCCCCCCTCATGCAACACCCGCCTCTCGGTCGTCGCCCGCAATGCCCTGCGTCCCGTGCTGGGAGAAGACCAGGTGGTCGAGATTGAACGGCAGGTCGAGTTGGGCAAACTCTCGCTGGCCGATCTCGACTCGCTGGCCGAGCAGGGTCAGGAAATCTCCACAGGGATCTTGCGCCTGGTCTTCGGCACCGCCAACCCGCTCGAAGTGGGCCTGGCCTTCCTGCGTGGGCCGGCGCTCGACGAAGCGATCGCGCGCAAAGAGGCCCAGCGTGAGCTGCAACATCTGTTGCAGGTGGCCTTCGACATCGAACTGCCGGCCGAGACCCCGCTGGCAGACTGGCGCACGCGTCTGGGACGGCACCTGCTGCTGACCGAGTTTCTGTCGGTTGTCGGGGGGCCCTTGCCCGCCACGCTGGAATCGGTCTCGCGAGCCCACGCCGCCTCGGGGATCGACACCAGTGTGCGGCTGGTCCGCAATTGGCGCAACGGCCGGGCCGACCGTGAGT
>Ga0315899_10008311_pt1 | contig 11133 bp, 9 predicted proteins | sample LakEriMetagenome_2_FD_203518 | JGI IMG/M metagenome (GOLD analysis project Ga0315899, IMG submission 203518) | Freshwater fungal communities from buoy surface, Lake Erie, Ohio, United States - Buoy 4 MA112 | ecosystem: Environmental > Aquatic > Freshwater > Lake | place: USA: Lake Erie, Ohio...
CGCTGGCGCGCGATGCACCGCAATCACCCGACTCTCCGGAAACGTCCTCGCATAGAAGTTCGCCGCCGCCTCCGCATCGTGGTTGTACCACAGACAGATCGTGTTCTTCGCCATGATCCTTCATTCCTCCATCCCACGCCTTCATCCTAGAGAAACCGGCACGAAACGACACGCAGCATGAATGCGGGAATTCGACGCTCTCGCTCTCCTCCGCGCCTCCCCGCCCCCCTCCGCCCCTCCGCGACCCCCGTTCTACCCTTGCGACCAATGACCACGCTGCCTCGCCGCACCTTCGCCATCATCTCCCACCCCGACGCAGGCAAGACCACGCTCACCGAGAAGTTCCTCCTGTACGGCGGTGCCATCGAACTCGCCGGTAGCGTCACCGCGCGCAAGGACCAACGCGCCACCGCGAGCGACTGGATGGAGCTCGAAAAGCAGCGCGGCATCTCGATCAGCTCGACGTTGCTCCAGTTTGATTACAACAACTACCGCGTCAACCTGCTCGACACGCCAGGCCACAAAGACTTCAGCGAAGATACCTACCGAGTGCTCACCGCCGTCGACGCAGCCGTGATGGTGATCGACGCCGGTAAGGGCGTCGAAAGCCAGACACGCAAGCTCTTCGAAGTCTGCAAGCGTCGCGGCGTACCCATCTTCACCTTCATGAACAAGTGCGACCGCCCCACCAAGCCGCCGCTCGACTTAATCGACGAGCTGGAAAAGGTGCTGGGCATCGGCGCATTCCCCGTCAACTGGCCCATCGGCACAGGCACCACGTTCAAAGGCGTGTACGACCGCACCGACAAGCGCATGCATCTGTTTGAGCGCACCAAGAACGGCATGTTCGAAGCGCCCGTGACAACCGGCGGCCTTGAAGATCCCGCGCTCCTCGCGCGTCTCGACGATCCCGCGCACGCCGACGCCATCGACGAAATCCGCATGCTTGACAGCACAGGCGGCCCCGGCGCAACCTTCGACCAAGCCGCAGTCCTCGCAGGCCAAGTCACGCCCGTCTTCTTCGGCAGTGCGATGAACAACTTCGGCGTGCAACTGCTGCTCGACGGATTCCTCAAGCACAGCAGCCCTCCCACCTCCCGCAACAGCAGCGCAGGCGTGATCGAACCCAATGACAACCGCTTCAGCGGCTTCGTCTTCAAGATCCAAGCCAACATGGACCCGCGCCACCGCGACCGCATCGCCTTCGTGCGCGTCGTCTCAGGCCAGTTCGAGCGCGACATGTTCGTCATCCACGCACAAAGCGGCAAGCGCGTGCGCCTCGGCAACGCCACCAAGCTCTTCGGCAACCAGCGCGAAACCGTGGACAACGCCATCGCAGGCGATGTTGTCGGCCTCGTCGGCAACGACCTCTTCGGCATTGGCGACACGCTCACCGACGACCGCTCCATCGTCTTCGACGAAATCCCCGAGTTCACGCCCGAGTGCTTCGCCAACCTGCACAACCCACAGCCCGGCAACTACAAACGCTTCAATCTGGGCCTCGAACAGTTGCTGCGCGAAGGCGTCGCCCGCAAGTTCGATCTCATCGGCGGCGCACAGAAAGTCGCCCTGCTCGCCGCCGTCGGACCGCTGCAGTTTGAAGTCCTCTCCTACCGCCTCCAAAACGAATACGGAGCGGAAAGCCGCGTCGACAGCGCACCCTGGACCATCACCCGCTGGTGGAAGTGGAAAGACCAGCCCGCCCCCACGCAGGCCGACATGGAGAAACTCGAACTCCCCGACGCCCCCGACGGCTCACGCCTCGCCTTCGACGATCGCGGCCGCGCCGTCGTCCTCTTCGCCGACCAGTGGCCCCTCCGCTTCTTCGGCGAGCGCAACAAGAACGTCGAACTCTCCCCCGTCCCCTTCGACAAACCCGCAGCTATCGCCGCCGCCGCGCCACCGGCCGCCCGCTAAGAACCCCAGGGCGCAAGCCCTGTAGCCACTTCCACTGTGAGCACCCCAAGCCCCATCCGCATCGTCCCCGCTGAATATCCCGCACCTGGCGGACCCGACATCCAACTGTCGTTCCTATTCGGCAGCCTCAACCAACTGCGCGCGTTCTGGTCAACTGTTGCTACACGGACGTCGTCGCTGCCCGAGCCGGTGGACTCGCAGCTGCGTGTTGCAATCTTCAGTCATGACTTTCCCGGCGGTTTGAGCCCGGCCAGCGTGACGTGGCGTCACTATCAGCTACGCAGCAAGTCGGTCTTCGTGTGCCGATTCGGTATCGATGAGGTTGCATTCGACGAAACAATTCCGTTTCATCGATGGGAGTCGAGCGATCCTCCCGACGTGGGCACTGCAAAGTTGTTCTCGCTCTGCCGGACGCTCGCGTCAGTGGCATTGCAGGCCGACGAGCAACTGGCATTCATGCTCGTCCGAGAGTTTCTCTCACTCGATGCGTCGGCGATGGAGCTTTACCCAGGCGTCTTCGCCACACACGCTTGCATGACAAAGTTCTACCGAAACCTGACTGTCGAGAACGCGAGCAGAGCGATCATGCCAGTTCGCGTATTCCTTGCAACGCGGCCAATCGACGTGTGAACCAGAGCCACCCCCGTTCAAGCGAAGTGTCGCTCCAAAGCACCCCCCTCGCTCGCTTGCTCGCTCAACCCCTCTCTTCAATACGCCATCGTCTGTTCAATCGCCTCCGCAATGCGCTTCGCATCGGGCAGGTAATCAAGCTCGAGCTTGTAGTACGGCATCATCGTGTCAAAGCCGCACACGCGCTGTACCGGGCACTTGAGGTGCAGGAAGCAGTGCTCCATGATGATCGTCGCGATCTCACTCGCCATGCCCGCCGTCTTGGGCGCTTCTTGCACCACCACACAGCGCCCAGTCTTCTGCACGCTCTGAATGATCGCGTCCTTGTCCATCGGATTGATGGTCCGCAGATCAATCAGCTCCACACTGATGTCTTCCGGCAGCTTGTCAAGCGCTTCCAGACACTGGAACACATTCGCGCCCCACGTCACGACAGTCAGGTCCGTGCCTTCCTGCACAACCTTCGCCTTGCCAATCTCAATCTCGTAATCACCCTCGGGCACCTGCTCGCGATAGCTGCGGTACACGCGCTTGGGCTCAAAGAAAATCACCGGATCAGGATCACGAATCGCTGCCAGCAGCAGCCCCTTCGCATCCGTGGGCGTGCTCGGGCACACCACCTTCATGCCCGGCAAGTGCGAGTAAATCGCCTCCGGGCTATCGCTGTGCAGTTCGGGCGCGTGAATCCCGCCGCCCCACGGCACACGCACCGTCAGCGGCACCGTAATCGCGCTGCGAGTCCGCGTGCGGAACCGCGCCGCGTGGTTCACCAACTGGTCATGCGCCGGTCCCAAAAAGCCTTCAAACTGAATCTCCGGAATCGGCCGCATCCCGCCAATCGCCAGGCCGATCGCAGTCCCCATGATCCCCGACTCCGCAAGCGGCGTATCAATCACGCGATCCTTGCCGAACTGCTTCTGCAAGCCGTCCGTCACGCGGAACACGCCGCCATTAAAGCCCACGTCCTCACCCAGGCACACCACGCGCGAGTCGCGCTGCATCTCCTGCGCGAGCGCTTCGTTGATGGCTTCGACAAGGGTGAGACCGTCTTGTTGCTGCTTTTCGGTACGAGGCATGGCAGAGGTTAGGAGGGGGTTTGCCATTCGGCGAGTGCTGCCGCACACCACCGCCTGCTGCAATTCACAAAATTCAACAACATCCATGTCCACCCGCCGGCGCCGCTTCCGACTTCCATGACAGCCCCGCACCCCGCGCCGGCCGACTCGCACACGCCCGACAAGGAACGCACCATGAACCGCTCCATCCGTCGACTGCTGACCGCCGCTGGCTGCACGATGCTCGCCGGCCACGCCGCTTTCGCCCAGCCCCTCACCACTGCGTTCACCTATCAGGGCGAGCTCTCCGCCGGCGGCTCGCTGGCTTCCGGCACCTACGACATGCGCTTCACCCTCTGGAGCGACGCCGCCGCCGGCGCGCAGCAAGGCGCTTCCCTCTGCTCCGACAACATCGCTGTCGTCAACGGCACTTTCGCCGTCTCGCTCGACTTTGGCGCCCAATTCGCCGGTCAGCGTCGCTGGCTGCAAGTCGAAGTGCGCACCGACACCGGCGCAGCCTGCGCCGCAGGCACCAGCTTCTCCACGCTCGCGCCGCGTCAGGAAGTGACCGTGGCTCCCCACGCCACCTTCGCACTCAGCGCCAGCAGCGCTAGTAACGCCACCCTCTTCGCTGGCCAACCCGCCAGCTTCTACCTCAACGCCGCCAACCTCACCGGCACACTGCCCGACGCGCGTCTCTCCGCCAACATTCCCACCCTCAGTGGCAGCAGCGTCTGGACCGGCGTTCCCGCCTTCAACGGCGGCGTCAGCGGCACCGCCGCTCCCTTCAGTGTTGATTCCAACTCCCTGGTCGCGAACCTGAACGCAGACCTGCTCGACAACCTCGACTCCTCCGCTTTCGCTCGTATTGCACTCTCCAACACATTCAGTGGTACGACCAACAACTTCAACGCCATCACCGCCGACAGCCTCCGCGTCTCGTCAGTCGCCGCTGGCATCGGCTTCATCGACTTCTTCGACAACACAACCCCCCGCTGGCGCGTCGCCAAGTCCTCCGTCAACGACTTCTCGCTCATCGACCTCGCGCCAGCGACAGATGTCACACGCTTCTTCGTCAGCGCGTCCACCGGCAACATCGGTATCGGCAACACCTCTCCGCAGCGCCCGCTCCACGTCGGAAACGTCGCCCCCGCCACCGGCAACTCGCAAGGACTCATGCGCTTCGCCTCCGGCGCCTCCACGGGCAACTTCCGTCAGTTCGACGTTGGCGTCCGCAACGTCAGCAACAACACCGCCACCGACTACGACTTCATCATTAACGACGTCGACCGCGCCGGCGACGAGTTCCACATCTCATGGGAAACCGGCAACATCGGCATCGGCACCAGCAACCCCGCGCAAAGGCTCGATGTCGCAGGTACCGTCCGCTGCCACGTCGTCGAAATCACCGGCGGCGCCGACCTCTCTGAGAAGTTCAACATCACGCCATGCAACACGCCACTCCAGCCCGGCATGGTCGTCTGTATCGACGCAGCCAACGCCGGCGCACTCCGCCTCGCGAACGCCGCGTACGACAAAACCGTCGCCGGCATCATCGCCGGAGCCAACGGCGTGCAACCCGGCATGATTCTCTCGCAGCCCGGCACACTCGCAAGCGGTCACGTTCCCGTCGCCCTCACCGGCCGCGTCTGGGCACTCGTTGATGCAACCACCAGCACCGTCACCGCGGGCGACATGCTCACCACCAGCGACACACCCGGACACCTCATGGTCGCCGCCGACCATGCTCGCGCCCCCGGCACCGTCGTGGGCAAAGCCATGACTTCCCTCGCCCAAGGCCAGCGCGGCTACGTCCTCGTACTCGTCAACCTGCACTGATCTCGCGAAAGGAACCTCGCCATGATCCGCACGACCTTCGCGAACACCCTCACCACTCGCACACTCGCGGCAACGCTCGCCTTGCTCAGCGGAGCCGCATCGCTCCACGCCGATGAGCAACTGCCCCAGCCCGCATGGCAAGCCATGAGCCCCGTCGCGGCCGACGCACTCCGCGTGGCAGGCGGCACGATGACACAAGTCACCGTCATCACGACCGATCACGAACAGTGGGTCAGCCTGCCCATCGATGGCGTGCTCGTCGACATCATGGTCGAGCCCTTCAGCGTGCGTGCCCCCACCTTCGAAGTCTTCTTGCGTGGCGAGCAAGGCGAACTCACTCGCTACGCCGCTCCGCGCCCCAAGACCGTGCGCGGCGCCGTTGTGGGCGATCCCTTCAGCCGCGTCTACGGCTCCATCGACGGCCCAACCGTCAATCTCACCATCGTCCGACCCGGCCATGACACCACGCTGGTGCGCAGTGTCTCACGCGTGCTCGCCGGCACGCCGCAAGATGTGCACCTCGTGCACACCGCCAGTCAAACCCTGCCCGTCACCGGCGCGTGCGGCATCGACGATGCAGCAATGGGCAACCTCGTGCCGCCCGCCCAGCGCATCATGCAAGCCCCGCCCGCTGCCGCAGACATACTGCTCGAAGATGATGAACACAATGACCAGCCGCCACCCGCGCCAGGCAACGAAGAGCTCGCGCTGGGCCTGTTTGTCACCCAGGTCTCGTTCGACAGCGACAACGAGTTCTTCGTCGCCCAAGGCAGCAACGCCAACAACTGCATCGATTACATCGATGAAATGATGGTCGGCGTCGATGCCGTCTACCGCGCTCAGGTCGGCATCTCCTACTCCGTCAATCGCATCGTGCTCAGTTCCAGCCCCTCCGATCCCTTCGTCAGCGGCACCAGCGCCTCCAGCCGCCTCGTGGACCTGCGCAACATCTGGGAAGGCTCACCCTACAACGGCTTCGAACGTGACGTCGTCCAAGGCATCATGGGCATCGACTTCGATGGCAACACCATCGGTGTCGCGTACATCTGCAACAATGGCGGCTGCTCCGGACAGATCTGCGCGCGTCGCAACAACTTCACGTGCCCCTTCGGCGACGGCACCGGCGCCGACTGCGGCGGCTACAGCGTCGTCGAAGACTTCAACACCGCTGGCGCGCTCGACCAGATCGGCTTGTCCGCTCACGAGTTCGGCCACAACTGGGGCGCTCAGCACTGCAATGGCGAGAGTGATTGCTTCATCATGTGCACCAGCATCGGCGGTTGCATGGGCAGCGCACTCACCTTCGGCGTGTCATCACGCAACAGCATCATCAGCCACCGCAACTCGCGCCCCTGCCTGCACCAATCCGCCACAACCATCTACGTCCGCAACACCTTCGCCGGGCCCGAACTCGGCACAGTCGCCAACCCCTACATCACCTTCCGCGCTGGTGCATATGGCTGCGAAACCGGCGGCTTCATGCAGGTTTCACCCGGAACCTACGACGGAGCCCGCTCGCTCCACTACCTCGCCCGTCCCATGACCATCATCGGCAATGGCGCGACTTCCGCCAACCCCGTCCGCCTCACGCGCTGATGCACCACGCATCGCCGCTCACGAGAACACGGACTGCACGCCGCCGAAGATGATGAGGTCGATGTCGTTGAGCAGCTTGGCCAGGACCAGACTCATCAGAATGATCGCAATGAAGCTCGTCACAAAGCTGTCAGTCGTCGCTTCGCCCACGCCTTGCGCACCGGGCTTGCACGTAAAGCCCTTCCAGCAACTGATGATCCCAATCGCCGCCCCGAAGAACACCGCCTTGATGAACCCGCTCATGATGTCGAACCAGTTCACAAACTGCGCGCTGAATCGTCCGTACAGCGCAGGGTCGGCATCGTAAAACTTCGTGATGATCAGCCACCCGCCGATCACGCCGCACCCGTTGCTCACAATCGTCAGCAGAGGCACACTCACCAGGCACGCCAGAAAGCGCGGCACCGCCAGCACTCGTACCGGGTCACTGCCCATCGCTCGCATCGCGTCAAGCTGCTCCGTCACGCGCATGCTGCCCAGCTCCGCCGTCAGCGAGCACCCTACGCGCCCCGCCAGCATCACCGCTGCCAGCACCGGGCCAATCTGCTTGACCACGCTCAGATTGATGACGCCGCCCAGCCGGCTCTCTTGACCAATCGCTTGAAACTGCCGGAAGCCTTCAAAGGCGAGAATCATGCCGATGAACGCACCGACAATCGCAATGACAGGCACGCTTGTCGTGCCAATAAAGAACAACTGCCGCCCGATGCGCTCGCGCCGCCCCCACTGCCGCACATGCCGAATCCCCGCCAGCGTCTCCCACGTGAATCTGGAAAACTGGCCGAAGTTCGCCACGCGCTGCAAAATGCGGCTGCCCAATCGCGCGATCGGCGCGGCAATGGGCGAATCAGGAATCGTGCGTTCAAGGATGCTCACAGCCATGAGCGTATCGCGCTGTTGCCATGTCCGCGTGACAATCGCGTGACGCACCCGTCCAAGATTCCTTGCAAATTGGCCGAACCACCCACACTCCGGGCCGGTCTAATCACGGGAGGCATCCGTGTCAGACCAGGCCAGCCAACCAGCCGACGAGCAGTTGCTCGAGCGATTCGCTCGCGGTGACGACACCGCCTTAGGCGTACTCGCCCAGCGTCATGAGCGCAACCTCGTCGGCCTTGCCACCGCACTGCTCGACGGCAACCCCGACCGCGCACACGACGCCGTCCAGGAATCGTGGATCAAAGTCATCAAGCACGCCCGCAACTTCCGAGGCCAGAGCTCGTTCCGCACATGGATGTATCGCATCGTCATCAACAAGTGCAAAGATCTGCGCGACCGAACAACACTCGCGCCACCTGATGAACGCATCCAATCGACCGATGCCACACCCCTGCGCCTCGTCGCGGAAAGCGCGATGACTCAGGACGTGAGAAACGCCCTCCGACAACTCGCCCCGCACACGCGGCTGCTGCTCATCATCTGCTATCACCAGGGTCTCTCACACGCCCAAGCGGCAGACGTGCTCGACATCCCCGTGGGCACCGTCAAATCACGCCTCGCTGCCGCATTGCAGGAGCTGCGCGGCCTGCTCCACGACACCGACCGGAAAGCGGTGACGCCATGAACGATGCAAACGATCACACCTTGCACAACTCACCCGACGCTCTCGAGCAGACGCTCGCCGCGTTGAGCCAGCCCGCCGCGACTGATGCCAATCTCTGGCAAGCTGCACTCACTGCTGGTCGGCCCGCGCAAAGCAAGCCCTTCCCCCAGCGGAGCTTTTCACTCCGTCGCGTGGCGCCCTACGCCGCCGCTGCAACGCTCCTGCTTGTTCTCGGTGTCGCGTTGCTGCCACTGACTCGAGGCACCGGTTCGCGTCTGCAAGTGCACAGCCAGTTCCCGCCCGCAACATCCGCCGCCCTGCCAGAGCAGCAGGTCATGGCTCGCACCCAATCAGGCTTCACAGGTTCCACGCCCGCACCAACCGAGTCGCTGCGAGTGCAGCAGGCCCCTGCCGTCAGACATGTGGTGCGAAAGGCGACGATCGATCTTCAACTGAAAGATGTCCGCAGCGGATTCGCGAAAGTGGCTCTCATTCCCAGCGAGGCGCTGGGTGAGTACGTCGAGAACTCGTCATTGACCGGCGAAGAACCGTACATGCGTGCCACACTCACATTGCGTGTCGCCGCGAACCGCCTCAGTGACGCGCTGAACAACTTGCGTGCACTGGGCACAGTCACCAGCGAATCAAGCGGCGGACAAGACGTCACCGACAACATCATCGATCTTGAAGCTCGCATTCGCAACGAAGAACGCATTGAACGCGAGATCCTCGCCCTGCTCGACAAGCGCACCGACGCGCCGCTCAGCGACGTCCTCGCCGTGCGAACCCAGCTCAATGACGTGCGAGGCCGCATCGAGTCGCTCAAAGCCCAGCGAGATCGCGTCGGACAGCTTGTGTCCCTCGCCACCATCGTCGTCAGTCTGCAAAGTGAGAACTCGCAGCCTGCGACCGATGACCAGAGCTTGGGCGCGTACTTCCAAGACTCCATGAAGCACGCATGGGAGTCATCGCTCCGCACGTTGAGCGACACCGCCGCGTTCCTCGTGCGCCTCTTCGTGGGCGGACTGGTCTGGTGGCTGCTGCTCGCCTTCGTCGCCGCGATCATCTGGCGGGGCGTGCGACTCATGGCCCAGCGACAGGCGCACGAGCCAGCACCCAAAGCCTGAGCGAGATCCGGGTTCGCAAAAAATACAACGGGCCTGAGCAAAGGAATGCTCAGGCCCGTTCTCATTTGCTTGCACAGTCAGCGAACGTCGATCACTTAATCGGTTCGTTGCCCGCTTCGTTGTTGCCCGGCAGCTTGGCGAGGTAGATCTCCACGCGGCGGTTGGCCGGCGTGTTGCCATTGGCGTTGTTCGCAACAGCCGGGCGGAACTCGCCCCAGCCGCCCGCCATCAGGCGCGTCTGCGGCACGCCCATCTTCGCCAGTTCGTCGATCACCGCATTGGCGCGGTTGGTCGAGAGGTGACGGTTCGACGGGTGGTTGCGCAGCGTGTTGGGATTCGCGATGCGCTGGCTGTCGGTGTGCCCTTCAACCACGATCTCGTACTGCGTCGCCGGGCCGCTGCTCAGAATCTGCGAGAGAGCGCTCAGCGCCTGCTTCGCGTTTTCCTTGACCGCCGCGCTGCCGCTGTCGAACGTGAGATCGCTGGCCACGCGGAGCATGCCGCGAGCCGCGTCGTACTTGATCAGGTCAGGGAACTGCTGCTCAAGGCCCTGCAGTTGGCGGTTGGTCGCTTCATCCAGCGGACCAAAGGTCAGGCCCGAGAGCTTGCCCTGCATGCCGGCGTAATCCGCCATGGCCTTGTCAAGCTGGCTGCGCAGATCAGCGTTCTGACGCTGCAGCGTGGCAAGCGTGCCTTCACCCTGACCCATGCTGCCCTGCAACTGCGTCAGAGCAACGCGAGCTTCATCGCGTTCGCGCGTCAGTTCAGCGTTGCGAGCTTGGCAGCTCGTGTACGCCTCACGAAGACGGTCGTACTGACCTTGGCTCAAGCAGCCCGTCAGGCTGGTCAAGGCAACCACACAACCCGCGAGCGTGATGACACGACGCGCAACCGAACCACTGCTGAGAACATTCATCATGACACGCACTCCGTTTGCGTTACGCCGGCACAGCCGGCGCCATCCTTGGACTTTCCGCGGTCTTCCACCCGCGCCGCCACCACCCAGAGGCGGCAAGCGTGGCAAGCGTAGTCAGTCTACCACGCCAGGTGCAGACGTTGCGTGGTGTCGGCGAATTTTGCGCTGTGCAAATGCTGTTGCTAACCGCCTCAGGCCGTCGCCCGCCGCAGCCTGTCCGCAATCGCCGCCCAGATCGGCCCATCCACGCCCCCACTGGGCGGCGTGACAACAACGATCAACTCCGCCCCAGCCCCATCCGCCGCCCTGAGCGCCGCATACAGACCCGCCGCATACCCGCGGGCATCCGCGGGCAGCAACTCCAGCGCGTGAGGCGAAACCGGCATCACTTCGTGGCTGATGACCACCGCCCGGCGAACGGTCGCGAGGACCGCTGCAACTTCTGCTGCAGGCACCATCCGCGTCCGCGTGCTGGGTGCGTAGTGCTTCTCGAGGAGGCCGGGACTGTGA